>Ga0307930_1001443_pt1 | contig 18776 bp, 19 predicted proteins | sample OrgLakmetageno46_FD_203161 | JGI IMG/M metagenome (GOLD analysis project Ga0307930, IMG submission 203161) | Saline water microbial communities from Organic Lake, Antarctica - #46 | ecosystem: Environmental > Aquatic > Non-marine Saline and Alkaline > Saline | place: Antarctica: Organic Lake...
TATTCCTCGCTGACTTCCCGCGCTTCTTCGAAAGCGCGGGCGCGTTCGCTATCGAGGCAACGGAAATAGCTCTGGATGTCTTGGATATAATTTTCGAAATCGCCACGGATGATGTCCGCATAGTCCCGCGCCGCCTGCGAATCGCTTGGCACGAAGGGACGGGCAGGTGCGAGGCAGGATTCCGCGAAACCCGGCCCAGGGACGCAGGCCAGAAGGGCCACAGCTTGTAATGTGATCAAGCCTGTCAACCTTGGGTTTCTCAAACCTGTTATCTCCTTGATCGCGGACACTGGCCGTGACTAGTGTTTGCGTAACCAAACTACAGCTAAAGCACGATATTACATCTTGCGGTTGATAGTATACTATCGTAACTCTGGGCTTCAAGTAGGAATGCCCGGGGGTTGCGCCATTGGAGAAAGCGTGAGCCGGGCCATGAACTGGGACATCGAAGCACCAAATGTGGTTACGGAAGCCAGGTTCCGCGAACTCGTGGAAAGCGGCTATAGCGCAGAAATCCTGTGCCAGGAGTCGGCACACAAGAAAGGCCCCAGCTATTATGGGGTCTGGGTCATGCGCGTTGTCTCTGACGACGGCGTCGAAAAGCTCCTCGTCACAGCCCGCACGCGGACGACCTATAACGATATCAAGATCCGCGAGTTCAAGACGATCTCCGGAGTGGTGTCTTTCTTCATTGGCCTTGGCTTTGAGCATGTCGACCTGCCGTTTGAGGCGGGCACAAGCCGGACGCACAAACTCGCTCCGCCAGACAAAGCCCCGTCAGACAAGGGCGCTGGCACCTAACCTCGTCTGTCTCTGGCTGATAGCCGCACCGGCCTCAGCGCAAATGGTCCTGGTCATGGAGAGCGATGGCTCTCTGACCCCGTCGCGGTCTCAGAGCGGTTTTGCCCGGAACTACAATGACGGCGTTGGTCAGGGATCTGCGGCCGATGGGCTGGCGATCCGTGGTGAGACTGAAACAGTTGCAGAACCTGACGCGCTGAGGTTTGCAGCACTCGCCCGACCAGCACCCCTGCCCCGCGCAGACGTTCTCTCGGCAATCGAGGCAACGGCCCTCCGCTACGCCAGCCATCCCGGCTTGCGCCGCGCAGAGCTCTCCGTGAGGGATTGGCTGGCTCTCTACCGGGCCAATATCGAGGTGGAAAGCGCCTACAGACAGGATGCGATCTCAACTGCGGGCGCTATTGGTCTGGGTCAATTGATGCCAGAAACCGCGCGCGATCTTGGCGTCGACCCGCGTGACACGCTTCAGAACCTCGACGGCTCCGCCCGCTACCTTGCCATGATGCTGGAGAATTTCGGCAATCCGCATCTGGCGCTTGCCGCCTATAACGCCGGGCCCGAAGCGGTCCGACGATATGGCGGCATTCCCCCTTACCGAGAAACTCAAAACCACGTGGCCCGTGTTCTGGCGGTCGTGGCCCGTTTGGAAGGATCAAATTCATGAAGCACGTATCATCTGTATTCTTGGCCAGCCTGGCGCTCTTTCTTATTCTGGCCGAGCCTGCTCTCGCCCAAAGTATCGACCTCTCCCCGATCCAGAGCCTGTTGCAGGGCATTGTCGATGCGCTGACCGGTCCGCTTGGGGTCGTCATCGCCACGCTCGCCGTGCTCGGCGTCTTCCTCAGCTGGTTCTTCAACATCATCGATCTGCGCCAAGCACTCTGGGTGCTTGTTGGCATCGCCGGTGTCGCCGCCGCGCCGACCATCGTAGCCGCGGTCTTCGCCGGTGGCTGAACGCTCGCCTCTCTTTCTCGGCCTCGTGCGCCCGCCCAAGCTTCTGGGCTTGCCCATCATGTACGCGATGGTCTGGCTCTTTGGCGCGGTGCTCTTGTTCGTCTGGGTCCAGCACATCGCGGTGCTGGGTGTCGCCGCCCTGCTCTACCCGGTGCTTTGGAAGGCCGCAGATTGGGACCCGCGTTTCATCGATGTGATGATGACCGCGCTGCAGGAGACACCGCCCACACGCAACCGGGCCATCCATGGCGGGGACAGCTATGCCCCGTGATGACACTCTCGATCCTCGCACAATGACGCCGGACTGGTATGCGCGTGAGACGCGCCTTGCGCATATGCTGCCCTATGTGAGCCTCGTCGACGACCAGACCGTGCGAACCCGAGTGAACGAGCTCTTCCGGTGCATCCGGCTCGAGGGGATCAACAGCTACACGACGGACGATGCCTATCTCGACAAGGTGACGGCACTTTTTGCCCGCATCATCGCGCAGCTTGGGCCTGAATTCAGCTATTACGTCCACAAGGTCTCCAAGGCCATCAAACCGGATCTAGACCCAATTCGTGAGGACAGCTTCGCGGGCGAGGTCGACCGCCTCTGGCGCGCCAAGCTCGAGACCAGCGGCCTACGCGACAAGACACTGACGCTCACCGTCATTCACCGCCCTCCCCCCAGAAGCCTCCTGCCGTTCCTCAGCCGCAGCGCGCCGGACCGGCTGAGGGAGGAGACCCGCAAACGCCTACAGCGCCTTGGCGAGGCCGTGAACGTCTTTCTGTCTGGCTTGGCAGAGCTCAAACCGCGCTTGCTGTCTGCTGCATCGGGGGAGTTGGTGGGGTTTCTGGGGGCGCTGAACACGGGAACCGAGCTGCCACTCTACCCTGCAAACACCTACGGCTTTTTGTCCGTCAACGTCGCCAATACCCGCGTGACGTTCCACGGTGACCATTTCGAGCTTTCCGAAGGCGTCGTGGGCCATCGCTACGGCAAGAGTTTCACCATCGGGGAATACTCGGAAGGCACCTCCTGCACCATGTTCGACATGCTGAACCTGCCGGTCGACATGATCGTCACGCAGTCTTTCACGCCGATCAATTCGAACCTCATGGCGGGCCGCATCAAACGGCAAAAGCGCCAGATGCAGGCCAGCCAGGACGCGGCCCTCTCGCTCCTGGAGGCACTCGATATCGCCGCCGATGATCTCGAGGCCAAGCGCCAGAGCTTTGGCGAACACCATATGGTCGTGACGCTCTTTTGCGACACGCTGGATGAGCTACAGACGCTCAGCGCCGAAATCGTGAACGCCGCCGCGACCGAGGGCGTGAAGATGATCGGCGAGCGGATCGCGGCCAAGGCGCATTACCTCAGCCAGCACCCCGGCAACCAGCCAAAGCGCGTCCGCGCCAGCGCTGTGACCAATCGCAACTTTGCGGATTTCGCGGCCTTCCACCGGACGCAGCTCGGCAAGCCCGCCGCGAAAACCCCCTGGGGCAAGGTCATCACCTATCTGCCCACGCCGGAGCAAAGCGCCTACCGGTTCTCCTATCACGAACAAGGCAGCCCGGACAAAGAACCGACAAGCGGCCATACCCTGATCATGGGACGGCCCGGGTCGGGCAAATCGGTGCTTTCGGCCTTTCTGATGACGCAAGCCCGCAGGGCGGGGGCGCGGATCTTCGTCTTCGATTACCGTCTTGGTATGGAGATGGCCGTCCGCGCCAATGGCGGGCGCTACGCGTCCCTGAACGCCGGCCAGCCCACGGGCCTCAATCCGCTCTGGACCGAGACCGATGCGCGCGGCACGGCTTGGCTTTCCGACTGGCTCACAACCCTGCTCCATCGTGCCGACAAGCCGCTGACGCCTGCGCAGACCAACCGTATCCAGGAAGTCGTGCGTCAGAACGCGCAGGCCACCAACCCCGCTCTGCGCAACTGGCGGGATTTCGCCTCGCTGTTCGTCTCCACCGATGATGGTGGCGATCTGCACCAGCGCCTGCTCGAGTGGACCGAAGACGGCCGCTATGGCTGGATCTTCGGGCAGAGCCTTGAGGACACGTTCTCGCTCAAAGGCGATGTGGTGGGCTTCGATCTGACCGGCATTCTCGACAGCGAGGCCGAAAAGGAACGGATGGCCGTCCTCTCCTATCTCTTCCGCCGGGTCGAGCGCGAGATCGAGGATCGCCGCCCGACCATCATCGTGATCGATGAGGCCTGGAAGGCGCTCGACAACGCGTATTTCGCCGAGCGGTTGTCGAACTGGCTGGTGACCGCGCGCAAGCAGAACACCGTTGCGGTGATGATGACGCAATACGCAAGCCAGCTCGAGCGCACTCGCACCGCCAAGACCATTGTCGAGGCCGTGCCGACGCAGATCCTGCTGCCTAATATCCGCGCGCAGCCTGCGGATTACGCCATGCTGAACCTGTCGGAGAAGGAACTCGACGTTCTTCTCAACACCGGCAGCAACAGCCGGTTGGCGCTGATCCGCGACGATCAGGGCGTGATCGTCGTCGATGCCGATCTGAGCGCATTGGGGCCAAATCTCACCATCCTCGGCGGAATGGAAAAAGGCGCGGCGCTCGTCGGCGCCGATTACCGCGACCGCCCAGACTTCTGGAGGCTTTCATGATCCGTATCTTCTTGTCCCTCGCCGCCCTCGGCCTGCTCGCCTCCTGTGCGCAGTATCGCGAACCGCAGGCCAACTGCTTTTCCTTTTTGGCCTCGACTGCGCCTGTCGCGCCTGATTGCAACTTTACGCCGCTCGGCACGCCGGAGGGCGACATTGCGGTTTAATCTGCCCCATATTCTGGCGCTTTGCCTGCTGCCCGGTCTGGCCGCCGCACAAGGCGTGCCCACCAATGACAGCGGGCTGACCGCGCGCGATATCATCGAGACCGGCGATCGCGAGGCAGACTTGGCCCTTCAGGCGGACAAGCTTGCCCTGCGTGAACTCATCGCTGAGATCGAACGCGAACAGCTGGAAACGCTGCAACGCATCCTCGATGCCCAGACAAGCTTTGGCGGCCAGGGCTTGCCGGCCATGGTCTCGGGGCTGGAGAGCGGCAGCGGCGATCCGGACCGTTCCGTGGAAGCCGTCTATGGCACGGGCGAGATCGATCCCAATCCCGGCGGCGCACAGATGTTTGGCGATGCCGCCGAAAACATCGAACAACTCATCATCCGCGTGTCGCAGGAAACCAGCGGCTTCGCAGGCGTGGGTCGCGCCGGTCTCTCTCCTGTTCAATGGCGCGCGCTGCTGCAAGCGCTGATCTGGCAGGAAAGCCGGTTTACCATCGGCGCGCGGTCCCCGGTTGGCGCCTATGGCCTGACACAAATCATGCCCGGTACCGCCAGCGATCTCGGCATCAATCCGGAATACTATGACAGCCCCTATCTGCAGGTGCATGGCGGCGCGCGGTATCTGGCCACGCAGCTCAACACCTTCGACGGCAATATTATCAATGCCCTCGCCGCCTATAACGCGGGGCCCGGTCGCGTGTTCGAGTATGGCGGCGTGCCGCCCTTCCGGGAAACGCAGCATTATGTTCAGGTCATCCCCGAGCGGTATAATCTCTATCTGAGCCGCATCGGCGGGATCGAGGCCCTCGGCACGATCGACCCAGCACTTCTCGCCAACGCCAATCTCTCACTCACGGGTCATGGGGCGGCTTTTTATGGCAGCAATTCCCCTGCCGCAATCCGCCAGGCCGCCCTGCGCATCCGCGATATCGTCGAGCGCATCTCCGAAACTGAAGACGTGCAGGAGAGCTACGCGCTCAACACCTATGCCCGCGCCGAACTGGTGCGCCTCGTCGTCGCCCGCATTCGGCTGCAGGCAGCGCGCACCCGTGTCCTCTCCGCCGAAGAGCTGGCCCAGGCCAGCGCCCGTATGGCGGAAGGTGCGTTCATGGAATTCACAATCAGGGAGATTGACTGATGAGACCTGCCCTCTTGAACACGGGCCTAGCCATGGTGCTCGGGCTTGGCCTGCATATCGCTCCCATGACCCCTGCCGCAGCCCAGGGCGTACCCGTCGTCGACACCCAGAACATCGCGCAAAACATCCAGCAGCTGCGGCAGATGATCGAAGACGAGATCCTGCAAAACGAGCAGCTGACGCAGCTCCGCGAACAACTTGCCACCCTCACGGATCAACTCGCCGAGTTGCAGCGCACCTACGAGGCCCTGACCCGCCTTGCCGAGCTCCCCGAAATCATTCGCACGGAAATGGAAGACGAGTTGAACGGTCTGCTCGATCAGGAGTTCGGCGACATTCTTGCAACCATTGAGGCCATCAAGACCGGGGATTTCTCCGGCCTGTCCGGCTCCGGCGCAGGCGAGATCGAAACCCAGATGGATCGGGTGCTGGCTGATCTCGGGTTTGACGACGACACCCTCTCGGAAATGGCCACGAGCGGCAATCCCGGGGCCAACCGCGTGGCGACGCAAGCGACAACCGGCGCGCTCGTCTCAGCCGCCGCCCAGAACAGCTATGAAGATGCCGGCCAATCGCTCGAGCGGGTCGACCGCCTTGTCGGGCTCATCGACGACATGGACGAGCTCAAGGAAAGCATCGATCTCAACACACGCGTGACGGCGGAGCTCGCCATTGCGCTGGTCGCCATGTGGCAGCTGGAAGCGATTCAAACCGTGGGCGACGGCACCGGCGGCGTGATCGATGCCGCCACCATCGCCGAAGAGCAGCGCTTCATGGATTTCACCCTGCCCGAGTTGCGTGCGGAATGACCCGAGGTGTGACGCGTGGCGAGTGAACAGGAAATCATCGAAGAAGAATTGGTCTATGGCGCATTGCGCCGCGAACGACTCTGGCAACGCCTTGGCCTGATGGGCCTTGTCTTCGGCATCATCGGCTGTCTGAGCGCAGCAGCAGTGGCGATCGTCGATGTCGACCCCCCGCCTGTCGTTGTTCCCTATGATCCCGCCACCGGCTTTGCGCTTCCCGAGGCCTCGGTAGGCGCGAGCTCGGTGACCGCCAACCAGGCGATCATCGAGGCGGAAGTCTTCCGCTACGTGACCGACCGGGAGGTCTACAACCAGCTCGATAACGATCTGCGCATTCGCAGCGTCCTGCGCCGCTCGGACGGGGCCGCCGAGAGCGGGTTGCGCCAGATCTGGAACAGCGCCAACGAGAATTACCCGCCGACGGTCTATGGCCCCAATGCCCGGCTCGATGTGGAAATCCTCAGCATCAACCGGATCGGCACTGACCGCGCCACGGTGCGGCTGCGCAAGCGTCTGACTTCGATCAACGGCACCCAGACCGGCCTCTTCACCGCCACGCTGCTCTTCGAGTTCCGCCCCGAAACCCGCCGCTCCATCGACGAGGTCTGGACCAATCCGTTTGGGTTCACCGTGCGCGAATATTCCATCCGCTCCGACAGATTGGAGAATTAATTTGATCCATAAGTTCTTTGTTGCTGCCCTCCTTGTTTTGCTGCCCGGCTTTGCCTTTGCCGAAGCGATCCCGCGCGGTGGCCCAAATGACAGTCGTGTGCGGCTGGCAACATATCAAGAAGGTCAGGTCTACCGCCTCAGCGTCTCGCTGACCCATGTGACGACGGTCGAATTCGGTGAGGGTGAGAGCATCCGCTCAATCATCGCAGGCGATACCGAGGGCTTCGAGATCGACGGCGTGCCGGGTGGGCAGGCCTTCGCGATCAAACCCGTCGCGCGCGGCGTCCACACCAACGTGACCGTCTACACCAATCGGCGCAGCTACTATTTCAACGTCCAGGAAACCCCCAGCCCCACCTTTTATGTGGTGCAGTTCCGCTATCCGGACGACGCTGCGCGCCCGACCCGCGCCATCGCGGCGCAAGCCCCGAACTACAATTACGGCGCCAGCGCGCGGACCGAATTCACGCCAACCCGCATCTGGGATGACGGGACGTTCACGTATTTCGCGTTTCCAAGAAACGCACCTGTGCCCGCGATCTTCCGCTACGCCAGCGGCCGCGAACGCACGGTCAACACGCAAACCCCTGAAGACGGCGTGATCCGCGTCACAGGGGTAAACCGCCAATGGGTCCTGCGACTGGGCGAAGAGGTGGTCTGTATTGAGACGACCCCGCCCGCGGAGGCCGCCTCATGAGCAATACCGATAACCCCGAGCTGGAAAAACGCCTCGCCGCGCTTGAGAAAGGCGGGGCCCGCGCACCGTCTGCTCCGCAGCGCCGGTCACCCTTATTGGCACTGGTCGTAGTGCTCGTCATCGGCGCGGGCGGAGCACTCCTCTATCTCCTCTCACAGCCCGAGGAAGAAGAAGCCCTGCCGACGGCCACCCCGGATGTTTTCCAAAACGAGGGGGACGGCTTTGGCGCCGTCGAAACCTTGCCCCCGCCCGAGCCCGAGGTGGTGTTCGTCGCACCAGACCCGGTCGAGCCCAACGCCGAGCTTCTGGCGCAGATCACCGCCCTGCAGGCCCAGATCGAAGAATTGCGCAACGCCCCTGAACCGGTCGTGGAGGAAGATACCGCCGCCGCAGAGGCCATCGACGCGCGGACCGCTCAGATCGCAGCACTGCAGGCCGCCTCGGAAGCCGCACAGCAACGGTTCCAGGACGAACTGACAGCGCGGGATCGAAGCCTCGAGCAGCTGCGCATGGATCTGGAACTGGTCCAACTCGACGCCAATCGCCCGCAACCCGCCCCAGCCGGGCCCTCGGAAGACGAATTGCGCACACGCGAAGCGGAGCGACTGCGCCGCGAAGAAGAAGCCCGGCGCATGGCCGAGCTGGAACGCCGCGCCGCCGAGGAGCGCGCCTTCCAGGAGCGGCGCATTGCCTCGCCCACCGTCGCCTTTGGCGGTGCCTCCGGTGCGAATGAAACGGCTCTGACCGAACACACCTTCGGCGAGGTCACCGATTTTGTTCTGAACGGTGCTCTGCCCTCCACCGTGACGCAGGCCGAGGTGATCGCCAATCCTTCAAATACCATCATCCAGGGCACCATGATCCAGGCCGTGATGGAAACCGCCCTCGACAGCTCGCTGCCCGGCCAGACCCGCGCGGTGGTGTCCGAGGATGTCTACAGCGTCGATGGTGCGCGCCTTTTGATCCCCCGAGGCTCCCGTCTGATCGGGCGCTACCGCGCCGGTGTCGATATCGCGCAGCGCCGCGTTACCATCGCCTGGGACCGGATCATCCTGCCCGCAGGCCAAACTGTCCAGATCAGCTCCTTCGGAGGCGATGAACTGGGCCGCTCCGGTGTCACCGGCTTTGTAGACACACGCTTTGCTGAGCGTTTCGGGTCGGCCGCGCTGATTTCGCTGATTTCCGCAGCGCCAAGTGCCGCCGCCTCCGAGGTCCAGGATGAGACGGCCGCTGACGCGCTCGAGAACGTGGGTGATGATCTGGCAGATGCCACGGACAGCGTCATAGGCGATTACCTCTCCATCGGCCCCGTCATCTATGTCGACCAAGGCGCCCGCGTCACGGTCATGGTCGACCGCGATCTGGAGATATTCTGAGCCTATGTCACTGAGCTATCTCGAAACCTCGCTCGACCGGATCGACGCTGCCGCCCGCGACGATGTCATCGAGATCTGCATCAACCCCGACGGCACTTGCTGGGGTGAATTCCAGGGCGATCATTTCATGCACGCGCTGGATCAAACGCTGACGGGCGTTCAGGTCAGGGACCTCGGAAACCAGATCGCGTCCTCGGCCAATACCACGATGAGCAAGGACCGCCCGATCGTCTCGGTCTCGATCACCTACAAGGGTCGCCCGATCCGGGCACAGGTCATCACCCCGCCCGCAGTGCTCTCGGCCATGTCGATCAGCCTGCGGTTCTTCTCAAGCCTGCCGCTCGCGGGTATCGCGCTCGATTTTCTCTACGGCACGGAGCGCAAGCTCGAAGACCTGCGCGTCGAAAAAAAGCGCGCCTTGCGCGCAGTCGTAGCCGCGGGTTTGATCGATGATGCGCTTGCCTTCTGCGTCGAGAACAAGCTCAACATGATCGTCTCAGGTGGCACCTCCACCGGCAAGACCGTGGCCGCACGCAAGATCCTCTCTCATGTGCCGTCCGAGGAACGCATCGTCACCATCGAAGAAGCCGCCGAGCTGTCGCCGACCCAACCCAATGCCGTAACCCTCATCGCCAATCGCGACGCGGAATTCCAGACCGCCGATGTACTCCTCACTGCGACGCTCCGCATGCGCCCCGACCGGATCATCCTGGGCGAGGTGCGCGGCAAAGAGGCCATGACCTTCCTAGAGGCGATCAACACCGGCCATGGGGGCTCGATGACCACGCTGCATGCCGAAACCCCGCAACTCGCCGTGCAGCGCCTCGCCATTGCAGCACTCAAGACCGAGATCCCGATGACCTATGCCGACATGATCCAATACATCGAGAACTCCATCGACGTTATCATCCAGGCCGGTCGCCACGACGGCAGGCGCGGCATCACCGAATTCTACCTCCCCGGCGCAGATCAAATCGGAGCCCCCCATGAAAACCTTTGAATACGACATCCTGTCTTTTCCCATGACCCGCAAAACCAGCCTTGCCGACATGCAGGCCAGCCTCAATGCCAAAGGTGCAGAAGGCTGGGAGGTGGTGTCGATCAGCTCCTCGGAATTCGCCAATGTCGGGCACACGGTGTTTCTGAAGCGCGAAACCACAACCATCGGAGCCACGGCATGAGCGTGACACGGTTTCGCCTTGCCCTGACCGCACTGGCTCTGGGCATGACGGCCGTCCCCGCCTTCGCCGAGCGCAATCTTGTGCCAACCCTCGAGCGCAGTTTCAATGTCTGTCCTGAACGACCAGCTGAACCCGTTTGGATGCAAGACATCCCCCTGCGCCAAGCCTATCAGCGCGTGTTGGTTCAGGACATCTACCGCGCGCAAAACCTCGAGCACATCGTCGAGACTGGCAGTTGCGCCTGCGAGATCCGGTTCCCGTCATGGGATGCGGCCGAGGCGGTGTTTCAGGAGAGGCACGCGAGCGCCGAACGATGGGAGATGCTGCAAGCCTCGGACGGCTACAACCGCCGCGCCAACGCCGCCCGCCCTGCCGCCAAAGCCATCTGCGATGCCGCAGGCAATTGGTAAGGCAGTCCCGCGATGAGTGTCGTCACCTACTTCGTTGAAACCTCCCAGTCCTATCTCGACACCGCTGCCGAAACCCAGTTCGGCGCGGTTGCGGCAACGGTCGGCACGCTCCTGGTTTTGGGAACAACGCTGGTGGTGATCCTCGTCGGCATCAACATGATCTACCAATACCGGGCCATGGACGGGCACACGGCGTTTTGGCTCGCGATCAAGATCGGGCTTATCGGGATATTCGCGACCAATTGGATGCAGTTCAACGCATTCTCGTCTGCCATTCTCTACGGGATTGACAGTATCGCGGGTGCGCTTGTGGCTTCAGTCGGCGGCGGCAGTCCAGGCCCTTCAGGCACCTTTGCCGAAGAATTCGACCGGCTGATCGCGGAGCTTGGCAATTACCTGAACGCCGCCGGGTCCGAGTTGAACTGGATGGCCGGCGCCATGCTCGACATCGTCGGCGTGCTCATGCTGTCGATCCTAGGTGGGCTTGCAGCATTTATCTTGGTCGCGTCGCGTTTGATGATTGCTCTGCTGATTGGCATCGCACCCGTGATGATCTTTTTGACTCTGTTCGATGTGACCAAGGACTATTTTGCGCGCTGGCTTTCCGCGCTGATCTCCTTTGCGCTCTACCCGATCGTTGTGGCAGGCGTGTTCGCGACGATCACCGGGGTGTCCTCGGCGCTTATTGGCGAGTTGGGCGACCCGGAAGGGGCCACCAATATCGGCGCGCTCATTCCGTTCTTCATGATGGTGCTCATGGCCAAGGGATTCATCATCGCAACGCCCTTCATCGTACGCGCGATCTCCGGCAACATCATGATGCCCGCGCTTTCTGGTGGCCTTGGCGGCAGCTACAGCTTCGCCCGCGCCGCCATGGGCAGCCAACAGTCCTACAATCGGTATCTGATCGGTGGGGCGAGCGGAGCGGAATATGCGGCGCTGAGGGCGCGGCAGTTGTTCGGGGTGCAGCAGATGCCCGCGCGGCAAGGGATGGGGCAGACCGGTCAAGCAAGTGGCTCAGGGTCATCGGGGGTCGGGTCTCAAATGCTGGCGCAACTGGCACGCCTGGGAAGGCTGGGGCGCCGATGAGTTTCGATTGCCAGCCTTTATTGCTACCACGGATTGCTGCAGCGCAGATCGCTTAATGACGATCGTAACTCGCATTCAGCGTTCAAAAATGGCGTTGAACCCAACTTATCGGTTGTGTACTTGAGCACAACAAAAAAGTTGTGTAAAAAGAGGCATGGCAATGAATGGAATCACCCTTAACGAGAAGGAGGCGCGGGAAACACGCGCCCGCATTTCTCGTCTAACCGAGGCACTGAACTCGGAGCACGCAATGGAGCCGGTTGTTGCCGGCCTGCCGCCTGAGGTGGTTTCTCAAGTCTCGCGCATGATGAAGGCCGAGCGCGAGCGCTTGACCCACGCGGTTGAGGCATACGAAGAGGCCAAGGACACCCAACGCCCCACAGCTCTAAAGGCACTGGTAAATCGTGACCTTGGGCTGATGCTCATTGTGGCGAGGATCGCCAACGGCTTCTCTCAGAAGGACCTGGCATGGCGCCTCGGCGTGAAGGAGCAACAGGTCCAGCGGTGGGAAGCTGAGCGATATGGGCAGATCAGCCTCAAGAATTACCATCGCGTGGCAGCGCTGCTCGGTGTGCGTCCGTGGGCAGACATGTCCGACCAACCGGAACTCCGCGGGCTGGACAAGGTCATCGATGGGGTGTCGAAAGCCGAAATCAAGAAAATCCTCAAGCATGGACGCGAGAACAGCTGGTTCGCCGAGGACTTCACCGAGGCAGAACTTCGTCGCTACATCGCCGAGAACAGGATCGACTTTGGAAGTCCTGGGCTTCTGCGAACTGGCCTCAACGTTGTGGATCACACCGAAGACGTCATGCTCCACGCTTGGCGCGCCAGGGTCACAGCAAGGGCGCACGAGGCATACGCGGGCGTCGAGGACGTTCACGAGCCGCTTGAACTCAAGTGGATGCCCGACCTGGTCCGGCTGAGCAAAGAGCCCCATGGGCCGCTTCTGGCAGTAGAAGTGCTTGCCAGCCAAGGTATTGTCTTGATCGTGGAGCCGCAGGTACCCGGCCTCAAGATCGACGGCGCGGCGTTCATCGTCGATGGGAGGCCGGTCATCGGAATGACCGTCAGGACCGACACGGTGGACAACTTCTGGTTCACGCTGATGCACGAACTTGCCCACGTCACGCTTCACTTCTCCACCGGGCTAGCCGTAGGCTTTTACGATCAGACTGACCAAGAGACCTCGGTCGATGAACAGGAAGAGGAGGCCAACCGCTTCGCATCCAACTTGCTCATCCCGGAAGAACGCTGGCGGCGCTCTACCGCCCGCATCGCAAAGTCGGCTGCAGTTATCGAGCGCTTCGCCAACGAGCTAGGTATCCATCCGGCAATTGTGTTCGGCCGGATACGCAAAGAACGGGGCGAGTGGTCCCTGTTCGCAAACAAGATCGGGAGGAACACCGTGAGAAAACTGTTTGTGGGCGAAGCCCAGAAAGGAAAGAGTGATGCTCCCATACTACCCGGCCCTTAGGGCTAAACCCGGCGAGTTCGCGGCCTGCGGCAGGTTAGCCTCCCGCTATCAGCGGTATGTCTGCCCGCGCTTCGTGGTGCTACCTCCCACCGAGTCTGACCCCGAAAAGGGGCGCGTACCCAGGCTGGACGAAATTGCCCATATGATGGGGGAGCGCCTCGGAAAGAGCTGGCCCCACCGGCGGGCTTTTCTCGACCCACAATTGGCAGCATCGGCCCTCGGCGACGAGGGAGTGGCGACGCTCTTCCGGATCGCTACGGCGGTAAACGCCCGCCTGCTTCCGGTCCTGTCAATCGCCGATCTGACCAACCCTGCCCGCCAAGCACTAATTCGGGACGGCGACGTCAGTGCAGGCATCTACATGGACTTTGAGGAAGTTGATCCCACTGCGCTGGTCGAGGCGGTGGAGAAAGCAGGCTTCCGGCCGGAACAGTGCGTCCTCTTCGTGGACTTCACCGGGGCTCCACTAGGTGCCGACTTCGCTCCTGCTATCGGCGAAATCTTCGATCAACTCGACGGTGCGGCGCTGTGGAGCAAGATAGTCTACCAGGCGTCGGCGTACCCGGACAAGCTGCCGGTCGGCGCCAACGAGCGCACGTTGATCGCCAGGGCGGAGTGGACCACCTTCTTGGCGGCACTGAAGGAGACAGGCGTGCAACCGGATCGACTAGCCTACGGTGACTTTGGCGCGGATTGTGGGCGGATGGTGTTCCCGAAGGGCAAGGGCGGCGGAAGGCCGAGGCCACACCTGCGCTATACTGGCAAGACCCACACCTTGGTCGTCAGGGGTAGCGACTCGGGAGCCTTCACGCAGACAATGCGCGACGTCTGCAAACAGATTATTGAGAGCGAGGAATATAGCGGCAGAAGCTTCTCCCCTGCGGACGACCGTATCTGGCGAAACGCGAAGGGGCTGACCGATACCTGCGGCGACGCGACTGGCTGGCGGGAACTGAACACCGCGCACCACTTAGTCAGGATCGTGAGGGACTTGGGTGCCATGTCTAGCATCAAGTTCGAAGAAGATGCTGTCGCTGAGTACTCGGAGCAGGAAAATTTAATCTAGAATTTGATCTCGGAACATACTTGATCACGGTTCGTCATTCCAATTTGTATGCCGCTTCTGGCACTCACAAGCGGCGTCATGTCATTATTTAGCTGAGTGAGGAAACATGCATCTTTCACGGATTCTGATTGAGAATTTCCGAAATTTTTCGACACTAGACGTAGCCCTCGATGGGAACGTTGTTGTGGTTGGTGAAAACAAGGTCGGTAAAAGCAACCTGATGCATGCCCTCCGGTTGCTGTTTGATCCCTCTCTGCCCGACAGCGCCCGTGAACTTGGCCTCGCCGATTTCTGGGACGGCCTTGGGGGCCTGAAAGAAGACGACAAGATAGTCATTGGTGTCGAAATCGAAGAATTTGACACTGACCTCGATATCCTTGCTCTACTCACGGACTTCCGCCTCGACGATGACCCCGACACGGTCCGCCTGACCTACGAATGTCGCGCACGACCGGGATTGGGCCGTGCGTCAACATCGGACGACGACCTGGAGTTCATTTGTTTCGGCGGCGAAAGCGAGACGAAACGTTTCGGTCATGACCTACGCCGCCGCCTGACGATGGACCTGTTGCCAGCTCTTCGTGACGCTGAAGGTGATCTCGCGGCGTGGCGCCGATCGCCTCTACGCCCGCTCATCGAGGAAGCTTTCGCCGACATCGACCAGGCAGATCTTGATGAGATCGGTGGAGCAATTGAGGAAGCTACCGAAAAATTGACGGCGTTCCAGAGTGTCGGGGATCTTGAGAAAGACCTCGGTCAACTCTTTGCAGCCATGAGCGGCCCCAAGCAGGATGTCAAACCACGGCTTGGCTTTGGCGCCACCGATGTCACACGCCTTTTTCGTAACATAAGGCTGCTGATCGATGACGGCAGGCGGTCCATCAATGACGCAAGCCTCGGCTCGGCCAACATCATGTTCCTGAGCCTCAAGATGCTGGAACTGAGCAGGCTGATTGCGGAGAACCATCGCGATCATACGCTATTGGCCATCGAAGAACCTGAAGCCCACCTTCACCCGCATCTACAACGATCAGTTTATCGCCACCTTTTTAAGTCAGTTGATAATCCTGATCAGGAGAAGCAGATGTCAGTGCTACTGACTTCGCACTCGCCGCATATTGCCAGCGTTGCCCCGTTGCGCTCCATTCTCTTGCTCAAAGAAAAAGCTGACGAGGGCACGACCGGCTGCTCTACAGCGTCGATAAGACTGACAGATGATGAGGTCGACGATCTCACACGGTATCTGGATGTGACGCGTGCTGAGATGCTCTTCGCCCGCGGTATAATTTTAGTCGAGGGCGACGCAGAAAAGTTCCTTGTGCCACTCTTCGCTGAGGCTCTTGGCTGTTCGCTCGATATGCTCGGAATTACAGTGTGCTCAGTCGCCGGGACAAATTTCACGCCCTATGCGAAGTTTTTGACTTCCCTGGACATACCCTTCTCGATCATCACAGATTGGGATCCGATGCCGAAGAGCAAACCCTTGGCCGTAAATCGAGGGATCAAACTTGCGGTCGCGCTCGAGCGCGCCAGAACAAAAAAAATCCCAAGAGCGCTCGCAAAAGAATTGGAATACATCGCCGAAAATAAGGATGAAGACGATCTCGCAGGCCGCTTCGAAGATTTCGGCATCTATACGAACATCCGCACTCTTGAGACAGATCTGTACGAAGACGGGTTCGCAGCAGACATTCTCGACACGCTCAATGAAGGAAAGTGGAGCAAGGCGAGACAAGCGCAGATCGATGCCTGGATTGCTGATCACGACAGTGTCGACCACGACCAGATGCTTAAGCTGATCGATGTGGTTGGGAAAGGGCGCTTTGCACAGCGCCTTGCCTCAAAAATCGAGGGGCGAAAGCCCCCGCGCTATATCGAAGATGCTATCCGGTATGTGGTGAATCGTGTCTGACGCGTCCATCTACATGAATGCCGCCGAAGATCTACGGGCTAATCCTGCACAATGGGCCGCCTACGAATCTCAAGGACACTGTGTTGTCCTTGCCGGACCAGGTAGCGGGAAGACAAAGACCTTGACCGTCAAATTCGCACGTCTTCTGGCCAAAGACATTAAGGAGCCACGGGGCCTCGCCTGCATCACCTACAACAATGAATGCGCCCGGGAGCTCGAAACGAGGCTATCAGCGCTCGGCATTGAGGCCGGAAAAAGGGCGTTTATTGGGACGGTCCACTCCTTCTCCCTAACACAGATCGTCCTACCGTATGCCAAGGCAGCGGACATGGGGCTCCCCGACGAGTTTTGCGTCGCAACCCGCGCGGAGCGGCGTCAAGCATTGGAAACCGCTTATAGGAAGGTGATCGGCGGGCGTGACAACCCACAACAGCTCGATTTCACGATGGGCACCTACCGTCGATCCATTCTGAACAGAAGCAGCGCGGAATGGCGTGAAACTGATCCCGAGATGGCCGCATTGGTGGAGGCCTTTGAGGCCGAACTCAGGGCAATGGGGCGAATTGATTTTGACGATATGCCTCTTCTGGCCGTCAGGGCGCTGCGCGAGCATGAATGGCTGCAGCGCGCCATTCTCGCCAAGTACCCCGTCCTTGTTGTCGATGAATATCAAGACCTCGGAAGAGCGCTCCATCGTATGGTCATGGGCTTGTGTTTCAGCACCGGGATGAGGCTTTTCGCCGTCGGAGACGCAGACCAATCCATCTATGAATTCAACGGGGCGAACCCGCAGCTTCTTCGCGAGCTGGCGGCCCGCGATGACGTCGAATGTGTGCGGCTGCGACTGAACTACCGATCTGGATCGAAGATTGTAGAAGCATCCAATTTTGCGCTTGGCGAATTGCGAGACTACAAGGCGGTTGACGATGCGGACGAAGGCACGGTCTATTTTCACCCTCAGCAGGGTAGCTACGAACACCAGGCCGCAGAGGTGTTCAGGACAGTCATCGCTGACATCGCCAAACGACATCCGGATTTGGAGCCCGGAGACATCGCTATCCTCTACCCAGCTGCCTGGCTAGGTGACAAGGTTGCCGAAGTAGCCCAGCAGGTCGGCTTATCAGTTATCAGAACTGATACGAACGCAATATATCCTCGCGCTAGCCGCTTGATGCGCTGGCTGGAAAGCTGTGCGAAATGGTGTTCGGGTGGATGGCAAACAGGAACACCGCGTTTCAACCATCTGGTCAACGAAGGCGCACGCCTGTTCGCTGAAGAGATCAACACACCCGAGATGCGCCTCGCCTTCCAACGAGCACTCATGCAATGCCTCTGGTCGCGGCGCGATGGCACCTTGGTACTGAGAAAATGGCTGTCAGATGTTCGCGCGGCAATCATCAAAGACCTGATGGTCAAGTGCCGCTCAATGAAAGATGAGGGCGAAACACTGGACACTTTCATCGCGCGCACCCAACCAGGCAAAGATTGTGAAGATATGACTGTCAGTCAGTTCGCCGGCCAAAGCGAAGGGAACGACAGCCTGCATCTTTCAACACTTCACAGTGCCAAAGGTCGAGAATTTCCGATCGTCATCATGTTTGGCATGGATCAGGGGAGCATTCCGAGAAACAATTCCACTGCGTCACAGAAGTTGGAAGCTCGACGCCTTTTCTACGTGGGATTTACGCGGGCAAAATCGGAAGTACATATCATGCATTCTATCTCGCGACCGTCGCCTTTCGTATCCGAACTTCAAAATCGCTTGAAGGTAGAGTAAACTTTTTCCAAGTATGAGAAGGGGTTAAATATGCTGCCGAGTACGTCCCCAACAACGTCAGACTTTCTGCGTTAACTCCAGAACTCCTCAACGACTCTCATTCATGGCTGACTCTAGCTCGCCCAAGCCATCTATCGCGCTCCTTACCTGTTCGTCTCCCTGCTCCTTCGCCACATCATCAGAAGGCACCGGCGCAGCAAAGTTCATCTCCATTTGCCGCTGTTCCTCAGCGATAACGGTTTGAACGACACGCGCGGTCTTTTTTGGAACGGCGTCGGGTTGCCCAGACTTTTGACTGCCCGCATCTTGGCGTGCGGTCTCCACAACGGCGTCAGACACACCTGATCCGTTCGCTGGCGGAGTCATCGGCATGGCGCGCACACTGAGCGGCAGATTGCCCTGCGACCCACCTCCCCCCGGCTCCGGAAACGGCAACTCCCCCGTCTGCGCGGCATGGATCGCCTTGAACAGCCGATCGTCGAAATACTGGATCCGTTTAACCCGGATGGGCATCTGGCCGTCGACCACCATGACGATCTCGTCGAGCGGGAGACGGCGCGCCTCATCTTCAGGCAACAACGAGCTTTCTTCGGTCCGTGTCGATTGGCTGCGCCCTTCAAAGGGGT
>Ga0307930_1001444_pt1 | contig 18776 bp, 10 predicted proteins | sample OrgLakmetageno46_FD_203161 | JGI IMG/M metagenome (GOLD analysis project Ga0307930, IMG submission 203161) | Saline water microbial communities from Organic Lake, Antarctica - #46 | ecosystem: Environmental > Aquatic > Non-marine Saline and Alkaline > Saline | place: Antarctica: Organic Lake...
CTAGCAACATCTGGACTAATTAAATTTTCTTGTTCTGCAATAATGTAAACTCCATAAGCATATCCTATTCCAGAAAGCGAAACTACTTGTGTTTCGTCTGATGCTTCTAAAACTACACCTTGACCACCACCTATATCTCTGTAATTCCACAAGAAATAATTGATGCTAGCAGTCTTTAGCCAATTTAAAAATTGAGTGTCGTCTGATGGTGGCTCAAAAATCGTGTTTTGTACCGTTGTTAAGTACACATCATCTATCCCAATTGCTCCATCACTAAAGTTAGAGGCTTCCTGGTTTTCATTATTGATTCTAAAAGAAATATGATGCAATTCTTGGCTGTTTAAATCCATTTTGAAGGTTTGCATATCTTCTTTACTTATTTCAAAGTTTTCGGTTTTTAGTATAGTCCCATCAATATTATACGCTTCTAAGGTCAAGTTGATTGGGGTTTCATAACTCACAGCTCTAAAACTAATTCCGTTTAGATTTTCTAAAAACACTTCTGGTACTGGAACTCTATTGACCAATTTCCCATGAATAGCCATTACCAATTCCATATAATCATTGGTGTTTTGAATACGGTCGAAAGAAATTTTATGCATGGCATTGAAGCCATTTCGAATGATTTCTGAATTTACACTTACGTTTGAACTTTTCCTGATTACCCATTCAGAATTTACTTCGGTGCTTCGGTTTTTTGCCATGTTAGCAGTGTAAATAGGAATTCCTGGATAATGTTCGGGTGTTTCTAAATTAGGTAAAACATAAAAATTCGATATGGGGTTAGTAATCGTATCTAATGGATTTTCATCTGCTGTAAATGAATTTTCATCGCTATCACAGCTTACTATTCCATTAAATAAGATTAGGCAGATTAAAATAACCATACTTTCTTTCATTAATTTTATGTGTTGTCTCTTTGTTCTCATGATTTAATATCCTGGATTTTGTTGAAGGTTACTTTTTAATATTTCTTCTATTGGAATTGGCCATAAGTAGTGGTTTTCTGGAAAACTTCTATTCCCTGTTCCTCCTTCAAAATAAAAATACCTGTACGTAATTTCTCCTGTTATTGAATTTCTGATGGGTTCTACTGCTACAATATCTTTAGCGAAATCAACTTCAGCATCACGCCATCTACGTGCATCATACCATCTGTTGCCTTCAAAAGCTAACTCAATAGTTCTTTCGTGCTTTATTTTTTCTAGTACGTCTCCAGATGCATTAATTGAAGGCATATTAACTCCAGAACGTTGTCTTACAAAGTTTACATATTGTACTGCAGTTGAAGCGTTCCCAAGATGATATTGAGCTTCTGCATACGTGAGGTAAAATTCAGCTAAACGCATGTAAATCCATGGTTGTTGACCACTAACGCCATCATTTAAGTTCCAGTTTTCATCAAGTGATTTTCGTATTCCATAGCCTATTCTATGTCCGTTCCACCAAAAATCTACATCTGGACTTCTGCTGTCTGTACCTCCATCCCACATTTTCAGGTTTCTACCTTTAAATTGAGTATCATTATAAAGCACTGAAAATTTGAGACGAGGATCTCTATTTTGGTAAGGAGCGTTGGGATTGTAATCTGTTGCACTTGGGTTGATAATCGGTTGTAAATTATTTGGAGAACCTGTATATCCTAAAACAGGTATTTCACCAGAAAGGGTTTCGTATTGATCTATAAATTCCTGACGTGGATTTTCGCTAAACCAACCGCCATCTCCATTTGGAAAACGCCATTCGTTAATGTTGTGACCACCTCGATAGTGGTAATAAAAATCTGATGGATGGTCTACCAATTCAAACCCAAATTGATTTAAAAATTGTTTAAAGAAAATTACTTCAGAATCCATAGGGTTTAAAAACAAGCCTTTATAGTCTGAGGATAAGCTGTATTGGTTTAAGTTGAACAATTCTTCGCAAGCCTCAGACACCAATTCCCATCTTGAAGTATCGTTACTAGGATTAAACAATGGACTTGCATGAAATAATAGTGCTCTTACTTTTAGTCCTATCGCTGCTCCTTTGGTTATTCTCCCAAGAGCTTCTCCTTCAGCTTCCCCGCGGTCTGGTAAATCCGCTATTGCTAAATCTAATTCAGAAACAACAAATTGAACACATTCATCAAAAGGAGTTCTTGGCAAATCAAAATTAGAATTTACATCAAATACTTCAGTAATAAGTGGAACGCTTCCGTATCTAGAAATCAATTCGTTATAAAAATAGGCTCTTAGAAATCTGATTTCTGCTGTAAATTGTAGTATTTTTTGTTCTTCAACTTCATCCTGTGGTTGATAGTTACTTATTTTTTCAAGAAAAATATTTTGATTTCGAATAGCAGTATAGGCATCTAACCAAAATCCGTTAAAATAATACATGTTTAAGGAGCCTGAAGTTAAACCTCCTTGTGTATACTTATCTAAAAATCGAGCTTCGTGTATGTGGTAACTTTCATCTGTGATACCTGTCATGCGCAAGCCACCAGCCCATTGAGGAAATCCGTGTGGGAGTTCGTTGTATCGATTATTTACGTACAATTCAATTAAGTCTAAGTCTTCCCACACATCTACTTCAGAAATAGCATCCAAAGGTTTTAAGTCTAAGAAGTCGTCTTGACAACTGTTTATAGTAATTAATCCTAAAATTAAAATAGCAAAACGTATTTTTTTCATAGTGATGTTATTTAAAAAGATAAATTAAATCCTGCTGATAATAGGGTTTGTTGTGGGTAAAACCACCCTGTAGAGGAAACGCTCTCGGGATCGTTTATTCCAACCGTATCATATATAATCAACAAATTGTGTCCTGAAACAAATAGGTTGAAACTGTCTAATCCATAAGGTTCTAAAAACTTATCATTTATTGCGTATGTTAAGTCTACATTTTTGAGCCTTAAAAAAGAATTGTCTCGTACCCAAACAGTTGACACTTCTCTAAAGCTACTACTCGCCGTATCAAACGCAGCAGGAAAACTTGCATTTGGTGTTCTAACTTCTGAGCGCCAACGCTCTGTGTAAAATTGAGATTGTTGATTTATATCAAATGGTCTATAAATTGTTTTTGCTCCAGCTTGACCTTGAAAAAGTACATTTAGTGAAAAGTTTTTCCAATCTAGCCCCATGGTAAAGCCATATACAATTCTTGGAGTAGGTGAATTCTCTAAAATAATTTGGTCTTGTTCATTTAAAACTCCATCTCCATTTTGATCTACAATGCGGACATCTCCAGGCTGAGCATCAGGAAAAGAGGCTGAGTTATCAATTTCATCTTGATTATTGTAAATTCCATTTGCTTGGTATAACAAAATAAAATCTACTGGTCTTCCTGTTCTTTGCTGCCATGCAGGAACATTTGGCGGTTCGTCTATAAAGATGATTTTACTTTGTGCAAAAGTAAATTGACCTCCTAAAGTGTACGTAAAATCTCCTACTGTGTTTTGATGATTCAATTGAAACTCTACTCCTCTGTTATCTACTTCACCAATATTTTCATCTGGAAGTGTTAGTCCTGCATAAACCGGAATAGAAGCATTTCTAGGTGCTAGAATATCTGATCTTCTTTCATAAAAAACATCTACACTACCAGAAAGTAACCTTTTTCGCAAACTAAAATCTACTCCAAAATTAAATTTCTGAGAAGTTTCCCAAGTAATGTTTGGGTTGGGTGTTGTTCCGGGAGATAAACCATTGGTTCGTTGAGGGTCTTCGCCAAAAATATACGAGTTACCGATATTATAAATTTGTAAAAACTGGAAGTTATCAACTCTATCATTTCCTAAAAGACCCCAAGAAGTTCTTATTTTCAATTCATTAATCAAATCGCTTTTGAAAAAATCTTCTTCCGTTAAGCGCCATGCAAAAGAAGCTGCTGGGAAAAATCCAAAACGATTCCCTTCTGCAAAATTAGATGAACCATCATAGCGAATAGTAACATCCACAAGGTATTTATCATCATAATTATAATTTATTCTACCAAAATAATTTTGTCTTGCAGCTTGAAATCCTCGACCTCCATTGTTTTGATTTTCATCTTCACCAGTAAATAAGAAAGGTAAATCTGCGGAAATAAGGTTTTGTCTTGAAGCAAAAATAAATTCACCTTCTTGCTTATATTGCTCATATGCAATAAATGAACTAATGTTGTGTTTTCCAAAACTTTTATCATATCCTATTTTAACATGAATCAATTGATTGAGTTCTTCTGAAAATTGTTGAAATAGATTAACATTCCCTGTTTGAAATCGTAAATTGATGTATTCTCCTGTTTCTTCATCAAATTCATATTGATCAAAAGGAGTGGATAAATCTCTACGTGTAGTAGTGTAGTAATCTATAGTTGCGTAAGAATCAACATATAATCCCTCAGTAACAAAAGGTAAATCCCAACGTAATGAAAATTTAGAATCAAATTTTTTGGTATTCGTTTCTTTTGTGCCGCTATCGCCATTTACCAAACTAATAGGGTTTCCAGCAGAAGTTTTTCTGATTAGTCCGTTTTCAAAATAAGGAAACTCATAAGGTGGCTGAACAAATACTTGTCTTACTAAGCCGTCTGTATCCAAGGTTGGTCTGTTGTTATTTCCAAACCTACCTGCAAGGTCAAATCCTATTTTGATGTTTTTACCCAAACGAGAGTCTATGTTAGACCTGATGTTATATTGTTTATAACCATAGGCATCTCCAATATAAATAGCATCTTGGTTCAAATACTGTCCAGAAACATAATACTGGGTGTGTTCGCTTCCACCACTTACGTTCATTGCATGTTGCACTTGAGGTGTCCAATTGTCTGTAACCACATCCCACCAATCTGTATCTCCCCAAACACTACTATCTATAGTTCCATCTCTGTATTGTCTGATTACGTCTTGAAATTCTCTAGGGCGGTTGTTTCTATCGTTTACTTCATCTACCCAAGTAAGGTATTGATAGGCGTTCATTAATTCTGGACGTCTTGTGGGTTGCGCAATAGAATAGTTGGTATTGTAATTGAAACGCGGCTTGCCGATCTTTCCTCTTTTAGTGGTAACAAGGATTACCCCGTTAGCTGCTTGTGCTCCATAAATTGCCGCAGATGCATCTTTTAATACAGAAATACTTTCTATATCATCAGGGTTTAAGCGTTCAAAACTTCCTCTTCCGGGTACTCCATCTATTACAAAAAGTGGTTGCGTATTTCCTGTAGTTCCTATACCTCTTATTCTTATATCAACCTGATCGCTGCCAGGTTCACCTCCACGTGAATTAATAACCAAACCAGGTATTCTTCCTGTTAAATTGTTAGCTAAATTTGCTGTTTTAGATTGCTGTATTTCTTCGGTTCTGATGTCGCTTACAGCTCCTGTTAAAGTCACTTTTTTCTGTTTACCGTAACCTACAATAACTACTTCATCTAGAGAAGCTTCATCTTCAGTCATAAGCACCTCGATGGTTTCTCTATTATTTATTGGTATTTCTTGGCTTAGGTTTCCTAAATAGGATACCATTAAAATAGCAGCTCCATTCTGTACTTTTAAAATAAAGCTTCCATTAAAGTCAGTTTCTGTGCCGTTAGTTGTTCCTTTTTCAATTACGCTTGCTCCGGGTAAAGGAATTCCTTTGGAATCCTTTACAATTCCTTTCACCAAAAATTTATTCTCAACTTTTGCTTTTATCAATGTTGAACCACTATTATTACTTTGAATATTTTTCTCTTTGGGATTCAGGACGATTTGTTTTCCAATAATTTGATATCGGATATCAATATCTGAAAATAGCCTATTTAAAATTGAGGCAGCAGTTTCATTTTGTGCTGTAAAAGATATTTTATCTTCCTTTATGATGATTTTATTTTTATAAATAAACTTAAAATCTGACAAGGATTCTATTTCATTTAAAACTTCTGAAATAGTGACATCAATGAGATTAAAACTTAAATTTTCTTGTTGACTGTAGGCATAGTTAGCAAAAAAGCAAAAAGAATTCAGTAAAAATAAAAACGCAATCGTTTTAGTTTTAAAAACAAAATTGAAATTTATTCTATATGTATTGTAGAAATTTGTCATTGATAGTCATTTTAAACTTTTCACCTTTAGATTAATGTCACTTTATTTTTTTCTAATTTTTACTTTTCTTCCCTCAACTTGATACGTAATTGGATGTATTTCGTTGATTAATTTTAGTACATCTTCCATGTTTTCTTCTTCGAAAGTTGCAGTGATTATTTCATTGTTCAATTCTTCATCGTTGGACTCTATTTGTACATCGTAATGTCTTTGAAGTTTGATAATCATCTGCTTAAATGCTAGACTTTTCAATACTATTTTTCCAGTTCTCCAACCTGTTTGCATTTCTATATCCGCTTCATTAATTTCGAAGTCCTTGTTGCCATCAGACCAAACCGCTTTATATCCAGGTTGTAGTATAGATTCTTTTTTATCGTTGGAATTTGTCTGTCCTATTAATTTTACGGAACCTTCAACTAAAACAGTGGTAATGCTTTCATCTTCTGGATAAGCACTTACGTTAAATTGAGTTCCCAAAACTTTGATGTCTACATCATAATTATTTACAATAAACGGGTGCTCAGTATCTTTTGCTACATCAAAAAAAGCTTCGCCATATTCAATAAAAACTTTTCGTTCTTGTCCTTTTAAAAATTTTACAGGAAACTTAATTGAAGTTCCAGCATTCAACTCAACTTTAGTTCCATCAGACAATTGTATTGAGAATTGTCTACCGTAAGGAACAATTAAAGTGTTATAAACAAGACCTTCTGTTTTTTGACTTTCTGAATAGGATAAGGAATTATCTATTTTTTGAAATAGTACATCACCTTCTCTGTTTTTGATTTGAGATGTTCCAGTTTGGTCTAATATGTTGACTAAACCATTTTCACTTTTTAAGACCACTTCATTTATAGATGTATTGGATTGGTTCACATTTGAATTTTGTAAAAGTGAATACATCCAAACTGAACCTATAAGCAGAACAAAAATGGCTGCGTAGCGTAAAAGTGATTGTATTTTAAATGGAGCTTTTTGTTTTTTATCTTTTTTCATTTCAAGAGCGACTGCTTCAAGTAAGCTTACTTTATCAAAAGATTTAGTATTGATGTCTATTAAAAAATTGAGCTTTACGTATTCTAAAAAGAGTTTTTCGTTGTTTTTATCTGCTAACCACGCTTCCAAAACTTCCATTTCAGCAACGGTTGCTTGGTTATTTAGGTAATTAACAATTGTATTTTCAATAGTATTTGTTATCATCAGAAATGGGTTGTATCTATTTAATAGACGTTTCATATCTGGTACACCCTAAGTTTTTTTCATTTTCATTTTTATGAAAACACATTTAAAAATAATTTTGATGTGGGTAATACACTTATATTATTGAAAATCAAATTATTAAAAGTAAATGTTTTTTAAAAAAATTATTCACTTGCTTATCGTAAAATAATTTGAAAAGTAATTATCTAATTTAGCGGCATTATTATTCAACTGTAAAAACGGCTTTATAGAAAATGAAAAATAACTTTTCTGATGATACTATTTTAATTGATGCTTTAGCAAAAGGAAATAAAGATGCTTTTACATTCCTAATGGATTCGTATCATAAAAAGTTGTGTGTATATGCTTTAAGCCTTTGTCAAGATTATGAACTTGCAGAAGATATTGTACAAAATGTATTTCTAAAAATTTGGAAAAAAAGAGAGAAAATTAATAAAACGAGACGACTCAGTAGTTTTTTATACAGGTCTGTTTATAATGAATTTATTGACCAGTATCGCCAAACAAAAAAAGTATTACCACTGGAAAAAAAACACATTGACGCACTGTCAAGTATGTTAGATGAAGAAAAAAATTCTGATATAGATAAATTAGTACTAATAGTGAATAAAGAAATTAAAAATCTACCCAATAAATGTAAAAAGGTTTTTTTACTTAGTAAAAAAGAGGGTCTTACTAATTTTGAAATAGCAGATTATTTAAAAATTACAGTAAAATCGGTTGAAGCACATATTACTAAAGGCTATAAAATATTGAAACAAAAAATTAGTAAATAATTTACGTCAAATCTAAAATTATTCTAAATTTTTTAAGCAAACAATTAGATAATCTTTAATAAATATCAAAACCTGAAAGAGAGTATTTAAATATACTTTTGCGCACTATGATAACTTATCAAAAAGCGGACAAGGGTTTATACATAGATTTCAAGAATGATCTTGAAACACTATATCTTATAACTTTTACAAAGGGGATTTCAGCTCAGCAAATAACCAATGAAGAAGCTGAAGTTTACTTAAAAAATTTATTCGAAGAAGGCTATGGTATATTTGGTTTTTCAGATAATAAACTCATTTCAGCTCTACTTACTACTCCAATAAGTCATGATAAAGATAGGCCAGATAACTTTAAAAAATTATATGATGACAACGATACTTTATACATCGACGAAGTTCTTGTAGATGAAAATTTTAGAGGACAAGGTTTAGGTAAAAAATTAATGCAGTATTTTGAGAAACATTTAGATGAAAGGATAAAAAATGTATTGTTAAGAGTTTGGAAAGAAAATAAACCAGCAGTAGCTCTTTATGAAAAAATGGGCTTTCAAATTTGCGGAGAAATAACTCAGGAAAAAGTACGACCTAAAACAAATGAAAAATTTATAATGCATAAAAACTATATGCTTAAGAAATATTAGTGCACTAAACATGAAAAAATACAATTTAAAAACACCAAATTTAATAGATGCCAATCCAGAAGATAAACGTCAAGAAATACTGGATTATTTCAATAGAACATTTGAGCTAGACAGTAAACTTTACGAAACAATAAAAGATGAAAAGGCTTTTTACAAAAGAGCAGATCCTTTGCGTCATCCACTTATATTTTATTTTGGTCACACCATGTGTTTTTTTGTGAATAAACTTGTTCTTGCCGGTCTTATTCCGAATAACATAAATAGTGAGTTTGAAGCTATGTTTGCGATTGGTGTAGATGAAATGTCTTGGGATGACTTAAATGAAGAAAGTTATAATTGGCCCAGCGTTGACGAAGTAAAGGCATACAGAAATACCGTCAAATCTATAATAACGGATCTGATTGTAAATTTACCTCTTGAGTTACCTATAGATTGGGAAAACAAGTTTTGGACTATTATGATGGGTATTGAACACCAGAATATTCATCTTGAAACTTCTTCTGTCCTTATTAGACAATTACCTATTGAAATGCTTCAGGATGGTATTTTTGATAATATAGCTGAATATACAAACAATACAGTTGAAAACGAGTTATTAGCTGTTCAAGGTAAAACTGTACATCTTGGAAAACCTCTTGACCATAAATTCTATGGTTGGGATTTAGAATATGGCACCCATTCAGAAAAAGTGGAAGATTTTAAAGCTTCAAAATATCTAGTTTCAAACGCTGAATTTTTTGAGTTTATCAAAGACAATGGATATCACACTGAAAAATGGTGGACTACTGAAGGTTGGGCTTGGAAAACCTATAAAAATGCTGAGTATCCTCAGTTTTGGCAGAAAAATGGTGATGATTATCAATTGAGATTGATGACTAATATTATACCCATGCCTTGGAATTTTCCGGTTGAAATTAATTATTTGGAAGCAAAAGCATTCTGTAATTGGAAATCTGCTTCAACAGGAAAAAAACTGCGCTTACCAACTGAAGCCGAATGGTATCGAATAGTTGAACAGTCTAAAACACAAGATGTAGATCAATGGGATGATGCACCCGGTAATATTAACCTTGAGCATTATACCTCACCATGTGCTATAGATAAATTTGCTTTTGGAGAATTTCATGATGTTATGGGTAATGTTTGGCAGTGGACAGAAACCCCGATAGCAGGGTATACTGGTTTTAAAGTTCATCCGCTTTACGATGATTTTTCAACACCAACTTTCGATGGTAAACATAATATTATAAAAGGAGGGTCATGGATTTCAACAGGAAACGAAGCTACCCTTCATGCGAGATATGCTTTTAGAAGACACTTCTACCAGCATGCAGGCTTTAGATATGTGGAGTCTGAGAATTGAATATGAATAGGGTTTGAAAATTATGCTATAAATAAATTGCTTTGCTTTCTTTTTTTAGAAAATTAAGATGAAATTATTTTGATTTAGTAGAGCGTAAATTAATCTTTTTTGCTTCTTTAATTCATTACCAACACTTTCATAACATGTTTAAATATTTAATTGATATTTAAAGAACTTATTGATTTTCAATGTATGTCCGCTTATAGTCTAAAATGATTCTTTTATTGAAAACCATATATTACACCCCTCTAAATCTCCCCTCAATAGGAGACCTTTAACTCCTTTCCTTAGAGGGAAAGGCTAGGATAGCGTGTGTCTGTGTGTTATATTTTAAAACGCTCAGATTTTAGCAACTTGACTACTTACGGATATACAATTGATTTTCTATAAAATATTGATTACCAAGTTCTTAATCTAATGTTAATAACTAAATAATTTTAATTGATTACCAGCATATTAGCTATTAACAAAGCTGTGCATAAAAAAGACTTTAAAAAGGAATAATATATTTTGATTTTCAAATTTTATTTCCTGATAGAATAATAATTGAAACTGAAACTATTTTTTGTTCCTTATTTTGAAAATAGTTTTCATTATAAAAATAGAACTTATTAACAGGATTGCTTAAAAAAAAGAATTCACTTTATATGGTTAATAGGATTATGAATAGATGTTGATAAGATAATTCTAACTTGTTACTTTCAATAAGTTAGAATTTTAATATAGTGTTGATAAACTACTAACTTTGTAAATACAAAACTTTCTTCTTTATTTTTATGTACCAAACAAACAAACTAATAATAAGTCTATTTAATTTTAAAATTTATAAAAAGAAAAAATAATAATTAATAAATGTTGATAACTAAACTGTTCTAAGATTTTCCCTTGCATTAAAATTAGCTAAAATTTCTTTTGCTTCTATTACATCTTCTGGATGTACTTTCAAAATGATACCACCAATGGCATTCGCATAAAAAGGCATCACGCCAAGCGCAGTTTCGTTTTGAAAGAAAAATTGAATATCAGCTTGCTCTAATAATAATTGAAGTACGGCGTATTCATATTGAAAATTAAACACCGCAAGTTTTATATATCCATTCATGTATATAGAATTTAAGATATAAAGTTACAACAATAATAAATGAGAATGCTAAAAAAGGGAAGCTATTGAATTACCTACTTCTGGAATATCTGTAGTTACTATGTTATTTAAAAAATGATTTAAATACATAATAATGCTAAAAACCCCCAATAAGAAGATGATTATGAATAATATAGTTATTTTTATGGGGTACCGCATTTTAATATTTTTTGTAAAATTAAGTAATTTTTAACTAAAATAACTATTTTTAGTTAAAAAAAAATTAATTTCAATGTTATTTAATTCTTAAGTATTTGGTATGCAAGGACTATAAAGGCTTAACAAATATTTATTTCAAGCAAAAATGCATTGATTTAATAAATAGTACCTTTGAAAAGAATTATAAATACAATATGAGTAAAAAGAAGAAACCTAAAAATGCAGTTAATTACGATAATCTTACTCAAGATATTCTAGCTATTTTTAGAGCAAATGAAGACAAGCCGTTCAATTATAAAGATATAACACAACGTTTAAACATCACCGATACAAATACCCGTAATCGAGTAATTAGAACGCTAGCACAGCAAACTGCGAAAGGAAAATTAGAACAAATTGCGAAAGGAAAATTTCAATTAAACGGAACTACAGATTATTACGAAGGAGTAATAGACATGACCAGTAAAGGTGATGCGTATGTGGTAGTTGAAGGTTTAAAAAATGATATTCTTATCCGTAATAAAAATTTAAATACTGCTTTTCATAAAGATCGTGTTCAGGTTTATGTATTTAAAGAACGTAAAAACAGCAATTCAGAAGGCGAGGTTACTAAAATAGTAGAACGCTTTAAAAATAAATTTGTAGGCGTTTTACAAAAACAGAAAAGTTTTGGTTTTGTGGTGGTACAAGATCCAAAAATGTATACCGATATTTTTGTAGCAGGAGATTATTTTAATGGTGCAGAAGATGGAGAAATGGTTCTTGTCCAAATGGAAGATTGGTTCAAAAAAGATGATTCTCCAAGAGGTAAAGTAATTGAAGTCTTAGGAAAACCCGGAGAACATCAAACTGAAATACACGCTATTTTAGCTCAATATGGTTTACCTGAAAAATTCCCAGAAGAAGTTGAAGCATTTGCAAATACACTAGATACATCTATACAAAAAGAAGAAATTAAAAGACGCAGAGACATGCGTAATGTGCTCACCTTTACAATAGATCCAGCAGATGCCAAGGATTTTGATGATGCTTTGAGTTTTCAAGTTTTAGAAAATGGAAATTATGAAATAGGTATTCACATTGCAGATGTATCGCATTATTTAGAACCTGGAGGTGTTTTGGATACTGAAGCCTACAACAGAGCCACTTCTATTTACTTGGTAGATCGCGTAGTTCCTATGTTACCAGAAGTACTTTCCAATCAAGCATGTTCCTTAAGACCTAACGAAGAAAAATATACTTTCTCAGCTGTTTTTGAAATAACTAAACAAGCTAAAGTAGTAAATCAATGGTTTGGAAGAACGGTAACCTATTCAGATGCGCGTTTTGCTTACGAAGAAGCGCAGTATATTTTAGATACAGAAGATGCTGTTATTGATGAAAGTGTTTCTTTATCAGGTAAAAGCTATTCGGTTAAAACTGAAATAAAAGAAGCTGTTCTAGAAATGAATAGATTAGCCAAAATCATGCGAACTCAACGGATGAATAACGGAGCTATTTCTTTTGATAAACAAGAAGTAAAATTCAATTTGAACGACGACAACAGTCCAGAAGGAGTGTACTTTAAAACTGCTAAAGATGCAAATAAATTAATTGAAGAATTTATGCTTCTTGCGAATAAAAAAGTAGCTGAATTTATTGGTAAACAACCAAAAAGTGCTGGAAAACCAAAAACGTTTATTTACCGGTGTCACGATGAACCTAACCCAGAAAAATTAGAAGCATTAAGTACTGTGGTGAGTAAATTTGGGTATAAAACCAATTTTAAAGACAGGAAAAGTATTGTCAATTCCTTAAACAAATTATTGAGTGATGTAGTAGGAAAAGGAGAACAGAATTTAGTAGATACCTTGACCATAAGAACAATGGCAAAAGCCTATTATTCTACCCAAAATATAGGACATTATGGTTTAGCTTTCAATCACTATTCGCATTTTACATCTCCCATTAGAAGATATCCAGATGTAATGGTACATCGCTTATTGCAAGCGTACTTAGATGGAAAACCTTCTGCTAATCAAGACGCGTATGAGGTGCAGTGTAAACATTCTTCTAATATGGAAGGTTTAGCTTCTAGTGCAGAACGGGATTCAATAAAATACATGCAAGTTAAATACATGCAACAATACGAAAATGAACGTTTCCTTGGAGTTATTTCTGGAGTAACTGATTTTGGTATGTTTATAGAAATAAGTGAAAACGGCTGTGAAGGAATGGTTAGACTTAGAGATATAAAAGGTGACTATTTTCAGTTTGATAAAGAAAATTATGCTATCGTAGGTAAACGTACTCAAAAAAGTTATCAGCTAGGTGACGAGGTTTGGGTAGAAGTTAAAAAAGCAGACTTGATTAAACGCAACCTAGATTTTGAATTGATTGGGAGTAAGGAAGAAGTTAATTTGTAATGGGTTGTTTGTTTTTGATAAAATAATGAATATAATCATCTAAGTAAGTGCTTAAGTAATACGGAACATTCATTAAATAAAAGTCTTTACCACTTCGTGTTTTAGAACTTTCTATAGAAAAACTACCACCGTATATTCTAATGGCAAAGGGATGATTTGCTTGGTCTATAAATTGATGTAAAGATTTTAGTCTTCCTTTAGCACCAGACTTTATTTTAATAGGGATTAGCAAATTCTCATACACTCTTACCAAGTCAACTTCTGCACTAGATTGTTTTTTTTCTCTTACCCAAAAATTAGGTTTGGTATAACTAATATCTTCTAGTGAAATGAGTTCTTGAGTAACTAAATGAGGTATTAAAGCACCTCGATAGGCATCACTTAAATCTTCTAATTTTAATAATTGTGCTTGTATTTGCATACTGTAATTCACAATACCCGTATCTAAAAATTGAAGTCTAGGTTTTTTCGTAAAATTGGTTTGAATAGGAGGTGAAACTTCTGTTGTAGGATAGATTAGTTGTATAACTTTGGCTTCATCTAAATTTCTAAACGCTTCTGAAACTTCCCTAGATTTATAATTAGATTTACCAAAATTTTGAAAAGTAACACGCTCATCTAAAAAGCTTGTTGCCACGTTCATAATGTGTTTAATTATTTTACCCTCATTTTTATTTTTTGCATATTTTTCAACATCACTTTTATAAGTTGCCCAAATACTTTCATAAGTAGATTTCAATACAGAAATATTTTCTTCAGAAACATAGGTTTTTACTATTTCTGGCATACCTCCAATAATAGCATATCTATGAAACCAAGTCAAAGCTTGTTTGTGAGTAACCTTATCTACTGGTATTGTTGTCAACCTTTCTAGTAGCATTTGTTGATTATTTGCGAATAAAAACTCTTTAAAATTTAGTGGAAAAACATACAGATATTGAACCCTACCAACAGGAAGATTTGAGTTTTCTTTTAAAGTATGCTCTAATAATGAACCGGCTGCAATAACATGTAAACTAGGAAATTCTTCATAAAAATACCTTAATAAATTTATGGCTTCTGTAGATTCTTGTAATTCATCAATAAACAATAAGGTATGTTCAATTTTTTTGATGTCTTTATTTTTATAAAGAAAGATTGCATCTACCAAAGTAGTAATCTCATTGTAGTCTTTAAAAAGTTGTACATCTTTTTTCTTTTCTAAATTGAGACTGATAAATTGAGTATAACTTTTTGAAAAGAAATTTACTAGTGTAGTTTTCCCCACTTGCCTAGCACCTCTTAATATTAAAGGCTTTCTATTCGTACTTGATTTCCAATTTATTAAACTATTAATTTTTAATCTATTTATATATTCCATTTTCTTTTTTGTAACAAAGTCAGGGTAAAATTACACTATTTTTGTAACAAAGTAAGGGTAATTTAAGAGTGTTTTTGTAACAAAGTCAGGGTAAAATGTCATCAATTTTGTAAAAAAGTCAAGGTAAATAGTAAATAACGCTCTGTTTTAAGCAAATTAAAATTAGCTAATTCTAAATTTTTAACTGCTTCAAAATCTACTAAAAATAAAAGTGTTATCTTCAATTTATGAAAATACTATCGTTTTTTATCTTTCTTTTTATACTGTCTTGTGCTAGCCAAAACCAACAAACGCAGCTTCAACAAAACAAACAAAAGTCCAATTTACAACCTCAAAAAGAAGCATTACTTCAAAAGCAAAAACCAAATCAAAAAGAACCACAATTACAAAAAGAAGAACCCAGTTCTACTTTTGGAAAATATTTTACTCCAAAAGGAGATTTACGCGCATTGGTTATTTATGTGAATTTTGAAAAAGAATACTTAGATCCAAAGGTTCACGATAATTTAAGACATTGGCCTATATCCGAAGAATTTCCTGTTCATTATGGTGAATCTGTAATTCAAGAAAATCAACAATTGAGTTGGGGATTTCAAGAAAAAGAAGAATTCAATACTATTGACATTACTGATTATGCTACTTTCGAAAATCTTTCAGCTTATTATTACACTATGTCTTCAGGTCAATTCAGAATGTATTTTGAAACTTTAAAGCATCCTGAAACACAACAGGCTATTACCATAAAAATTAGTCCAGAAGGTATACCAGCTAGCGCAGCAGGTAGAAGTGAACTCAATAAAAGAGTATTTGAGCAAATTAGAAAAATCTATCCAGATCAATATGATTGGTCTAGGTTCGATACTAGAAAAAACAATCCTAATTACCAAGCAGATTATTCAAGTACAGGAAGCAATTCAAGTTACACAGACTTCAACCTAGATTTCGTTATTCTGCTTTTTAGAAATTGGAATGTTTGGAAACCCCACCCAAATGGAAGTAAAAATGGGGTTGCTTGGCGAAAAGCAATTATGGGTACTGGAGCAGGAAATGAAATTATTGCTCATCATGGCGATCACCCTGTTTTTGTAGGAAATGAAGGATTACGTGTTTTCCTTACTCAGCGAAATTTATTTCAAAATCACGAATTATTGATTCATGAAATAGCCCATGGAATGATTAGTATGCCGCACATTAATTCTGCAAATAAAGCAGAAGGTGATTATTTGTTTTACAATTACGGTTGGGGAATGATGGATACGTATTCAGATTATTTTGGCACCGCAAATGCTTGGGAAAGATGGTATGCAGGATGGACGGAAATTACTCACGATATAGAACCAAGTGAAGAAGAAATAGTAGTAGAATTAGATGATTACCTTGAAAAAGATGAAAGCATTCGCATAAAACTACCGCAAGTAGAAAATCAATTTTTATGGTTAGAGCACAGAAAAGACACCAATACTATTTACTACCAAAGACCGCTTAGAAGAAAAGACAGATACGGTAATCCGCATCCTAATCATCCTCCAGGATTATATGCTTTTATAGAGCAGATGTCTCCTTCAAGAAATATGACCTTTAGTACCAATGTAAATGGCACCAATGGAATGAAAGTACTTTATGGAGAGGGAAATTACGATTATACAGTACAAGGTTTTGAAGAGCGATATTATGCATGGGATAATGAAGTTTTACAAGTAAAAAACGAAGGAGAAAATGCTTATGCCGGTCACCACGAAGGCATGCTTTACAGATACGATTTCAATAAAAATGGAAAAATAGAACGCAAAACTGGTTCCAATGGAGCTGGAAGCCAGTATGTAGATATAGAAAATATATTTGAAATTGATGGCAAAAAAGGCTTTCCATTTTATATGTTTAATACGCCTATTCAATCCAAAAAAATCAGTGCATTCACCAATCCAGCTATTACTAACTTTCAAAAGATGGACTGGAAGAATAATGAATTGTCTCCAGTTATCCTTCATCAACTAAGTGTTACTCAGAAAAAATTAAAAAATGGCAATCTTCAAATAAAGGTGAATTACCAAGATGGACAAATTGAAGAAGATTTTAGAATGGCTGGATCTATAGTTTTGCCAGCAGGCGAAGTGATTATACTTAACCAAGGTAAAGAATTATTGCTGAATAAAAGCAAAACCATAAATAGAGTTACAGCTGTAGAAGGAAGCTTTATTGAAAATTCCTATTTAAAAATTAAAGGTGAATTGGTTTTAGAAAAAAATGCAGTTTTTATTATAGATGAAGAAAGCAGCGTTTATTTTGAAGCCAATAGTAAATTAGTAATGAAAGCTGGATCAAAAATTATATCAAAAAATAACGCTGAATTATTATTTGAAGATGCTGCAATTGTAGAAAGGCACCCAACAGCTAAAATTATAGATTAAAATCCGCCTCATATACTGTCATTCCGCACGAGCAAAGCGAGATGCGGAATCTTATGAAGTTACTGGAATGTTGAACTGAAAACGAACTCCTCGCTTTCATAAGAATAAGATTCCATATAAAATTTATGCTCTGCGAAGTTTGCAACTTCGCAGCTACCAAATATTAAACAAAAACTAAAATCACTTGACCGCATAGACAACCCATGCAACTGTCATTCCATGCAAGCGAAGCGCGACAGGGAATCTTATAATGCTACCGTAATGTTGAACTGAAAACGAACACCTTGCTTTCATAAGAATAAGATTCCGCATAAAATTTCTTTCTGAAACATGCTCTGCGAAGTTTGCAACTTCGCAGCTACCAAATATTAAACAAAAACTAAAATCACTTGACCGCAAAACACCCATGAAACTGTAATTCCATGCAAGCGAAAGTGCGACAGGGAATCGCATAAAGCAAATACAAAGTGAACTATAAAACTTAAGGTAGAAAACTTCATTTTACCAAAACTTTACAACAGCTTTTAGTCTTCGATGTTTCAATTTCTATTTACTTTGAAAAAAGAGTTTTTAACTATGCTTAAAATTGCTTTTCATCCCATTTATCAGCATCCCTTACCAGAAGGACATCGTTTCCCAATGGAAAAATATGAATTACTCCCAAAGCAACTACTTTATGAAGGGACTTGTAGTGATGCCAATTTCTTTGAACCCAAAATTCCGAGTAATGAGTTTATTTTGCAGGCGCATCAAGAGCAATATGTAAAAGATTTGTTCAATTTGAATATCGAGCCTAGAGCAGCAAGAAAAATTGGATTTCCACTTTCTGAAGTTTTGGTAAAACGGGAACGGATGATTACAGATGGCAGCATGAAAGCTGTGGATTATGCATTGCAATACGGTGTAGCAATGAATATTGCGGGTGGAACGCATCACGCGTATTCTAATAGAGGAGAAGCTTTTTGTATGCTAAATGATCAGGCTATTGCTGCCTATTACTTGCTGAGTAAACCTGAAATAAATCAGATTTTAATAGTAGACTTGGATGTACACCAAGGCAATGGAACAGCTGAAATATTTAGAAATGAACCTAGTGTTTTTACATTTTCTATGCATGGGAAATCCAATTATCCGTTTAAAAAAGAAATTTCAGATTTAGACATTCCTTTACCTAATGATTGTGATGATGAATCCTACTTAAAAGAACTCAAAAAAACGCTACCCAAATTGATAGATAAGGTTCAACCCGATTTTAT
>Ga0307930_1001445_pt1 | contig 18772 bp, 11 predicted proteins | sample OrgLakmetageno46_FD_203161 | JGI IMG/M metagenome (GOLD analysis project Ga0307930, IMG submission 203161) | Saline water microbial communities from Organic Lake, Antarctica - #46 | ecosystem: Environmental > Aquatic > Non-marine Saline and Alkaline > Saline | place: Antarctica: Organic Lake...
GCCCAAGTACTTGAACTTCTCACAAAAGTCAATGAAACCAGTGCCATCAATGTAGAAGCGGGATGTGTCCGCAGCCTCGTACGCCATTCGAGGCGGTGCTCTTTAAACTTTAAGAAGATATTCTCTGCTCTCTGTGTTGTCGCTGTGCGCTGTGGGTTTGATGGCCACTAAACACTAAACAGTCATTAAATTATAATCGTTTTCGAGTAAGCAATTCGCAGTGCCCTTGAATGTCTTCGGTTTAGCAATTAGATTTCGGTACGTCAGCAAAATTATGAAGATCCCCTATTGCTTGCTTTCAACACGAATTCTGCAACGACACCAAGAGAAAGCCAGCCGCTTTCTTCTTCGGCTCCTTCTTCTTCTCTTTCTACATCACCAACGCCATCACTGCTGCTCACGGCCGTGCACTGGTCTCTAACTGCACGGGCAGCTGCGGCTTCGGCAAGGAGCCGTACGAACTCTTGGCCTCCAACAGGCCCACCTTCTACGCAGTATTTCTCCTGTAAATGCGCTGGCCTTTGAGCAGCAGGTGCAGTATCCTCTAAGAAGGAAACAAATGGCATTCCGTCTTCGTGATACTCAGCCAATTCCGAATTTTTGCAGCCCAATGCACTGGCTAAGATAACTGTTCTGCCTTCTTGAGCGAGGCCCTCGCGTAGTAAGAAGTCAAGGACGAGGCGCTAGACAGGCAGATGAATACAAGAATATGAAGTAACAGTGTTAAAAATTAGTCATTCAAAACAAAGCACATCATAATTAAATATAATAGCAGCAAAAGTGGTGCAATGCACCAAGATTCGCTAAGGAACTTTCGGATCTCCTTTTCATGGCTAGACCCAAACAAACCTTGGAAAGGCCGTGCACTGATGCCATGTAGGTCAAGGACAGCGGGGGGATTTGGCCGTCTCCACTGGCTCCTGACACATAGGTCACTGGTTGGCCTTGTACGTGGGCACGTAGTTCCGGGTGAGCAGCAAGGCGCCTTGTCAGGTACTTGTCACCTAAAATCGCGGGTATTCCGAAAACGGCACAACCGTATAACTGGTCGTTTCTTGATTCATCCGAAAGCGATGCCCCTTCTTCTCCCCGGAGCTCGATGCGAGGAGTTTGACTTGGATCATTCGACACTGGTGCATCCTCAATAGACCACCGACTCGCTAGTCCATGTAAGAAGTGAGCAGAGTCCTCAAGTAAGCTTGGCGTAGCTTGCAAGTCTGTGAACCATTCCTTCAAACCGGTACGCGCTTCATCTACCAACGCTTTTACGATGGCAGGCTGCAAGTACCGCTTCGCGTTGCCAGGAAACGGCCCATACGAATCATCGACTACCGTCTCACCGGTCTCATTGCTGCGGTAGAGTACCATACTAGTTTCGCAAAAGAGTAGACATCGTTTTGAAATGCGCGCGTTGAGCGGCATTAAATCCCAAAAAGTACGTGTGGGTCCTGCGAGCGTCCCGTCAGTAATGCCAACAACAAGTGTGCCCGAGAGCTTTAGCAATGCCGTAAGACTTTCTTTTGTGCTTTCGTTACTAACCTCTAACCCATCGAGATCATAAACGATAGTCAAAGAGGGTTGAAAGTGTCCAACTGAATCCTCCTCTTCAACATTAGCACCATCAGCAGAGTCTTCGTCATGGTCACCTTCGGCCGGATTTACAGATAACTGCTGGGTATCTTTGAGAGCGCCCGGGGATTCAGAAAGTGGTTGCGCCGGAATTTGCGCCACATTTATTGCTGAGTGCTTATACTCGTATTTAGAGCCTGCAAGCACATCATTGAGTTGTGAACGGAGGCGATCCCGCTCATCTGCGCATATAGATGCGCGCATTTGGAGCCCTGCGATCTGTTCTCGCAGCTCACGAGTCTCAGCCTCAGCCCGCTGCACGCGCCGAGCGCACGCTGCATCGCGCCCGCGTTCCCGTTCGTAAACTTCAGCTAGTTCTTTGTGCAAGGCCACTACTGTATCCTTTAGATCTTCGCGCGTTTCTTTGTGCCCAGCACGATTGAGGAGTTTCAGCATGATATGATGTTGTTATGCTTCGCCGTTGGCCACGCTATAGAGTACCTATCTAGATATTGATCCAGTATACTTATGTGTAGGCTACCGAGAGGAGCTCATTGATGGCGTCGTTGACATTGTTGGTTGCTCGATGATGTGAACTCCTACACATACAATACCGCACGCCGCATATTATTGTCCGGTCATACAGTATATCCGTCATCACGTCGTTCGAAGAAGAGAGTTCTTCTTTTGAATTCTTTCTACTTACACTGTACGTACAGATAGATACAGGTACACATCACCCACCACCCACCACCCACCGAAGTATGCCTAACCGTCAGCTTGCTTGGAAAGGGCTACAAAGGACCTATGGAAGGGCTTCGGCTCTGCGCACAAATCATTGAACTGCTAGCATACATTTTCTAAGAGCATTCCGAATGCGGTAGTCGTAAAATAACACTACTGTGCATTTCGTAAAGTGCATAAGTACTGGTGCGCTGAGTGTTTTTTGCAGTCTCTAGTTTCAAGTGCGAACAGTAGCGTGCATGGAAAGCACTAGTGGAGTCGATAACGCAGATGCAGTACATTTCGGCTTCCAGCAGTATGGCATTAGTGCCGCGCTCTGCGAAGAAGTCGAGCCCCGCGATCAGCGGCGTGCAGGTACTCTGGCTAGGCTCGACTCAGGCGAGGGCCTGTCCCTTGTCGAGTTGCTTCAAGCGGGTCGCCAGGCAGTTCTAGCGGCCCACAACGAGGCTACTGCGGCGGTGGCTGTGCTATGGAATCGTCGAAGCGCTTTGCTTCGAAAGCTCTCGTATGAGCGGCGGATGCATCGACAACTTCAAGCTAGCTCGTCGAAGAGGCGCCAGTCATCCTCTTTTTCTTCGACTAGAGTGTCAACGCAAGCGCCACCCGCATCCACCAAAACCCGCCTTCCTGGTGATATCGCGACTTCTTCCAATTTTGCAGCTTGGGTATGGACTCGCGAAGGCCTGGTGCCTGCATCGCCTGCCTCAAGTGCGTCAGTATCCTCTGCTTGCGGCCCTGTCGAGGCGGCCATTACACCACAACCGTGGCACTTGGTGCTCATGGAAGGCCTCGCTAAGAAACTCCTTTTACGATGTGCACTTTTAGCCTTGCGTGAAGCATTTAAACTTGGCGCTCTGCAGCGGGCTGTGGCCACATCGGCACGGCTCGGCACTCCAAAGGCCCGTCGGCTCCTGCGCCTCTCCTGGCACGCCTTTCGAGCGCTCTTGCTGGCGCGCCGTCACCGAGTGCGAGCAGTGCTTTCCATCGAACACCGCCGCTCCACTAGGGCTGCTTCAAATGCACTAGCTTGCTGTGTTTCTTTCGCGGCTAAGAGGCGTGCTTCAAGGCAACAACTGCAAACTGCGGAGTGTTTCTGGTCGATGCGCCGCGCTGTGCATGCTTTATTGACCTTTCGAAACTACGCTTACGCCAAACTTCGCGGACTTCCTCCTCTCGATGGAAGGTCTCCCGAATGTGAGAATTCAGAAAAGTATCTTGGAAAGTCACCACTTTTTTCCGGTCTCAAGCTGCACCCAGGGCGGGCCTTGATTTCGCCCCCATTGTTAAGTGTTACCCGGAGAAGTAGAAGTTGCCCAATAAGTCTACTCCCACTTCGAAGCTTTTCTTTACCTATCAAGCAAGACTACTTTGGTTGTAACGTTGTTAGTCCTGAGCTGATGCCTAGTAGCCATGAAAGCCGCCACGAGCATCGCCTTCCATCTATGCGTAACTTCCGCTCGTCGGCGCTCTCTGCTGAAGCTTCTGCCTGGGGACGCCGTCGAGCTGCTGCTTTTGCGTTGGCAGCGCTTCACAAACACGCGGTGTCGCACTTGCGATCAATTTCTGCCATCTCTGCCGCTAACACTCATCGTCGACGCGTTGTGTTGCGAAACGCACTGGCATGCTTAGTGCCTTCCTGCAGACAGTTGCGTCATGCCCACATGTCTTGGGCACTCTCGGAAGCGTGGTGGCGGCGGCGGCCTTTAGCCCTAGGCGTAGCGCAATGGCAGCTGTGGACAACTCAACGACAGCACGCTGCTGCGCAGCGAGCCAAAGGAATCGTATGGCACCAGCAGCGGTGTATGGTGGTAGGGCTACGAAGGTGGTGGCGGGGCTTGGTGCTAAGGCGACGACTAGACCGGATCCTCGAAGCTCTCGCTGACCTGAGCAACCACCGCCGCCTTCTCAAAGCGGCGTTTCGGACGCAATGGGCTTGTACTGCAGTGAACGTAGTCAGATCTAGTGGCCCACGCAAAAATACTGCAAGAGTGCGGAGGGTGTTGGCGCAAAATGCCTCCATCAGGGCGACCAACCATTGCGCGCGGCGTCAACTCATGCACGGGTTGGAGCACTGGCGGTTTATTGTGATGCAGCGGCAGGAAAGAGCTCTTCGTGTACGCGCCCACATCATTGCCCTAACGCGCCGCTGGTTTAGCTCTGTGTTGCGAGCAGCAGGCGCATCCGAAACGAAGGTAGTAGAACCTGAAGCACCAACGACACTAACAACGAGAGCAGCAGCCGCGTCACTGTCATCACCACCTGCTCTATCGGGCATACCAGCAGTATCCGAGGGGCCACCGTCTTCAATGCCCTCTGTAGTAGCAGCAGCAAAGCGCATGGCAGAGGCAGAGGCAGAAGACGCATTGTTAGCGGATGCATTTGACGCAAAGTATTCGAGCCCTAAAAGTCGTCGCTACAGGTGTGCTCCCGCTGCTTCAGCTTCCGTGTCTGCAGATGCGCAATTTCGAGAACCTTTGTCAGCCATTACTACAGCTGCCACTACCAACGCCACCAGTGTAACCCCTGAATGTATAAAAATATCAGCCACTGATGATATGACTCAACTCTTCAAGTTTGTGATAAAGTCCGTAAAGCCAATACTGGGGCCTTCATCGCTTTCGAATGAGCTGCATTTGTCGATGGCTCGCGAGTGTACTGCTGAGAACATCGCGCTCGCTGTGGTTGCGGACGTCTTTTGCGCCACTGATGATTTGACCAGAAAGTCGACGGTTGGAGCGCATCATCACCAGGAGAAGTCTCACAACTTTGATCCTGGAGCTGCCACATTGACTTGGTTTGGACCTCTGGCAGCGGTTATGCGCGCGCGGAAACGTGCACTGAAGCAATGGCAACAGTGGGGCCAAAAACAGCGCTTTCATCGAAGTGTGGTGAAAGAAGCACAGCGTTGCCGTTTGAGGTCCTACTTTGGTGCCCTCGCCCTCTACGCTGCAATTCAGAATGGCTCTCGAGCATGCATTGTTCAATTCAAGCATGAAGTGGACTACGAGACGTTATTAAGCGCAGCCACAGCGCACGCCGCAGATAGGCTTACCTTGCCTCGTGTCAATGCATTTCCTCACTGTGTTGGTGCGCACTTTCCTTCCACTGAGAAATGGGACGGGAACAGTCAAAGGACTTGTCGTTGCTGTCTACTGGATCCAACATCGAAAATCGGTGACGCAGTAGGTATGGCAATTGGGGCTGCTGAAAGACCTCTTGCATCCTTTACGAAGGCAAGTCAAGTTGTAGCATCACTGCAGAAAGAGCAACTTGAGAAGCATCAAAGAGCATGGCTTCGTTTGGCTTTGGTAAGCTTATTCACACATCACACCTATTCAACTGCTATGAGGCTCAGTTCTATTTCGTGCAATTATTCATCATTTCATCCTATTTTCAATCCTAACATTAATGTCTACGTTTCCTTTCTACAGCGATGTTTGCGAGAAGAAGCCTCGGCTTCATCCCTTGCAAGTCGTGTGGCATCAGCCCGCGCAGAATCCCATTATCACCGTCGAGGAATGAGCACAGCTCTCTCTATGCTTTACAAAGAAGCAAACTGCCAGCGACAACGAAAAGCTAGAGCACAAGAAAAGGCGAAGCACGCGCAAAGTGGTTTGTCAAAGGCGGCGTCGCGGCCCTTTGGACATAATTCTGCGCAACATACTGCTCCTGCACACAATGCTGTGCCACTGCTGACACCACCACAAGAAATTCCGTCGCATCGACCCAATCGCATTTTACAGCCGAGAAGTACTGCTGCACGCCCCATCAACCGCATTTCTGCTCCGTTGAAGCGTTCAGCTGGGAGCCCGGCGTCTTCTGTCACCGCCACCACCACTACTGCAGTACCTAAATACTCGTACGCTTCACTCGTGAAGGCATCGCCGCGTTCTGTACCCAAGCCACCAGCATCGCCTACAACTCCAACCACAAACCCTTCCTCAAAGCAAACAGTTCCTACATGTAGTGTTTTCGCGGGAAGCTCAGACAAGGAAAACCGATTAGCAGTTGACAAAAGAAAGAACGACTTGGACGTCTTGGCAATGGATCAATCGTGGTGTTTGCGTCACTACCAGCAGGTTTCAGCTCGGCAAGCGTTGCGGAGACTGCAGGTCAACATAAAGCAGCGGCAGCAGGAACGCACCCTCGAAGCACGGCTTGAGCAATTCTTGAACCCTGATGTGGGTGGCGACTCTACCCCTTTGTTGATGCTGGGCTCGGAGGCAGCGATGTCGAACGAGCGAGCAGAAATCATTCATTCAAATTATGCAGGGGGTCGAAGGCGTGCGTGGGCATTTCGACGGCCTGTTGCTTGCGCCTGTTTCTCAAGGTGGCGGCAGTTCGTGGCAGGGCGCCTGCTTTTAGGCCGCGTCGTTGCGTTTGCGCTCGAGCGATGGAATGTCGCCGTGAGCGATGGTGTTGTGCTAACACGTCAAGCGTCAGACGGTGTGGACTCTGATGATGATAACTATGCTGAAGTCAGCATGAGCACTTTATTACCAAGGAGATTGTTGCAGCCGCCACTGTGCCGAGGACTTCCACTGGCAAGAGTAGCACGTCGTGTGTTGTTTGCGTGGGCAGGTGTTGCACGTGTGTCAAGGAGGCAAGCTCGTGAAGCTTCCCGTGCGGCCGCGACTGCTCTCTGGTCCCGAGTGCGCTTGATGGCAAGCGTGTTTGAAGGGTGGCGTGCCGTCGTCATTGAAGCAGCAGCGGCGAGGCGGGCAGCACGAAATCGACTAGTGCAAGCTATGCGAAGCCGTTGCTTGAGCCGCACCGCTCGAGCTGCCGCCTCCCTAGCCCTACAAGAATGGCAAAAATGGGCCAAGAGGGTTATTCGAGCCCGTAGCGAGGCTGCAGCAGCACAGGCACATTTGCAAGCACAGAGAGCACGCGTAGCAGCCAAGGCATTAGGGCTCGGTAGTGCTCAGCCACGAACACCTCTTTCGACACTTGCAGCTCCGCAGGCACCTACTCAGCAATCGAGAGATCGTAGGAAAGACCAGACAAGCACGTTGCTTAAGGCTTCATCCATGCGTCGGGATGTTTGTGAGTCGAGTAATGACACGGCCAAGAAGAAGTTGAAGAAGCATTCAAAGGTGCCACAAAACAAAGAAGCAAAAAGGAGGAATGTTGCGTCCACGAAGCGTGCACCAAAGAGCAAGACCAGCGGCAATCAAAGCGGAGTTCCTGGCACAGAATCCCAGAGTAGCGGTAAATCCGAATTATCAACGGTAGAAGGCACCACGAAGGAGACACATTACGTCGAGGTCCTCGACGATGCTTCTACGCTGGTCTCGGCGCCATATTACTCTCGAGGCAACCACGCTGCGAATGCGCTGCCCGTCGAACCAGAGCACCACGTTCCGACTGTTGCCTCAATTTCTTCGGACGCCACGTTGACTGCTACTGATACTGACGTCACTCCGGTTGCGACAACAAATCTGAATTTAGACTTCGCTGCCTCTGCTGTTGTTGGCAGCTCTACCGAATCAATTACCAATGCCGTCACTGACGCAGCAGCGAGTGACGACTTGGCACGTCGTGCTGCTGCTTTGCGTGCGGAGGCAATTCTGGCACAAGCAGCGCTAGAATTAGCTCATCGAAACGCTGAAATGGAGGCCGAACAATTGCGTCGCATTTGGCGTGGCCTCAGCAAGCTCAGTGCTTGCTTGATATTCCACCGTGCAAATCGGGTCCTTAACCGATGGCCAGGTCGTGCCGCCTGGGCTCGTGCATATCAGCACTTTGCTAGAAGAGGACTTCGTGTTGCGATTGGCCATTGGCGAAAACAGCCAGCCCTAGCACAAGCACGCGCGAAAAAGATAGAACTGGCAAAAGCTTTAAGTTTGCAGTTTGAAGCAAGGCGCGCAGTGGCAGCTGCAGCGAGTGCAGCTGCAGAGCGACGAGCAGCGCTCCCAGTGTGGGTAGCCCCCAACCACCACGGCGTTGCGGTAAGGGAGATGGGAAGGAAGAAGGTGGCGTCAAAAGTGCCTTGGGGACTTAGTCATCCTACGAGTGCAACAACCAGGCCGTACTTGAACAAACGAGAAGAAGGAATGTCTCGCCCATCGGCATTCCTACGGACAACATCTATCCCAGTACCGAGCAGCATCGTTCAAGCTCAATTAGGCATGGTATCAACTGACGCAGGTATGCAGGCCCGAGCAATCGTGCGAGCGTGGCGTCGCATCGCACGTCAATTAGCTGCTGGCCGAAAGCTTGGCAACGTAGTTTTTACCGTATTTCAACGCCTGGCAGGGCTTAGGTTATCGTTTGCTTGGTCAACTTGGAGTCTTGCCACTTTCGCTGCTGAGAAGCAGTTTGCGGCCTATTCTTCTTCGAGCACTTTTGGCACTGCAGCAGGGTATGCGCACTGACAGCAACAAAACGCCTAGCATGGTTACCACAGCATGCCGGCGTGAGTTTTAACCAGCAGATAAGATAATCACACGTTTACAGCAACCCGGAGTCACCCACAGGTCAACTTCAAGGAATGGCGTGCCATAGAATAGGATAGGTCGGAATAGAAATCGCGGGCGTACTCGAAACCTCTGCCTCCTTCCGAGGATTGATCCTAAAGGGTTCATGGGAGTAAAGATGAACATTGAATTACTCAAAAGGACACAGAGCCTAGTCAGACTTGATCTGGAGGATTCATCAAAACGCAGCTTTATGCTATTTGTTTTTGTTTCTTTGCGATTGGGGAGTATATTATACTCTAATCTGATCTGATCTAATCCAATCCGAGCTTCGTTTTCAACCGCGCTGCTCCCTATCGCCCTCCTTGTTGTAGACTTCTGCGAAACTCTCCCAGGTACGCTGCGCTCTGCGCTCGACCGCGGCGGCAGAAACACCGGTTTTTGCCCAATAAGCGGATCGGGATTTGGTAGAAGTGCTCGTTGACACGGAGAACAAGTGAAGACAAGCAAGGCAGGCGACCGCTCCACAGGAGAGAACGGAGACACGTGCAGAACTAGACTGCGCCCCATCAGTTCAACGCCCGAGAGGGAGGCTGGGGACATAGCTGTGAGATCACACGTAATAACGCCAGACGCTCAGTGTCACTGGTCTATATCGCAAGCGCAAAGCCGGCAACGGCGCGAGAAAAGATTAAAGAGAATAAGGCGCTGTTTTTTCCTGAGCGGGTGGTAAATATATTTATTCTTTTGAGGTATTTATCATGCTTCGGAGGTCTACCAGATCAGCGGGTATTGCACTACAAACTATAGAACGCTAAGAGAGCGAGGGCTGAGGCCAAATTCCCCCGCCCTTATTACCCGGAACTACCTGTAGTCGACTACGTACTGTGCTACTGCACTGTAGCCAGTAGCCAGCCTTTGACCAAGAGAAGATACCCTTGCTTTGACTGTACTACAGTAGTAGCGACCTACAAGACTTCCAAGCTTACAAGTATACGTAGTAGCCCTGTAGCCCTTGCTAAAATAGCAAGTAGGCAACTCTTTGCGTATTGTTGAACACGACTACTCGAATGACAGCCTTCAGCATAAAAAGCCTGTAATCAATATGCCAACGAACATTCTCAAGCGCAAGCATGGCGACGAGCCTTCATTGAGTGGTGCTAGAGCGGAGGAATCCCCAACGGCACTCATCTTAAGTTCTGGAGAATTTCCTCAACCTCCTAATGTTAACGATATTGAAATGGCTCCTCATATAGCTGAAGGTGTGCCAGCTTCAGTGCATTCTGCGTGCCGTGCGGCTTCAGTGAGAAGTCCAAGTGCTTCGCGAGCTGTCCTCGCGAAATATCGGTCGATTCTTAATCACGACCTCTTGAAGATTTTGGAATCCGTTGGAGGCTACGATTGCGAGGTTGCCTCAAATGCCTTCCCAAACTTCACTCCGTTCTACTGTGTCTGTAACTTCAATCGATTTTGCTACATGATACCATATATTTAATACTTACATCTCAGTTTCATAATCTGCTGCTAGGACGGCCGCACCCCTCTCCATGAATCCGTGGCTCGCGGTGATGTCACGACGACGCAATTTCTGATCGCAGCCGGCGCAGACGACAATGCCATAAGTGTGGTGAGTCAATCATGAGTACTTTCACGGGTTTCAATTTAGATGTCGCCATGCGCCATTCCATTGTTGATAGCCGCTATCATGTAGCCTGGTTATGATTAATTACTGTATTGGTACGAATTCATTCTGCAGGAAGGCGCAACGCCCTACGATCTTGGAACCACCGATGCTTGCCTCGACCTCCTCGACCATCATATGGGCATTCTCGATGTTCTTATTGACAGCCCAGCTGTACTTGCTTCGTTTGCATTTTCATACTACGGCAGCCTATCCGCCCCCAATGACATGGTACCAACATCTGATCTCTCCTTACGCGCCTATCAACTGGACCCGTCGTTTCTTTGGGCACCACCCGCTGCTCGTGCCTCAGTCTTTTCCTGGGCACGAGATGCTTTCATAGCTCAGAGCGCTAGATCCTCTCAACTTTTTGCGGATCTACCGGATGACTGCGCCGGCGATGTCTTGGAGTTCTTGAATGAAACGATAACCCGCAAAGACTCTCTGTTCATCGCAACCCACACTCCAACGCCCGAAGCACAAGCTTGGTTTGACTCATTGATCAAAGCAGGACTTGCGGTAAAGTTTGGACTACTTTAATAGGCGCTTTTCTGGCAATGGCACACGCTAGAGGACCCTTCCTTTACAACATTCATTTGTCGCCTGATCTGTCAACCGTCCATGTATCCAGGTTCAAGCAACGGCGGAGCTGGTGCCTGCAGCTAAGGAGGGCGACTTCGCAAAAGTGCAGAATTGCCTTACAAGAGGAGCTGATATTAATTTGCGCGATAAGGTGCATTCTTGGTTGAGTATGGCTTTTACGATTAGATGTATGCCAGATTATATATTTCGTGATGGGTTATTGTTGGATCGTTGTGTACTGCAGTATTTTGCCATCTTTTTCTGATTGTTTCTTTGTTTATCCCCATCCCTTTATGTTGTCCTGATGCGTTCATGATTACCTTTCGACGCACGTAAATCTGGCAAAATGATATTTCGTGCTCTACGCCTTTGATCCCTGACTGAATAGAAATCGAGGGATACTGCGCTCATTGCAGCGTCACGTCGAGGCTATTCCAGCATCGTACAGCACCTGATTGAGGCCGATGCTGACTTAGAAATCAGGGACAACGTGAGTCTCATATTCGCCCTATAGGACAATAATATGTACGATAAGACTTCAGACAAAGCGTAGCATATGAGGACATTTCATTCTTTTCATGCAAAAGAGGAATTCAGTTTCGCACTTATCAACGTGAGGTACAGTACAGTACACGCCCTTTCCACCTTGTTTAGCCCTTCATCGAACGTACGCATTCGAAAAGAAAAAACTTGAGATCCTGAGGTTTGTTTGATGGTCCGAATTTCTTGCCTCGCTCGGTCTTATTTGTCGCAGTCGGGCAAGACAGCGCTCAGCAATGCAGCGTTTCGTGGCCGTACTGCAACCGTGAAGCTTCTTCTTGAAGCGGGCGCAGACAAAGACGCTCGGAGCAATGTACGAGTGGCAGACTTCATTTGAGTATTGTAGCCATGCATTCTACATTTCTCGACATGCACATCATACCTTTGTAAATATGCCCCCTCTCTTCTCCATGCTTCCCACTTTTTTTGTTCTTGTTTGTGCACCTACCCTCTCTCTACTTACCCTTCCCTATCTCTTCCGATGTTCTTGATAAAAGGATGGCAGCACGGCGCTTATCATAGCCTCGATGAATGACTGCCTTGAAAGTGTAAAGCTTCTCCTAGAAGCAGGCGCAGACGTAGAATTAAAAGAAAATCACGTGAGTTGCACTTCCAAAAAAAAATCTTCTTTGCTCACACTCTAGAGCATGGTTAATTAACAAGCTTTCTTTCGTTAATCTCTCAGAGCTGTACGACCACCTTCTGCCAATTCCATCAAGCGTATTATCTCGTACTGCTCTTGCTTCTACGGTTGTCCTCTGTTTCTCTTCTTTTTGTGTGGCAGTTTGGCTGCACAGCATTACTGAAAGCTGCCTTATGCGGCCACACTGACGTTGTGAAGCTCCTTCTCGAGGCAGGCGCTGACATAGACTCCGAGGATCCTGTAAGTTAGTGTCATGAGAGCATCTCATAGTGTAGCATGGATAAAACGAGCTCCTCCTTTTCTTAGCTCCTTTCGCGTCTTGACCTCGGTGCTGTCGGACATGATTCGGTGATAGGACGGTAAAACGGCGCTTATCTTGGCCTCAGAAAGATGCGACACTGCAACCGTGAATTTCCTTCTGGAAGCGGGCGCTGATAAGGATGCCCAAGGAAGCGTGAGTTGTGCACTCCAATTGATCTTTGTGCAAATTGTTCATCCCTCTACCTTACTCCTCATTACAACGCGCGCGCTCCGTTTCTATCCCAATTCTCTTGTCGCTTGTGCTAGAACGGCCATACTTCGCTCATATGCGCCGTAGAAGACGGTCGCCTCGACATTGTAGAACTTCTCATCTCCGCGGGGGCTGACCTAGAAGCAACGGACGAATGTGTGAGTGGCAATTTTGTCCTTTGGTGCTTGGAAAAAAAATGCATGTTCATTTCATCGTGCCAATGCAATTAAATAAAGTATATTTATTTTTGATATTGTCTTTGGAAGCCGTCTTACTCGAGTACCTTTTGTTCTTACACTTTTTGCCTCTTGTACGCTTCTTTGTCGTGTTCTGCTTTGGCGGCAGGATGGCTGGACAGCGCTCAAAAGAGCGGCTTCGTACGGCCTCGCTACCATCGTGGGCAAGCTCCTCGAAGTGGGTGCTGATAAAGAAGCCTCAAACGACGTGAGTCATGAGCACACCAGTACAGTCTATAAGATCTTGGTGATAACATAATATGGCCTTAACATCTCATACCCTTTCTTTCAACCACCCTGCCACTATCCCCTCGCCACACTTTTGTATGATGAACTCTTGGGGCAACCATTGACGCATCCGTTCTACGATAGCATGGCGAAACAGCTCTCATGCAGGCTTCACTGAAAGGGCATGTAACCGTCGTGGAACTTCTCCTTGATGCCGGCGCCGACATAGAGGCGAAAGAGGACTTGGTACGCGGTATCGTCTATACTTTCTTATTGTAATCATGCTTCTTACGCGCGGTGCTTAAACGGGCACTTGGTTCTTTCTCTCAGCTAGCCAGGACGAAGGAATTAAAAGACACTTGCTACACGTGTACTTTTCAAAATCTTGTGCCCTGCCATCAAAAGGAAAATGAGTCTTTATGTATGATTACGCTCACACATCCAACCATTGTGATTCAGCCCCTTTCCTCATTGTTTTCTTGTTGCACCGCTCCCTGACTTTTATGATAGAATGGCACGACAGCGCTCATTAACGCTTCAATGGCAGGGCAAGTTGATGTCGTTAAGGTCCTCCTCATTGCGGGTGCCGACAAAAATGCAAGGAGTAACGTAAGATTCGCAATTATATGCCTACACGCTAGTCTGGTATGGTTGTAGTTCTCTTTGATCTTTTGGTCCTTGAGGCGTCAACTATTTAATCCCATGCTTTCATGTTACTTCATCTTTACTTGTTACACTTCTCAACGCTTCTCTATGATAGACTGGCCGCACTTCGCTCATGTATGCCTCAACTTGTGGTAGCTGTAATGTAGTAGCACTTCTTCTGGTAGCTGGCGCCGACTCAAACGCTGAGAATGAGGTGAGTCTGGCGTCTCCACACGAGAGGTGAATTGTGCGCATTAGGCTCCTTTCTGCATTCGACCGGCACCTCAATCAAGTCGTACATTTCGACCTCCTTTTTGTAGGATGGCACAACCGCCCTCATGTTGTTTTCAATCAAAGGCCATGCTGAGGCCGTAAAGCTCCTCCTTCGAGCGGGTGCCACGAAGATGAATAGAAATAAGGTGAGTTCATTAATAATGAAATTTCAGTTCGGCCATCCGTGGCCTCAATTAATTTATCTTCAACTGACAGCACGGCAAAAAAGCTCTGGACTACGCCATCGATCGAGGACATACGGAGGTAGTGGCCCTCCTCTTGTGATAGGATATTAGTTTCAGGAACCGCATACCCCAGTCAACTCTGCAACGCAACATGGGCTCAATTCGACTTTTGACTCGAAGTGAAGGGCTGCCAAATAAGAGCTGCAGGTCGCAAGGCCTCCGGAGTTTATTGCAGCTTACAGTAGTTCTGAATGCCCCCCTCCCACGGCAACTGGCATCTGGTACTGTAGTTTAGTTAGTGGCCCTCCTCTTGTGATAGGCAATTGGTTTCAGGCACCGCATACCATACTCAACTCTGCAAGCAATGAGGCCGAATACCAAACTTGGCACCGAAGTGAAGTCAAATATTCCATTCATTGCCAATGAATAGCTGCAAGTCGCACGTCGCACGGCCTCCGGAATTTGGTATTATTAGCAGCCTATAGAAGTTCTGTCAGATCTATAGTTCGTAATTCTGTACCCCCTCCCCGCCGCCCCCCAAAAAAAATAAAGAAAAAGAAAACCATGGCTTTCTTACACCAAAGCACTTTATATTTTCGGACATACTGCCTTACCCACGAAGGTACCTCGATACATGATACATGGCATCAAGGGGAAAGGGAATCCCCAGCGCACAGGATTGAAGGGGGGCAGTATTGTATTTGTACATGAAACCGAAGAGTTTAATGTTTTTGGCTTTAAGGAGCCTAATTAATAATAGATTTCACTTTAAATTTGCGCGAAATCCTTGACATTCCAAGAAAAGGAGCACTCGCCCACGCAAAGGAGTTCAGTCCTCCTTACCCAGCTGCATACCGTGCCGTTCTTCTCAAACGAATAGCAAGATATAACTCAGTCGTACAGCGGGCCTTGCTCCGTAAAACGTACGTGTTAATAAGCGATTCGCAATTGGGGGAGTTTTGCGCTTGTTGGATGGCAGCTGCCAGCTGCCCTGTCAGCTCACCACGTAGCCTTACTGATTAAAACTCGCTAAATTTCAGTTGCTATAGTGAACAGGTTTCCCAAATGACTTATCGCATTCGTGATTCATAGATGCACTAAGAATATCGTGTCCGAGGAGAGTACAAGTTATTCTCAAGTATTCCATGTTTCCCAATCCTAAGAATCATTTTCCATTACGCTTTTAGGCCTACAATAGAAAAGCCCAATAGTTTTTGAACTCATAGGTACTCACGCAGCTCGGATGCAGTCTTCAATCAAATCAACACGGCCCTCTATACTGTCAATGCGAGGAGGGGAGCCATAATTCTTCTCAACGTCAAGAACTGCGCGCACTACGGCACGATTTGCTGGTGTAGGTATCCCATATTTTTCACCAAGAGCTACCACGGCGCCGTTCAAGTAACTCACCTAATCCACAACAACGCAAGCAAACATGACTGATAAAAGGCACAAATGATTTTGCAGAGCCAGTATCCAAACCTCAGATGGGCGACCCGAACGGAAGTCTTCCCACATTGACGAGTGTGCAGAAGTGTCGAGCACATTCAATGGCGACCACCACGGATGCGCCTCACTCAACGACACTGCGTGTTTATCATGAGTGAAGCGTAGCCGGCTTGATATTGCACGACAAGCACTAACCACGACTGCGACGATTGTGAGTAGAAAGAAGATGCAACAGTTGATAAAAGGGTGGGCAAATATTGATAGTATACCAGGCACGTAGGACATTATGGCGGGTTGAACACCTAAAAAAATCAGAACAGGCAAAATAAACGTGATGAATCAACAATTTCAATCATGCAGAGAGGTCTTAATAGGTGAAAAAACTGCAGAGACCTGCGTACATTTAAGCAAAATAATTACCTTGCTCAGCCGCTTTGAAGCAGTCGAGAGCTTCTCTGGCTGTGAGAGCAGCTAGCGTAAGACATCTTCGGTCCAATAGCGTCTCCACCGTAGAGAGACCACTCAATGCGTTCGGCGCGTTAAACATGTTCATGATGAGCTTACCACGTTGCACGGCTTCAAAGGTCTGAGTGGGCTCAGCTGACACAGTAAAACCGGCAACACTCAAGCGTTGGACAATGCCTGGGCACGCTTCCTCCACACATGCATCGACGGTAATTTTAGGCCAATGGCTAGTGCGCGTGAAGACCCCGGGTGCTTTACTAGGGTCGCTCACGACATTCATCGTTACAATGCATTGATAAGCACGCGACTTTGGGCCATATTCCTCAGCAGCATCGAGCCCATTTTGAAAGAGGAGCACAGTGGCTTTCGGGCAGTGTTCTTGAAGAGTATTCCTTATAGACATATTGGCACCCCGTTTAGTTGCCACAAGCACTACATCCACACTGGCCAGCGCCGCTGCAGCATCACTGGTAAAGTGCACAGCACCATCAAACAGACACTTGTCTGATTCAATAGACGAACAAGGAACGAGCTTCGCAATTCCATCAGGGTCGATAAGTACCACACTGCCTCTGGCTTGCGCAGCGGCAGCCAATCTCTTGTTTGAAGCGCTACCGCTCATTAAGAAAGTAACATGAACGTCTTTGGTATTTGCTATCGCAAGCCTTCCACCAACGTAAGCGCCAATACAACCGCAACCGATAACCGCGACCCTTAGAGTGGCTGAAGTGTGCACTCTCCCTGAGCTATCATGAAATCTAAGCATTGTTTGTCCCAGATTAAGTTCGATTATGCACAAGATATTGGTTGGATCGGCTATGAATATTACGAAGTAGTCAGTGTCATCGAAAGCTCGTACTCATTTCAGAATGACTCGAAACCAAGCTTAAATTCGAGGATTATTAAGGAAACTATAGAGTCCTGGCTGGCCACTGTATCGATCAACTAAATTAAGCGTCTGACAGACTAACCTAGCTAGGTTCCGGGACGATAGCATACTACTAACTGTAGTAGTAGCACCTGCCCATCAGTTGCTTCGTTGCTTCCCATTCTTCCCTTGAAGAAAGAAGTTGTTCCAATGGTTCACTAATATAATAGTATACAAAATAGCCATTCTTCCAACTGAGCCAACAGTCACCATGAGTCCATGAGACTTCTCTCTACTGCGTCTCAAGTGCTAGAGTATTGCCATGGATAGAAGTAAGCCAACAGTCAGAAAGGTAGGCGGTTCGAGCGAATCGCCACAGCCAGGGAGCAGCTCTCTAGAAGGCCGAGAACTGACTGGGCGTTCACAGGCAGTGCCTCCACGACCCACGCCAGCTCCAGAAGGTTCCACACCAGCCTCAGGGTCCACAGGAGAGCGCACATCGTTTCGATTCGGCCGGAAGAATGCTGGTAATTGCTGCAAAGATAGCACCTCTGTGCACGTGTAAATTATATCCCTTTTAATACCTCGTCATGCCCCATCAGTCAGATTTTAGGCACCTAATCCAAGAGGTCCATTTTCTACACTTCCATAGCATTAAATTGTAGTCCAAGTAAACCTCTTTGAAGATCTAAATGATTGCAACAGGTTACCTTAATTATAATGCGTATGTCTTGCAGGCAATCAGAAGGGGCGCTCTCTTGCGGACTTGAGCCAAAACGCCGTCGTTGCGCCACCCACCGAAGCTAATGGCGTCGAGGGAGCTGCTGCTGCTGCGCCAGCAGGGCGACAGTCACGTTGGAGCACTCTGTCTAGTAGCAACAGCACGTCAGGTGCTGATGGAGTAGATGGCACCAGTGGTGCCGACAGTAGTGGCGGTGGCAGCGGCGGCTTCTCAGGGCTTCCCATGCCGAGAAGCAAAGCGTCATGGGGCTCCGCACCCTGGTCACGGCAAGAGCGCGAACTGTGGAACAACGTGTTGAAACGGCTGCGAGAACTCGCACAAAACAAGACCACGGCTGGTTCTGGAGAAGTAGACTGCAGTGGCAGCAGCGTAGCTGCAGCAGGAGTAGCTGCACCGCAGGGTGCCAGTCAAAACAGCAGAGCCGCCGAGGAAGAGCAAGGCACCCGCACAGGAGGAAGCTTCTCGACGCTGCGACAAGAGCTGGACGCTCAACTAGACGTCTTGGCGGGCCTAACTTTGCCCAACCACACCATTTCACCCCCTGAAGTGGGAATCATGGTGGCAGCCTTAGTAGCGCTAGCACCCGCCAACTCAGCACCTCTGGCAGCCCGCGTCTGCCGCTTCATCATCTTGTGAGTTTGTTATATATTCAAGAAATTAGGCTCTCTCTTCTAGTGACGTGCTATCGACTTGTATCTCCATCTTCTTGTGATTTTTATTGAAATTTCACATTCGATTCATGACAGGGCATGCACACAGAAGCCGTGGTCAGCGGCACACGCTCAAAGAGGAACATCACATGGTTCTTCAAATGCGTCTCGTGCCTCCTCCTTGAGTACTGACCAAAGCAGCAGCGACAACTACAGCAACCACCACAACAGCAGACAGCGCGGGCCGGCGTCGCCTTCACCTGCGACTCGGGACGCTGGTCTCTTGAGTGACCACGCCGCAGCTGCTGCCGCCGCCACTGACTCCTTGGCCGCCCCTGGTCC
>Ga0307930_1001447_pt1 | contig 18758 bp, 23 predicted proteins | sample OrgLakmetageno46_FD_203161 | JGI IMG/M metagenome (GOLD analysis project Ga0307930, IMG submission 203161) | Saline water microbial communities from Organic Lake, Antarctica - #46 | ecosystem: Environmental > Aquatic > Non-marine Saline and Alkaline > Saline | place: Antarctica: Organic Lake...
ATAGCTATAGACTTGCTTGATTTAAGGCCATTTGGCGCACGATAAAGCGAAATTACTGATTTCAGACGATATCGTTTCGCTTTATGGGAGCCGCCACGTATACGGGGCATTTCTCCGGGCTATTTTTGCCCCAGTGGGGCACCGGTACTCATGCATTGCGCTTACAGCCAGGTATCCTTATGATTATTAGCTTAAAAAAATCATATTTCCAAAAAAAAAAAAGGGTCAAGGGTGGCATCTATACTTCTATACCTCGATCCTTTTAATAAGGGTAAGTTTGAGATGCTCTCACTGAGACGGGAAGCCGTTGCTGCTGCTGTTGTCTCCGCTTTGCATGCCCGATTCAGCGACTGCTGCCTCGGGACATCCCAATGAAGCTTCCTCGAACTTAAAAGAAGAAGAAGGCGAAGTAGGAGAAGACTGAGTCCTTCCCGGAGAAGGATTTCGGTCATCGTTCACACCGCCATAAGCATTCACACTTCGGTTCAGTTCACTCAAGAATCGAGGCATGCTTGCAGCAGCGCCTTCGGCACCATCAAAGTAATTCGGCGGTGAAAATGTTGCTGGTGAGGTTCTTGTGGCATTAAGCGTTGGTGTGCCAGCAGCCCCCGACGCCCCAACAGCGGCTGCCGGGGTGGTCACGTTCACAGATACCGCCCCATAAGCATCTTCTCTTCCCCTTCCTCGATGCCGCGTCATCGTATTCCACACTTGCTTCAGACCTGCCATGCTCCTACTGAAAACATGGCCCATGGCTGTAAACGCGAAAGAAAGCAAAGCAGCCACAGCCGACAGAAAGGCGCAGAACAAGAGCATCGTATCAGCACGGCTTTTACTGCTCTCACTGCTGCTGCTGCTGCTGCTGCTCCGGTGGTCCTGGTAGTTGAATTCCTCTTCCATAGGTGGGGGCAAACCACTTCCTTTCACAGCGAGCACCTCTTCAATGGCGAATGCAGCAGAATCAGTTCCTCCCTGTAAATCAACCAAAATAGTACCATTTGAACAAATAGGCACCAAGCACAGCAGTAGTGGAGAGATAGAAAGAAAGTAAGCACGACAGTTTCAATGGAGAAAAAAAATCAAAAGTTGATCGAAAAAAAAAAGGCTCTTGGTTTCTTTTCTCTCGCTACATTACGGCGGGCATCCTCAGTTGACTGCTGCACTCATAAGAATCACCTCGATCACGGCTACAATTACACCTACAGTACCTGTCTCTCGAGCAAGCTCCCTACGCGAATAGCATTGCGCTGTAGGCGACACCCCAAAGAGTGATAACTCGAACGATCCAGCGCTCGTTGTATCTATGTTGTATACACATGTCAGGGAGAGGAGAAGAATTTCGAAATCACGGAATGGTGTCAAGGCAAGCACATTCTTATGGGTATTCACACAAGTGCGTATCTTTTCAATATTTAGGACGAAGACGTCTAGATGGACGTTCGACCCTTCATCATCTGAACAAGCATACAAAGTAAGCACCTCTTCACCTCTCGTCCCTTTTCTCTGGTAAACAACAGTCTCACTCTTACCAATTGACGAGTTGCATTGAGTGCTTCGGGCACACCACGAGGAGGAGGAGACCAAGAAGAAGAGTTGCTAGAAGAAGGCTCTATGTTGCCATTGTTGAAAGCACCAAAGCTGAATGAGGATAAAGACGAGGACGACGAGGCCACAGCTAAAGTTTGCTTGTCGAGGACCAGCCCTGCACCGAAGGCATGCAATTGGGCTGCGACATCCGCCTGTGAGGTACATTGACGACACAAGTAAAGAGAGAGTGCGTGTGTACACATGTGAACAGAGAAAATGCCCCGAAAGATAAGACAAATCCAGAAGTAACGTCATGCAGCAGGTTGTGTTGATAAACGAATAGACAAAAAGAGAGAGAAAATGAAGGATGAATTTAGTTGCGGTTACGAGGCATTTGTCTTTGAGGACACGCTACTCCAAGCTCATAGCTCATATTTCATGTACATATTATATTCTCATTTCACCCACCTGATCTCCAAGCAAGGGCACGCAGACGAGTGGCACATGGGCAGACGCCAGGGCTTCGGTGGCGCCATGCAAATTACAGGGGGACACCAATAGGCGGACGGAAGGGTGCTGCAGCAACGGCACTAGTGGAAGGCCTGGGCGCAACTCCTGTTTGAAATTTGTTCACAAATTTACATTGAATTGAGAGAATAATGAAGGGTGAAAGGAATGATATCAATATTTCAAATAAAAGGAGTGCCAAAATGATCTTCTGATAAGAAATGCGCGGGCACATTCTCAAAGTGGATATCGACGCCCTCTTCTACGCAAAAATCATCGTCTCAATCAAATCTCACCTTGATGAGGAAATGCTCCGGGAGTTCTTCTCCTCCTTCATTTTGATCATCCGTGAGGTAAGAGGTGAGCTGTTGCCGCTGTTCGGGTGGCACTAGCCACAGCACGCGAAAGGGTGATGACGTATTTGATATTTCTGAAGTCGTTGTATTAGTGGGGCAATGGCAAGCAGTGCTGCACCTCCAGTTTTCGGTACTATGACACCAAAAAAGAAGCATATAAATACGTGGGAAAAGAGTACGCAACAAAGAAGACAACAGCAAATAGGATATTCCCACACAATGCAAAAAGAACAATGAAGTGGATAAAAAATCCTCGGGGATAACCAAAGAGGTAGATGGACAAGATCAAGGCACAATACGCAAAGCATATGCAAACCCGTGTACCCGTCACTTGTCAGCGCTGCCTTTAAGCCTCTGGCGGTGTTTCTGTCCAAAGTGCCCATTGACCCCAAATGGACCACCACCTAATGTAGTATACACGAGTGTACGCAAGAGAGAGAGAGGGTGGAAAAGAGCCTTAGATTAATAGATTGGAGGAGCTTAGTACTTAGAAACGCATGCATGATCATACCACGCCGCAGTCGCATATGTCAGGAGAAGCTTCGCTGTTGTTATCATCGCCACTGCCACTGACTCCGCGCAGCCAGTTGTCCAAAATGGGAGGCAGCAACGAAGAAGGAGAGGACGGAGTTTGGGGACCAGAACTTGGATGATGGTTGAGAGGAGATGCACCACGGCAACGGAGACTGCTGCGAGTGCCAGTGCGAGTGCCAGTGCGAGTGCCAGTGCAGCTGCAGCTGCTGCTGCCATCATGCATCTCGCCCTTCCTTGCGCAACTGCCCGTTTTGTCGCCATAGGCCATAGCGGTGGACGAGGAGGAAAGAGGAAGCGATGAAGGAGGCAGGAATGGTCCCGTATGTTTCACCAAGGGTGACCGTAAATTAGGATATTCTAGCCCTGGTCCTGAATTGACCTGCATCGAAACAGAGAAATGTTGCAAAAATATTTACCCACACGACAGAACATGTTTGCACGATCACGACAAGCTAGATGAGAAAATGTGATGTAAACAGGAATTTGCAGACAGCAGCACCTTCTCTTCTTTTCTCTTCCACATGAAAGACTTCAAGTATTCTCGTAAAAACATGCCACATCACTCAACTACTATTATTACCAGCGTCAGGCGCCCTGCGGGCTGATACCCTTCCCGCAAGCTTTTCAAACGAGGCAAGCCTGCCTGTTGCCGCAACTGCTGGAGCTGCACGAAGGCCGGCGTGAAAGCAACCGCAAGCAAGCGAGGCAACAGGAAGTTCCAGCACCGCAACCCCAAAGACGTTTGCAAGTGCTGTGGCCCTAACCCGCTGCCCCACGAGGAGGGGAGAAATGGCCCTGTATCTGCTTGAAAGAAAGAAGATGATGCAGATGGGCCGAGATGGAACGGCGGAGTGGGGCAGTTGACCTGATGATGTCGGTGCGCACAGAAGTATCAACACAGGTGGTATAAAAAAAGGCGGATGAGGTGAAAGGTAATTATGTAGAACAATAAAATGCACAAGTTATCTTTCTTTTTTACCACGATAGGCAGAGGAGGCCGTGGATTTGGTGCGCCAGCAAGGCCTCTTTTCCCGAGCACCAATTGAGTCAAGTCGTCGTCGCAAAGACCTATTGCCGAGAGCTGGTCTACGACCTAATATAACGAACGAGAAACACAATGCACTCATGGAAAGGAGATAAGAGTTGGGCACAGTGCAATACCCATTTTTGACACCTCTTTTTACCATCAGGTCTGGGCGAAGTAATAAGCTTTCTCGACTACTAGAAGCAGCAGCAGCAGCAGCACGCGCAGTGGGAGCGTCAGCACTACTCGAGGGCTCCGAAGAAGAGAAGCTTGGCGTACTTGTAGGAGACGATTGAGGTATGGGCGCGTAGAAAGGTCGAAGGGCGAGAAACAGCGGCCTGGCCAGAGGAATGTACGCGCGGTTGAACAATGCCACTAAGCTGTGCAGCGTAGCAGCAGCGCGCAACACGTGCACGGCGCCACTAGCGGCTGCAGATACGGCTTCTCCAATAGTGTCCGAGCCGACAGCTCTTTCTCTCTTCCTACTGCGTCCAATATTGTTTCCATCGCTACTGTGGCTGTCATCGCCATGTATATTGCCACACTTAGTACTATCATTGTCAACATTACAGCTATAATCATCAACAACAACCTCATCGCCAATACCATCATCGAGTGATACTCCCAGCATAGACGCTAGCTTGGTTGCTAGTGTAGGAGGCTCAGACGCTTGCGACGCTGCTTCAAGCACATGTAGTGGCAGTACCCCCAAGTCTAGAAAGGGCACCCGATGTTCAAGGGCCCAAGGCGCTGCGCAAGTATGGCTCGCCAACATCACGTCATGGCCCTTGGCGCGCACGCATTCGCACAATGCACATGTAAGAGTAGGCACAAGGATGAGAGGCGCATGAGGCGCATGAAAAACAGGTAAGCACATAAAAATATGGTACGAAAAGACATCAGAAATTAAGGCAAAGAAAAAAAAGAGTGTACTTTCTACGTACTAGAGATTTTCTAGCGAGAAAGAAAGTTTCAAAAGCAAATCACACTCCTCCCTCTTGATTCACTCACTCGTGATAGCAGTTTCGCTGCCAAGCGAGCCAAAGGGACAACGTGGTCATGCAGCCCTATTGAGACGAGCAATATGTGGCAGGCCCGCTCGTATCCTAATGCATCACTGCATTGCCACGCTGCTGATGTAACTTCTCCACCTACTGCTGCTTCTGCTGTTGCTCCTGCTGTTGCTCCTGCTGAACTGTTGCCCGGCACCCAATAAGGTGACAATGTGGGAGCGCGCGGCTTCGTTTTACTAGATGAAGAAGCCGATGTTGAGACTGGTAGATGCGCCGTTGTTAGCATGCTCGATGGTACCACGAGATACGGTGAAGGCGGCGGAGTTGTGGCAACAGAGGGTGGTACTCCGTCCATATTGCTCAAAGTGTTCAAACTCCTCGCATTCGAGGCAGGCCATTTTCCAGCAGAGCCTCGCGCAGCAGCAGCCCACATGGACTCGTGCACTGGAGAAGGCGAGCCCAGAGGATGCTTATTCTCAATATTGTAGGGCGGTTTGCGCAATGAGGAAGTGAGTTCCGGAGGGGTGGTTGGTGCATCGCTTGGAGAGAACGTTGGAACAGGCGTAGCATCAACCGGTGTTGGCAAGAAGACAGATGCTAGACAAAGCAGGACTAGTGGTACGCAAAGTCGAACGAATCGCGAGAGCACGTTGCGTGCGCATGTTTGTAGCGTGGAACACTTTGAACAGAGAGGAAATTCGCAGTATAAACGTCACGTTTGATTAAGGAGCCGGGAGGCAAGAATAGGGAGCAAGAGAACAGATTGTTAGAAAGTGCGAACAATTAGATATTGATATACGTATGAGTCGTGGTGAACAGCTTTTATGATATGAAATGGTTCAGGCAATTTTGGCTTCTAGGAAACAATGGCGGGTAGCGGTAATACGTTTCATTTCATGAGTGGCATACTAGGGTAGACAATGTGAGGCACCTGAGGCTGTTGCGACCAGGGAAGCACGCGGTACACTCGTACGTGGACAAATTTCGGGCTCGGCATAGTAAGTTGAACGCCAATGGAGAAAACAGAGCAGCGGTATGCCTGCTAGCCCGCTAGCCCACTAACCGCTAGCTTGGCTACTACTAGCTAGAGCTTCACTTCGGAACATCATTCCCCCCACCCAGGGAGGAGGGTTAGACAGATTCTGGAGCAGCTTATACGCTGTATCATAGGTACGTTATAGATGACGTCATGAAATGCGCACTTTCTTGGGCTGGATTTTTGCGTGGTGTCACTTCTTCTGCTGTTGGTTGTTGTCCTCCTACGACGTCAGAAGCGAGTATAGGAGCTCGATAGAAAGCTTGCTTACGGGCTTCATACTTCCGGTACTGCAATTCCTCGATGCGTGTGGCCACTTCAGTCATGCTCTCTGCTGCGATGCTGCGCTCGGTTACTGCTGGTGCTCGGGGCGTGGTGGGCCATCAAGTGAGTCATGAACTTATTTTTGAACTTCAATGCCACTAGCAGCAAGACTATTTCACATAGATCGATTAGGTTTTGCCGAACTGGTAACTCGCTAATCCATTTCATTTCATTTCGACAATGTGCGTACGTGCTCTGCGCGCAGCGCGGTGCCTTGTCCGCGTTCGCTTCTAGCAGCTCTGCCTTGCGTGCGTCCCGGCGCGGTGGCGTAGCGTCCCGCTTTTCGTCAAGCCCGAACCAGCCGGCCGGCGCTCCGTTCAAGCAACCGACGGCCCTGTCGCGGATTTCATCAAACAGCTGGGTGGGCAGCAAGCCTCGTCGCACCGCTGTCGCTGCTTTTGCCTCGACTGCTGAGGCTGATGCTCCCCCAGCGCCGCCTGCGGTGGAAAAGTGCGTTGGGCGTAAACAAGTAGCCCTACTGTAGTAGGTGGTTGGGTTTATTTTTAAGTTGCAGCGTTGCGATTATCGTGCATGATCCTGTCTTAGCTGCTAGCGCTATTCGCCTATCACCAGCTTCGTTGATCATAAGTAACCAGGAAAATAACGTTGGCGCAAATATACCATGTGGTGTGCGTACTTTTTGCCAAGCGTGCACTGCCTAACCACATCCCAACCTGCCAATCGTGATTGTGTTATTATTGGTGCGTAGGTTTCGCAAGGACTACGCGCCGCTTCCATGGTCGGTGGGGAGTGTGGACTTGTTGTTCAACCTCAAGGACGGGACCAACGGCGAAGAGCGCGCCACGCAAGTGACTTCCTCGATGCAACTGCAGCCCCAGGCCCACCGCACGGCCAATGACGATCTGGTGCTGGACTGCGAGGATTTGGAGCTTTTGGCCGTGAAGGTACTGAATATTTTTCACTTGTGACCGTAAATTATACGCCTACCATAGAAAAGAAAACGAACGAACACAGAGAAGAAGGTCTGGGTGAAGCAAGTCTCATTGAAGCCGAGTGCTGAGCACCTTTTGCTCTTCATCCATGATTCATACCACGCACGCACGAGTTTCACCATTCTTTCTCCTCCTCCCCCCCCCCACCTTGTTCCCTTAGATTGACGGCAGGGACGCTGCAGGGTGGACTTTGGCCCAGGACAAGCTGACCATCCCATCCTCCAGCCTCCCTCCCTCCGGCGCCTTCACCCTCGAGACCGTAGCCGCTCAGAGCCCCGCGGCCAACTTGCAGTTGTCGGGCCTGTACAAGTCTTCGGGCATGTTCTGCACCCAGTGCGAAGCCGAGGTAAATCATCGACTACAGGAGCGTGGGGGATTTCACGGAAGTGGGAATTGGAGCGTTCATGCGTTGAGACTGTTGCCTTTTGTTTCGATGTCTTATGATACTGGTCCTGGTCTTTCTTCTTTTTAACCTTCACGTTCTTTGCTTTTGATCCTCGTGAATTATTCGCCTTTTAATCTCTCGTCAAGCTGACTTCTTCGCCTCCATACTCTTCCTGGGTTTCCATTCTATTCTATTCTATTATACACCTACACACTTAAACAGGGCTTCCGGCGCATCACTCCAGGGTTCGACCGCCCCGATGTGATGACCACTTACCGGGTGCGCATCGAAGCCGACAAAAAGAGCTACCCAATCCTCCTCAGCAACGGTAAAAATTCCCTTTTTTGAACGCATTTGCATTGGAAGTAGAGATAGACCTACTGCACGCTTGTTTCCTGTTGGATTTCTCGTAAAACATGCAAATGTATTGAATGTCTTCCTGCATGTTTGTGGTCTCTGGGTTTATTTCATCTTTGAGAGAGGTCTTCATTCCATCTCATATTTTTGCATTCTTTTCTTTATCATGAAGGCAACAACGTCGAAAATGGCGATGTGGAGGGCACGAACGGAGAGCGCCATTTTGCGGTGTGGGAAGACCCGTTCAAGAAACCGAGTTACCTTTTCGCCGTCGTGGCGGGCGACCTCGGGAGCATCAAGGTGGGGTGCTTGGGTGGGTGGAGGAGATGCGAAGGAAGCATGCTTCTGGGTGTGGGCCCTGTTCTTTTGACGCTAGGAAACAAAACAAACAAAATTAGGTCGATGTGTTTGCAGTTTCGATGAGAAAAGGGAAAGGAAAAAGTATTGTTCGAAAATTTTCTTCTGAATTTCGTCTTGATCTCTTTCCATCTTTCTTGATCTTCCCATTTCCCCTCTGTAGGACACCTTCACCACTAGCTCGGGCCGAAAAGTAGCTTTGGAGATCTTCAGCGAGCACGCCAACGTGGATCAGCTGGACCACGCGATGCGGAGCGTGCACCGGGCCATGAAGTGGGACGAAGACCGGTAAACACAAGGAAAAAAAATGAGATACAATTGTGTACCCGTCGCAAAGCGCGCGTGTGTGTACGAATAAGATTTGTCGATTGTGTGCGCTTCATTTTCTGATTTTTTTTAAAGTTTCCTTTTCCAGTTTAAAATTCCATGAATTCCATATCCATCGTTACTTTTATTATTCTGCTTACACTTCATGTTTGCGTGTGCGTATTGGTAAAATGTGTACCAATTTAATGAAGCCTCAATTCATACTAGGTACGGCCTCGAGTACGATTTGGATGTGTACAACATTGTCGCGGTGAATGACTTCAACATGGGCGCGATGGAGAACAAGGGCCTGAACGTCTTCAACACGGCTTTGACTCTAGCCAAGCCTAGCACCGCGACCGACGCCGACTACGAGCGCATTGAGTCTGTGGTAAGAGTGAGTGAGTGGTGGAACACGTTTGAGGTTATTGGTGCGCTTGGTTTGGGATTGACAAGCTAAGAAGGATACAGGACAACAACATTGTTGATCAAGTACCACTCTTTCTCTATGCAAAATATCGTTTCCTTTTTTCCTTTTTGAACAGTAAAAACTGAACTTTGATTCTAATCGACTTTCTTCTTTCTCTGCCCTTTGTAGATTGGCCACGAGTACTTCCACAATTGGAGTGGGAACCGAGTCACGTGCCGCGATTGGTTTCAGCTCACCCTCAAAGAGGGCTTAACGGTGTACCGGGACCAAGAATTCAGCGCCGACATGGGCTCCAAAGCCGGTAAAGCTTTGAAGTGACAGTTGATCATGTTTGGTTGTTTGTCTCTGAGTGAGTAGTATTCCTAATAATATGGTTCTTATTTTGAAAACATAATTATCGCTCTCTGATTCCAAGTTATAGCACCATGAATGATTCTTGTTATAACAAAAAGAGACTGCAATGCATCCATGCTAATTTATGACGCTATTATATGCTACTTGACGGTTCTTCAATCTTGCACTATCTCACATATCCTCGCTACCATGTGCTGCAATAATCTCTTGTCTTTTTTTTCAATAGTGTGCCGGATCAACGACGTGCGGAGCGTGCGGGCGCGGCAGTTTCCCGAAGACGGCGGCCCCATGGCTCACCCTATCCGCCCGGAGTCCTACATCGCCATGGTATTTAGCTGTGTATTATATTAGAGCGTCAGTTTTAGGCGTACGTAAGTAGATTAGTGTCGCAGCAATAGCAGCAGCAGCCGTTTGGAGCGGGATTGGCCTTGATTGTTTGCCCTGAATGAGTGACTACATCTTGGCGTCATTTAAGATGCTCATATGACTCCATTGGTGCCTTTTCATTTTCCATCTCATTACTGTATTAGGACAATTTCTACACGGCGACGGTCTATGAGAAGGGTGCGGAAGTGATTCGCATGTATGAAAAGTTGGTGGGCATTGACGGCTTTCGGAAAGGGCTCGACCTGTACTTCGAGGTATCAGATCAATGTGCATGTTTTTGTCTGCTTCGAAACATTCGTTTCTATTTTGCTCCATTTTGTACACTTTTAAGCTACTGAGTACTCTGTAAGCTTTGCATTCTCATATCAGTTCTCACCAAAATTTTGACCTGCTCTATTCTAGTTGTCACCTTTGCCTCTTTACACTCTTATTCGTACTCGTTTGCATTGCATTTATCGAATTTTAACGTATTATTATATTAGCGCCACGACGGGCAAGCGGTGACGTGCGACGACTTCCGAGCGGCGATGGCCGACGCCAATGGATTCGACTTCACGCAATTCGAGCGCTGGTAAACGAGGGAAAATATCGAGGCTTTTTCGATATTCTTCCTTTCCTGCGTTCTTTGGTTTTGTCTGTTTTCTGAATTGTGCCTTTGAATGGATTTGTATGTTATGATGTCTTCCTGCATCATTTGTTTTCGTGTATATGTATGCAGGTACACTCAGCCGGGCACTCCTACGGTCACCGTGAAGCAATCGTCGCTGGACCCCGCGACCAACACTTTCACCCTGACTTTGACGCAAAAATGCCGAGACGCGCCGGGCGCTGAGAAGAAATCGCCTTTGCCTTTCCACATTCCGGTAACAGGAAGAGCATTGCATTGAATGATATTGTGTCGTCTTTTTCGAGAAGGCGGAGATGAGACTTTGTCTATCATCTGAACCGCACTTTTGATTTGGACATCATTGGAGATTGTGACGAAAGTGTGATGAGTATGGACATGGTACTAATGCTGTAACATGCTTAGGTTACCCCTTTCTATCATCTATCTATCTATCTATCTATCTATCTATCTATCTATCTATCCATCTATCTATCTATCTATCTATCTATCTATCTATCTATCTATCTATCTATCTCATGTTTACCTCTTTCACCCTTTCTTCCCTCACTATATTAGGTAGTGGTGGGCCTTCTCGACGCGACCACCGGTGCCGAAGCCTTGCCATCCACTCTCCTGGAACTGAAGGAAGAAGAGCAAACTTTCACTCTAACCGGCGTCGCGGCCGGCACTACGGCCGTACTGCCCTCGGTGCTGAGGGGGTTCAGTGCGCCGGTGCGACTGCAGTTTGAGCCGCCCCTCGAGGACAAAGATTTGGCGTTCCTGATGCAGGTGCAATACTTCGTAAGCAAGAGATGAGGAGCAGAATGAGACAAATAAAATATGTGAAGTGCGAAATGGAGTGACAGGAACGAAGCCGCACTTTTTAAAATTAATTTTCTGACTCGTGCATTGCATGCGTGCATCTATGCGTGTGTGGCTTTCTTTTTGCCAAGGCATATGCGTGCCTCAACCTTCTTGCTTCCACTCTCACCGCCGTCCACTCCTTTTCCTTTACTCCCCTACCCACGTATTCTTCTTCTTGCTTTCCCCCTAATATAATACACACACACAGCACGACACGGACCCATTCAACGCCTGGGAAGCCTCGCAAGCTCTGGCGCAGCGGGTACTCCAAGCCACCGCCGCCGACTTCTCCAAAAATGCCGAGAATGCCGATAAAGCCGACGTGAAATTGCCGACGGAATTCGTGGATGCCTTCAAGGGCTCTCTCAAGGTTCATAATCACTAATGTACTCACATGTAGCGCTGCGCAACAACGCAATAATCATCACAATAGATTGAATTGCAGTAAAGTGTTCGTATTCAAATGTGTTGTATTCTGCCTGCATCTCTGAACAGACCGCTACCAAGGAAGGCCAAGACTTGTCCCTGGCTGCGTACGCCCTCTCGCTGCCGAGCTTGTCGGAACTCAGTGATTCAGCGCCTCAGCCAGTGGACCCCCTCGCTCTCGTGCAGGTAGTGCTTTAGTATTAAATTTGATGTATTTGGATGGTTTGGCTAATTTGTTTGGTGGATTTAGATTTTGGGTGGTTTGGTGGTTGGATGAAAAGGCTGTTTCGTGCACGATTTGTTTGTTTCTGTTTTTGTTGACTTATATTTTTCTCTTCGTCTTAGCTTGTAGTGCACACCACTACTATCTTTGAACATCAGCATTCATTAGTAAAATAAGTATTCAATCCCATCATCCTCCTCTCCTTTACTCGATTCGCCCCCTCCTCCCTTGTAAATGTATTGTGATCATCGTTATTATATTAGGCCCGCCGTGCGGTGAAGAAGGCCCTCGCCACCGCCTGCGCTTCGGAATTGGCAGCAGCATACGAAGCCAGCGCGCCACCGGCCGAGTTCAGCATTGAGGGAGCGGAAATGTCGCGGCGTGCGTTTAGGAACGTGATGCTCGATTACTTGAACGCGTTGGAAGGTGAGATCACACCATTTCTTGGAATTAACTTTCATAATAAAATGCCATCCTCTGCTTAAAGAGCGTTTCTATGTTCGCTCTTCTTTCTTCTTTATCACGCCATCTCATTTTATCCTCTTCATTCTCGCCTCTTCTTCTTCTTCTCCTTTATCCTTTCTTCTTACCCCCTTCCCAAAACCCCATCTCTTCATTTTCCTTGGTCCTTTCTCAATCCCCCACACAGGCCCCGACCGCGCCTTCCAGCAATTCAACGACGCCTCCTGCATGACCGAGAAATACGCGGCCCTCGCGAGCCTTGTGGCGGGCCCTGCCTCCGATAAGCGCTCCAGTGCCATCGCCAAGTTTAAGGAAGACGCCGGCAGCGATGCCCTGGTGGTCAACAAGTGGTTCAGCGCCCAGGCGATGTTTGCGAGCTTAGAAGAAGCACAAACACTGGTGAGAGTGTAGTGAGTGTGGGAGTGTGCAGGGATAGCTTGTACGACAGAATGTTGTAGTGACATCATTGCTAGCCAGGTAGAGCACAATTGACTTCGAAATCCACTCCGCCTCATTGACACGGCATCCTGTTCAATCATCCTGATGGTATAGGTAGCACAACCACAATGTTTCTCCTGAAGTCACTCCCCATCGTTGCCAAACCTCATAGTATATCATGATCCGTTGCCACCGTGTTCATTCCACTGTTCCCTTCCTGTTGCCCTTCTACAACACCTACAACCACTACACCAACAACCAAATCAAATCGTCCACAGGTGAGCCACCCAGACTTCAGCTGGACAAACCCCAACCGCCTCCGCTCCGTGGTCTCCATTTTCGCGGGCGCCAACCTCGAAGCGTTCCACGCTATGGACGGCTCCGGCTACGCTTTTGTCGGCGACGTGGTCCTGAAAGTGGACAAAACCAACAACCAAATCGCGGCCCGGCTCGCGGGGAGCTTCAGCCTGTGGCGGAAGTACGGCCCCGAGCGCCAGGCCCTGATGCGTGCCCAGCTCGAACGCATCAAAGATTCGCCCGGGGTCTCCAAGGACGTTTATGAAATTGCGTCGAAAAGTTTGGCGGCGTAAAATCCAAATGTGAGAGGCCTATTGAATTCGAGGAATAATCATTCACCTCCTCAGCAGCTGAGCACTTCTCTCTTGTCTGATGCTAAGTGACAGAGCCGAAGAAAAGTGTTCTCCGCGGTTGGCGCTGTATCAGGGCTACCTCTGATGATATTAAAATGTATACCTAAGTACAAATGGCCATTTCGCACTTCGAGTTTATCGCAGTTGGTGTTTTGGCATTAAGCATTTGATTTCAACTGGCTTTCTAGTTTCTAGTTACTACAAATAAAAACCAAAACCCCATTCCGCCTAAAAGAGAAAGAAGCAAAGCAAGAAACGGGAGCCTCTGTTCTCCTTCGCTATTCGCTGTTTGGGCGAAGTAGCCAGTTCAAGTGAATAAAGGCCCCATGGCCCCTGGCTCTGGCTCTGGCTCTGATATTATGAGACAGGCCCGAAGGGCCGGAATTAGAAGACTAACAGGTAGAGAAGAAAAGCAAAGCAGCGCAAACTAAACCTAAGAAGCTAATCAGGCGCACATATGATATTATGGTTGCTGGTTGACTGGTTCTTGTTCTTGGTTCTCTTGGTCTAGACTAGACGAGGATATGGATATGGGTTTGAGGTCACGTATATGGGGTATTCAGAGTGCAAAAACTATCTCTCTCGATCTCCATATCTTCTTTCCGAGGTCCTCTCTTTTTCAGTCAGAAGTCGTCTAAAGTTTGTGTTGTCTGTCGTCTGCCGTCAGAAATAGAATCCACACACCCACCACTGACAAGAAAAACTCTGTCCCTGTACTTGTTCCTCATTTCGTCGTTTCATCTTTTCATTCCTCCACTAACCGTAGCTTGAACTACAGAGGCTAGGAAACGCTCAGTATAACCTGAAGAGCCTTACTAAGGGCACAAAAAGTTTGGGGACATCACACAAAGCGAGCTTTAGTTTTCACTTGCAGATTGTCTTCAATGAAGATGCGGTGGCTCCTAGGATTCGCAGCTCTACTGCCGTCTTGCTCAGGTCAAGATGTTGCGACATCTCGCGCAAGCTCAACGGTGTCAACTGCGAAGGAGGGTGAAAGGACATCGGAGGCGATCACAGAATCAAACCGCTATGAGCTTGTTTCAAACATGAAGCAACGCAAGTTGAGAGTTCTGGACGACGAGTTGACGGACATCTATTTCATCGGCGACCTTCACGGCGACGTCGGGTGTGCTCGGCAGTGGGTCGAGCGTACTGGAGCTATTGACTTCGGAAACGATCCGTTTGCCTCCACCTCTTCCCTGCGTTCTTCTTCCTCGTCCTCTACCCCGCGTTCTTCCTCATCTAGCCCTGAACTTGATAGCGCAGCCGACTCTAGGAGCGCATCAGCTTTTGTGACGCCAAGCACTGGTGAGTGGCGATGGACGGGTGGAGTCCACACCGCCCTTGTGTTTTTGGGCGACTTCGTTGACAAAGGACCGGACTCCCGCGCGGTAGGTGTTCTTTCAAGATTACTTGATACAGGAACAAGCCAATTTTGTTTGATTGTGCTTGCTTTCTGTCGCTAGTTAGGTTGTCAATTCCTTGTTTTTCGCCCCACAGTACTTGCCTACTGGTATGCACGACATGGTCAGCTTTCTTCTGCTCGAACACACATACTACAGTAGTACATATTTGTTGGATACACAACGCCGTTCTCGCCACATCCACGTCAACGTAATCTCTTCACTTTGAAAAGGTGCTCGAGTTCATGCGTGGGCTCTGCCAGCGCTTTCCCAATAACGTCGTCACCGTGCTCGGCAACCACGACTTGTTTCTCCTCTTGGATGCCGTGCTCGCGGATGGCTACGATCGTCCCATGGGGAGACCCACCTCGGAATACGTGTATTCTTTCAACCACCCCCAGACTTTTCTGCAGTCGGGATGGTCTCCGACTCGTGCAGACGACAGTGAACTTTTAGCGGCCATCTTGGATGCTCATCAGGTTCATTAGATTGTCTCTTACCCTTACCTGTGTTCCTTGCCTATGTCTTCTCTTTATTTGTAAACAAAGAATGGCCAGTTTATTACATTTGCATTAAAAAACTTTCACATTTATTCTGAATCCACTACACAATTCATAGTTTCTTCTTCTTTCTGTTTACAACTATGTCTTTTGTTCGCCCAAATCGTGTGTGTAAAAAAAACAGGAGGTGTACGCGCGTCATCTCGAAGGTCGCATGCGGATTGCCCACTTATTCGCTCAAGCCCCGCCTTTTAGAGATAACCGTAGTCTTGCCAAGCGCGCTCAGGAGCGGCTCCATTTGTGGCAAAAAGAGTGGGCAAACGGGCTGGTAATAATGCGTTGTAATCTGTAAAAGCACCTAAGTAAGAAAGGGCCACCATTCATGGAAACCTTTGATGAAAACCTTTCTTCCCATCGATCACTCAAATACATATTTTTTTCTGAAAACTTTCGATCTGCAAGCTTGTGTATCTCTGCTTTCATTCTGCGCTTCCCCCTTTACTTTAGGTGCAATCCGGGCTCGCTGATTGGTTGGCAGGGCTTCCGATAGTGCTACTGGCGGGCGACGCTCTCGTAGTCCACGCGGGCATTCCTCTTCCAGCGTTAAACAGCATTGCTGCCGGTGCACCTGCTGCTGGCAAAACGGTGCGTTGTGCATGTGACGCATTCAACGCACCTCAATTCAACGGATGATAAGCTACCGTAGATCTGTATTCGTACACTGTGTTTATTAGTGCCGTTTATATCCTGCATAAATGTAGTACCTATTCAAAATTGATTTCTTGATTTATACCACTTTGTCATTCTCAGGTGGGTGAAATGCTTCACTCGTCCGCAAACGAAGCGCTCTGGTACGGTTTCCAAAATTACGGCAACGGCCAAATACCGGGCAGCAGCTCCCTATTTCCGGAGCACAGGGTAGAGAGCAACTCCAGTAGTCATACGGGGACACCAAGTAGAGATAGTGAAAGTGGCATCAGTGGTCACAGCGGCAGCAACAGCAGCAGCAGTAGTAGTGGCACCAGCACTGACAGTAGTAATGGTGATAGCAGCAGCGGCAGCAGCAGCAGTGATAGCACCACCAGCAGCAGTGATAGCAGTAATCTTCCTGATGCAAGAACCATCGAAGAAGACAATGATTCCCGCCCATTTGCGTTCAAGGGTGCGTTCAGCGTGCATGCCGATTTCGATGAAGTGGTGGGGTCATCGGAAGCTGGCGATTTGATTGGCCATTTGGTACAACACCGGGGTTTCTTTTACAAACACAAGGTTGGAATTTGGCTGCACACATACGCGTATATGAAATTTGAAAAGAAATTACTTCAATCCGCAAGCACTTACTTATTTGTTGACAAAACCAAGAAAAGATCGGAATTTTTTTATTCGTCGCTACATTGCTCTTCGACTGTCATCCGTGCGTTCAGGTCGTGTTTTCTTAAAGTAAGCGTAATTATAATTCTAGAGTACCACATTCTTTACTCTTTTGGCCTTCAGGGCGGTCGCAATTCCAAGAAGGCTTACGTCACCGACCACGACCACGGAGGTGCCATCGGATGTACAGAAGTGGCGGCAGTGGTGAACGCGCTCAAAGATGAAGGCGTTGCGCGCATCGTACGTCTTTGTTGTTATTTGTGATGATAGTGGTTTAAATTGATTCATTCAATCATCAAATCTTGAGGACATTCAGCTTAACTAGGAAAAAAAAATCGTGTTTCCAATTCCCCCTTGACCTTCTTCCCATTCTTGTTATAATATTGCATTGTTTTTGTCATGATTATTATCATATTAGGTAGTTGGCCACACCCCAGGAGACGAGGCTCGTGAGCTCTGCAGTGGCACTCTCTTGGCTGCTGACAGTTCCCTGAGCAGACCTTTTCGGGCGTTTGGGAACATGTATTGCGCTCCAGACAAAGTGGATGAGAAGGGTGAAGTGCTGGGTGAAAAGGACAGCAAGAGCAGAAGCCACGCTGGTGATAGGGGTGGAAGTGCTGTCACTGGTGGAAGTGCTATTGGTGATGCAGAGGATAAATTGGAGATGGCAGCACAGCGAGCGCGCACGCGGGCAGCGGCAGGCTGTGATGCCCCAGTTGAAGAGTCGTGCGAAGGTTTGCTCGTATTTTATATTTTTTCATGCGCAGAGGCTTGCCGTATTTTTTTTACAGTTTGTTTTTCTCTTTTCTCTTCTTTGATTACAAGCGTCATATACCAGTGCTATCCCAAAGAAGATCTTTGTTCTTGTTGCTTTTCTTTTTTTTCGTCCGTTATTTCTAGCAACATTGTGTATATCGCCTTTGATCTTTAAAGTTTGCCGTCACTCACGGTCTTTATTTGTGCCCTTGTTCTTGCCCTTGGCTTTCTTCCTTACTACTGTAACAGGATCGATTGCTCGTCTTTCTCGTTCGTCGCCTCTGGTGCCGTGGCCAACTTACGCTGAGATCATTGACCTGCAACCAGTCGGACGTGGTGGTGCTCGAAAGCTAATGGACGCCCTGTTTTCCTCTTCAAGTGCAGCACCTAGCCCTGCTTGTACCAATGGAGACTTCTCGTGGTATCTGAATGCTGTCGTTAGTGCGAGTGAACCAGTCAGAAACGCTTTTTTGTTGGCGCTACGAAAACTAACCTCGCTGTTGCGGTGGCGGTAGCTGCTTCTCTTTTAAATTTTTGTCTGCGTTGCCGTAACTGGAAAAGCCTGAATATTTCATGCGTGCTGCTATACTGGGGCACCGAGACTGCTTTACTTTTTTCTTCTCAAATTTCGATAATTATCCATCCTTATCCTCTATAGGTCATATATACTTAGATCGATATGTAAGAAAAATTTGACTTGATAGCCGATAGCAATGCATCTAGAAACACGGTAGCACACAGGCCATCAGTCCTTCTTTATGGCCCACTGACCACTGACCCATAGCTCCCATTGCAAATCGGCCGCTTTTATAGAAATAAAGTTTAAAGAAAACGATATGGGTAGTGGAAGTACTTGTAGGTAGGCGTAGGCGTGTAGGATTCGCCATCATCAGAATTGGCGAGATCACGTGAGAATAACGATTGGTGTGCATGGGCGCCATATCAACAGAAATCGGCCTGGTGCTTATCAGAGGTTAGTGAAATGGCCCCAATCCGAGCCCTCTAATCTGTAATCTCAACGTCTCAACTCAGCTCGCCAGCACTTCTCACTCCGTACTTAAAATGCATATTTAGGTCAAACTTTTTTTTTTTTTCCATGGCTAATCGGGTGCTCTTTGCACTCTCGAAGACGCATCTTCCCTTGTCTTCATCGAGCTATAACCCAGCAACCAGCAACCCAGCAGCTCCGACCTCTTTGTTTGCTATGC
>Ga0307930_1001451_pt1 | contig 18744 bp, 20 predicted proteins | sample OrgLakmetageno46_FD_203161 | JGI IMG/M metagenome (GOLD analysis project Ga0307930, IMG submission 203161) | Saline water microbial communities from Organic Lake, Antarctica - #46 | ecosystem: Environmental > Aquatic > Non-marine Saline and Alkaline > Saline | place: Antarctica: Organic Lake...
AGGAATTTGGCCAATGCCCCTCTCCCTCCTGAATCATTCCGCACTTGCTTTGTTTGCGCAACGCACGCGCATTCCCACTTCTGCCCGCAGCATTGGCTTCTGTGCCATTTGGGTTTGTATTAGTTCAAGTTCAAAAATACAAACAGCAACATGCAAGCGGGCCGCTTGTGGCCTAGCGGCCCTCCATATCATAATGGTAAGCCCATGTATCTTCCATCAAACGCCACGGACGCTAGTCGTGGCCGTCCTCCAGCGTTTTCCGAAACCCTCGCATGACCCTCCACCTTGAGAGCAAGTCGACTGCGTATACCCCGAAGAGTACAGGTTCCGCGCTAGTGATCGGCAAGATCGTGCTGAAAATGCTTGTAGCTGCAGCCAAAATATATCAATCCTAATGGTGGATGATTCCTCCTTAGTGGGGAATGGGAATAGCAACTGTCCTTCTCGTTTCTCGTCTTCGTCTTCTCTTCACGTCTTGGCTCTGCGCCTACCTGCAGTTTCCGGCGCATCACTTGCTCAGCTGCCTCACGCGGCCCACGCCGCTACTCCAGCTATGCGGCCAAGATTGCCGTTCCACACCTTACTGCTTGCTGGCATAGTGCACTTCGGCGCACTCAGCAACAGAAGAGCTTCCGCCCGCAGAGGAGGGGACTACAACGAAGTCCCTTAGGGAATCCAGAAGAAGAGAAGAAGAGTCGCCCATCCAAGCAAAGAAATAAGAGATAAGCGATTGAAATAGAGATAGGGAACATTTCCCTCGCTCTTATTACCCGGAACTGACTGTAGGCTGCTTTGCCTTTACTCCAGCAGGTAGCCAGGTAGGAATTCCTGGGCCAGACAGACGGAAACCAGGCTCGGGTTCACGTAATTATCGCGCACGGTCTCTTCGTCGCATTCCCAGCAGGTTCGGTAGCGCCTTTAGCGGCTTCGAGATACGATGGGATTCTCCATCAGGCACCGGCGGTCGAGCAGGAGGCGTGCCCATCCACGGTAGGCTGTCAGATGCGGAAATGCAGAAGCAGGACGTGTCGTGGATTTGTGGTCTTCCCAAATCCAAAAAAAAAATTCCGGTTTCCGAGCCGGACCAGGGGATTCCTATGATGCTGCCTAAATGGCACCCTTCCCCTGAATAGATACTAACACCAATCCTCCCCTCGGGGGAGGCGCGAAAAAAGATTTCTTTTTTCTTTTTCTTTTCAAAGGTGACGTCATTTGGATGACCAAAATTCAATACACCGCGCGCAGTCGTCCCATCGGGACATGATTCTTTTGTCTGACTCTTCAAACTGTACATTCAAGCAAAATAATTATGCGTGCCGTGACCTCAGCTGGCTCGGCCGCTCTGCTGCTATGCAGCAGCGATGCATTTATGACGCCATTGAAGACGGTATCTTCAGCCGCTTCTGACCGCCTAGCATACACTCGGAGGTCGCAACTGCCGGCGCTCATTTCCTCGGGCAACACTGCAGCAGGGCCAGAAATGGCTTATGGCGTAGTATCAGACTTTGCCAAAAACACAGTGCAGTCGGTAAATGACGACTTTTACAAGCAGTCACGCCATCTTTATCATTTCTGATGTTCGATTCTATTTCGACTGTAGGCTCTTCTGTGAGAGTTCTGGGGATGTCCCAGATGAAAAGCACGAGTTATCCTATGCATCATGCAGTAGAGAAGGGTGCTCTGCTGCATCGCAAATATAACAGAGGCATTTGCTTTCCTTTAATGTATATAGGTGGGACGAGGAGCTTCATCTTCTGAAGAATACGATCGCACTGTGAGCACTGCGCTGACTCGAATCGAGCAGGTAACGCACAGCGCTCACACAGCTCTCACCTCTAGGCTACAGATGCATCGACAGGCTCAAGCAGCATTCGAGTTTCATCGCTTACTTTATCTGGATTGTATTTCCGCATTTTTCTATGAAAAGGAATAGCGTTTTTGTGTTCGCGCTTGTCTGTGGCTGAGTTGAATGTGGCTGGTGGCGGTTAATTTTGAGTGAAACGTGAGCGGAGGGCGTTGTTGATTTGATGTTCTTCACATTTTCGTCGTCGTTGTTTCGCAGGACATGGAAATGCTCGACGAAGTCGTTGGAGCCAAGGCTCAGCTCAGCGGCACCGAGTTCTTGTTCCTGGTGGGCGTGTCCCTCGCAGCAGGCGTGTCGCCGCTGGTCTGTGCCGAGAAAGTGGTGGAGGTAAGGAGGAGCTCAGACCTGGAGAATGCTTCCTTGCAGTGCTGGTTGAAGTTTTCCAAACGGACCAACTAGAACACAAGCTTTTGCTTTTGCACTGAAAGTCTTGAGGCTGCAGTTGTGTGTGTTATTCAAAAACGAATGTTTCTGCTCTACCTGACCTGGACGCATTCCACTTGCCTACTACTGTATTATTCACACACACACTTTAGGTTCTGGTGCCGTCGGCCGCGGCCATCTGCGCCGCGGTGGGAATTTCCGCGGAATACGTCGGCAAGACCGCTTTTGCCAACGCAAAAGAAATTACCGCAGTAACCGTGCAGGCTGCCGCGGAGTCCGAGGCTTTGCTGGCAGGTGCCGAACGGTCCAAGTCGGTGATTCCCCTCTGCGTGGGCATCAGGTACGGTCTAGGGTTCGCGTATTCCCCCCCCCCTCCAAGTTTCATTTGCCTTTCAAACGCCCCGATTTATCACCTCGCCTCGCTTCTCCCTTTCTGCCTTCGTTTGTATCTTGAATGTATTTTGCCGCGCGTGTACTTTATTTTTGTCTCCTTTTCCTTCTTCTGCTGTTCATTCTCACTCGTTGTCTCCTCGTCGTCTTTCTGCTTCTTCTATATGCGAACAGCACTGCGGCTTCGGCCTTCGCGCTCCTCGCGCCTCACTTGCTGGAGACCATTGCCCACCAGCATGGGTTCGCGATTCCGCAGCCGGCCCTCCTGGTGTTTCCCCTCATCTCGGTCATAGGCGCAGCAGTGGCGGCGCTGGCTTACCTGGAAACGCAGGCGCTGGGTGCACGTGCGGTGAGATAACAATTTTCTAACAACGCGCTGCGTTCTAAAACCCATTTTTCAACTTTTTTTTTCTTCCGTTCTCTTTGCGTCTCTATCTCTTCTCCTCTTTTCTTCCTTGGATGCTTCTGCCGTCTCTTCTTCCGTGTAAAACCCGAGTGGCAGTAAAAAGTGTGTTGTTGCTTTCATACCTCTCGCATCTGTTGATGCCCTGTTCTCCACCTCATCTACACCCCCCCAGTTGGGCGTGGGCACTCGCCGCTTCGCCAAGAGCAACAGCGTGGGCCGGAGCTGGCTCTCCGCCACGGAACAAGTGGAAGCCACCGCCAAGTACAACGCCAACAAGCTCAGCTCGTTTGCGAAAGCCCTGATTCCGGCCCCCCTCTTGGGCGCCCTGTGCCCAGGGCCGCTGGAATTCAAAGCCATTGTTGCCACCGCCGCTGGCACTGCCCAAGCAGCGTACTACTTAACCACCGCCGAATACGAGGTATGAGTGAATGAGCTTTTGAAAGTGACCTGGCACCTAAATATGATTTCTTTTCGTTTTGCGCGATCTGGAGTGTTTCCTCCTTCTTATGAGAAGGTCTCCAGGGTGGTTTAATTCCCCCATATACTAGTAACTTGTTCGACGCTTCCAGTTCTAAGCATTGCGCGTAGTTATTTCCTTCCTCGCGTCTCGATTGCCACCCGACAGGTGGCACGCGCCGTGGATGCCGTGGCCCTCAAAGCGCGCGCCGCGGCGGTCTCGGAAACCTACGCGACCCAGGGGCTTCGCTCCGCCGCCATTTTGCCGTTCACCTCCGCCCTTGGGGGGCTCTGCGCGGCAGCGTCGGCGGCCGCCGTGGAACTCTTGCCGTTCGTGCACGAAAAACCGCTGCAGGCCCTGGTGGCGTTCTTTTTCCCCGCTGCGGGGGGCTTCTTCGCGGCGGCAGCGTCGGTGTCCAAGAGCCGTTGCGAAGTGGACGCGGCCGCTGCCAAGGCCGCCAGTGAAGCCTTTGCGGAAGCGGGGTTGACGGCGAAAGACCGCAGTGAAAAGGGCGCCCTGCAACCGTTCCGCTACGTCGGCACCCTCATTGGCCTCGCGGTACGTTTGTTTATTGAGTCGCGCATGTTTTGTGTGCACCTGCAGAATACTAATTTGCGCACCTTGGTACATGCGCGTGTGCGCGCGCTAAGCCTGTCTGGCTTTCATGTTGTTGTTAAAGCATTTTTCTTAGATTTCTGTGCACTCTGCCAGTGCCTCCTTCAGCAACAAATCCTCATACTTTTGCATACTTTATTCTTTTGTGTGCGCAGTTCGGATCAACGTTGAACAAATTCAAGGGCAACAAAGCAAACTACGGCCGGCTCGCGACTTCCTCTTAAAGACAGAAAGAGTTCTCACCTGAGAGAGAAAGAAGGAAGAAGCATCTTAGTACGTCAAATATGAAAGCTGCGAATGGTAATATAAGGCAAATTCGGCGCTCCGACTTCGGGGTGCAGTAGTCGCCCGCTCTAATTCCTTTTGATATGCTCAAATATAATTCAACCACGTGAATGCTTTTTTAAGGGTATAGAGACTGGAGAAATGTTCAATAATGGATAATGCCAATGTTCAGTAATGATTAATGAATCATAAATAATATAATGGAGATTGAAATAGGAAAAAGAGACCGGAGCAAAAACATAAGCAAAAGGAGGCACCTATGCATGATATATGTATACAAGTGGCTGGCGGCTGGTCTGAGTTGAGAGTCGAGGTTCAGGTTCAGGTGCGGGAGCGAGAGCTACAGCGCTAAAGCTACATCCCTACAGCTACAGCACAACAAGCCACAAGCCAAGAAGCCAACAAGGACGTGGCACGTGGCACGTGGCAGTTCTAGTGATATCGGAACTGCACGCTAGACCTCATGGCTGATGATTGATGAACTGCCGTATACTTCTGGCTGAGATAATAGGTTAGGGTTCCCAGAAAAATTGCACCAGCCGGACATGATTTCCGCAACGGGAAATAGGCAGTGCCTTAGTGACGTCAGAAAGAGACCAAATGGACATCTACGAGGCGCCCTTCACTAAAAAGAGGCCACTTCAGTTGATTTCAGCGCTACAGTAGATAGCGCTCAGACCCGCCTTGCGATATCGAAGACCTCCGCCGGCAGCATTGGCGACTCTGATGGTAAGTAAGGAAGATAGTGAGAAAAAAAAGCGGCTTTGAAAACTGAATTGAAACACTGCGTCAATGAGGAGAAGTCTATGGAAGGTTAGAGAGCGGGACGGAGGAAGACGCGCGCTCCAGCAACGAGCACGACGAAAACCATTCATGAACACCTTAAGCAGCGTGCACCCCGTACATTTGAGGATTATGCCGTATATATACAGAGCGACATGAAGACACGGCAAACAACGACGAACAAATTACAGCGGGCCTGCGGGACGGGATATAATTTACTTCCCAAAATACACGTCACACTTCCTCCGTAACCAAATTGGAGTCGGAAAGGATCCAGTCTCAAACAATGGCTACTACACGTGCGGGAGTCTCCGCGGCACTCGGTGCGTAATTATTCCCCTATCAAGCAACATATTATCATACCAAGCTTGTTTTTGGAGGCGTAACGGGTTGCCCGTGTCATTTACTTGAAGTTCGAAGCTTCTTAATTGCATCAAGACGAAACACACCGCTCTTGATTCCCCAACCGGAATCAACACAGCTCTTCTCGTTAGATCAAAGTCGGCCCCACTTGGAATGTTCATTTTTTTTCGTCTCAACGATGGCTTTCGATTATAAGAGCTTTTCAAATTTGCAATGCGAATTTTAATCGATATCTTTTTCGTGTCATTTTGAATTTGCCCTCTTACGATACGTCAGCATTCCTCGCGGTGCAGCAAGTTGGCGCCTTCGTAGCAGCGCCCACAATTTCGGGCCGCAGCGCTGCCAAGCTCCAGGTGCCTCGCTCGACTGGTGCTACTCTGTTGAGCTCCAATGGTGTGAACGTGCGCACCACGGGCTACTCACCGGGCAACCTCAACCCCAAGGCCACGCCGCCGCCAGCAGACTTCAAAGACTTCTGGGACAAAACGGCGCCCGCCTACAAGTCGTCGCCGCGCACCTACCGGTACTCCAACCAAGACTGGTGGCACAACCTGGTCAACCTGCCTCGGTCGAAGATGCTCCGCCGCATCTCCAAGCACCTCGTGGCGAACACTCTGTGGGCTGTGGCCATTCTGGCCGCGTACCACTACTTCCCTGCGTTCGCCAAGGTAAATGATTAATGGTAGACATTCAGCCTGTCTGTTCGATTTGGTTTCTTTTAGCCAAAGATACCATTCTTTCGATTCACTTTCATTCGATTTTGCTCCTACTTACACCGACTGCTCTCTACGTACTTCAACGGTCCCGTAGGGTTGCGCCGGCATGTCCACAGTCCCTCACTCTTTGGCCGCGGGCGCTCTCTCGCTCTTGCTCGTGTTCCGCACCAACAGCGCGTACGACCGCTTCTGGGAAGGCCGCAAGCTGTGGGGTAAACTCGTGAACATGACCCGCGAGCTGGCTCGCCTCGGCCACACCTTCCTTACGGGCTTGGATCGCGACCACTACCTCGCGCTGGTGGCGGTGTTCCCTGCGTTCCTCTTGCAGCACTTGCAGGGCACCGAAAACACCAAACGCCCGTCTGGTGGCCTCTTCTCGGAGAAGCAGCGCGATGCCATTGAAGGCCTCTTGGGCCACAACGACATGGCGCTCCTCTGGAAGACTCGCCACCGCCCCTTCACCATCACCAAGATGATGGGCGCGATCGTGGCCAAGGGATTCACTGACCCGGTGAGCGCAAACGTCTTTCGTCGAAAACAAAGCTACTCTCATGTTCTAGTGATATTCTTATTCGCCACGTGTAAGCACTTTTAACTGCGTGCGTATGAACTAGGCGTGCTTTGTGCTTGTGCTTCAATGCGTGTGCTTCGAGGGGGTACTCAGACACCGTGACTTGACTGTCTTTCGTCTTTTCGTTGCTTCGAACACAGGTGGCTATGCAACGCCGGTTCGGCCCGCTCGATTTCTCCGCGAACGCCAAGCCTGAAGATGCCATCAAGGCCCAGTTGATTGCCTCGTCACTCACCGCGGAGCGCACTCACACCGAGAAGATGATCTCGGACTACGCTGACGTGTAAGTAGTTAAACTTCATGAAAACGACAGGAATTACATCCCACCACTCAAGTAAAAATTTCCAGCTCCTACTGCTGGTCTCGCGAAAAGAGCCTACCAGCCTTGGTTGCTTTCGTTGTCTCATCTTGTTCTCGTCTCTATTTCTTCTCATTTTCAGGTACGGCGCGTGCGAGCGTATCATCAAGTCTGCCGTGCCTGAGTCCTACAGCCGCCACACCAGCCGCATGCTCTCGGTCTTCTGCTTCACGCTGCCTTTCGCGCTCGTGCACTCCCTCGGGTGGCGCATGATCCCGGCGGTGGCCACCATCTGCTGGATGCTGTTTACGATCGAAGAAGTGGGCCACACCATCGAAGACCCCTTCAACTTGCACCCGCTTGACCCTATCTGGACTGGCGCGGAGGACCAGCTTCGCATTGAGGTGTCGCTGGGTGTGCTCCGTGGGGACACTCTCGAGCGCATCCCCGCTGTGGACCCTGCTGTCTACGCAGACACTGCGTCCAAGCCGTTCACTGATCTCGACTACGACGTCGCGCAGTTCCACGAGGACTGGAAGAAGACGGCTCGGTAAACCGGCGCTGAATAGATATAGATATAGCTCGTATACTTGTACTATTCAGATAAATTCAGTGCGGCTGGCCGCCTCAGTGCTTCTGGATCGAAATGAACTCCCTTGGGTTCTGCGTTTTAAAGAGTCGCAGTTTATAGTTCTAGTTCTATTATGACTATGACAGCAACCAGCAATATCCCAAAGTAGCTAAAGCTTAAATCTTAAATTTGACGCACAGCAGCACGGTATATGTGAGTGTTAATGTCGTTCATGTGCGGTTCTATATTCTCTTGTTATGGTAAGGCCGTCTTTGTTGTTGTGTCTTGGCTCTTGACTTGTATCAAGTTCTGCGAGCTACCACTGTTTGTAGATTCCCCTCTTTGCTATTTGCCCTCTCCTTTTGCATGGGCCCTAGACCCTAGTGCAAGGGATTTGCCTTTATTCAGACAGCGGCTTCGTAATGGCCGCGGTTCCTTTCAAACTTCCAGGAGGGCAGTGGAACTCTTTGCCGACATGGGCGCCGTTCAAATGGCTTACTCATAGTTGACGATCGAGACCAGAACGTTCGAGTATAATTCACATAGCGCCGTCACTGAAGTCCAATAGCTGATTTCTGAGAGGGAGTTACGTCTGATTGTTTCATATTCCGCGCGATTTCCGCGTGACTTATGCGGGAATCCGGCCCTAGGACTTAACCGTTCTTGTTATTCTATCTCCCTCGCTGAATATTGAATCAAAGATAAAAGCAGCAACAGTTTCACTGCCGTCTAGTGCTCCGTTATGCACTCTGGCATATAAGTATATTCTTTATAGCGATACGGGCTATAACATGGGACACTGATTATGGGCAGCGAGATTGGGTAATTAATTGTAACTATATCCGAAATGCGATATGAGAAGTGCCACCATAGCTATTTATAGATATAGATATCCATATGGCCGTGTTGCGTGCTGGAATTGACACGCCTATGGATTTTTTTTTGGTTGCCAATTTTTAGTTGCCGAATGAGCGGACTTAGAAAAACGCACAAATTTTATGCCTCATGAACTCATCTACGTTCCTCCGGGGCATTCGGTTTTTGTTTAACAAATGGAATTCTGAGACGGGCTCTAATCGCATTGATGCCGCATCAACACTGGCTGGATTCCTACGCAAGTAGCCAATATCAACTTGCCAAGACGCCGTAACATGCACCTTGGTGGCGTACACTGGCCTTGAGGCCGTACCCATAGGGCCATATTGAATTACTTCCTGACAGAGGCTGGATTATACTATTGCTTCAGAAGGGCCATCACTTCCGCGTGTCGGCCGTCTTTCGCCCAGTCCCAGGCCGTTTCGTTCTCCTGTATGTGTTTGGCAGCAACGGACACACACAACAAGCACACACACCGCGAGAAAACACAAAACACCGCCAAATTAAAATTACATTCGTAGATATCATGTCACGAAGAAAGTAATAAGTAAGTAAAACAAAACACTTCATAAGCGAAATATAACAACAAAAATAAACGTTCTTCGGGACTTGCGTCATCTCTGAGATGAAAGTAGATGAAATAACGCAAAAAACAAAAATAAAAAGATGGAGCATCCTCTGGTAGACTTGCAAAGAAAGTGGCGTAAGTGCCAATAATCTCTCGTGCATGCTTGCACCACCCCAGCAAGCAACCCTTCTCAAAAAAAAAGTAAGAAGCAGACAATGGAAGGAAGAACCCCACAGAAGGTCTTCTTTCACATTTTCACCTCTTTCAAACGTGAGTTTTTTTTTCTCTCTTTCCTACCTCATCTTTCGCGTCTTTGTCAGCGCCAGCTTCTAAGAGGAGCTGCACAATTTTAATGTAGCCGCTGCCCGAAGCCTTCATGAGCGCAGTCGCGCCTCGCTGTATACCCACAGCAGGAAACACCATGCCAAATGAAGCAAAGAGACGAAAACCAAGTAAGGCGATCAAGGCAAGGAGAAGATGTTAAGATGACGACAATTTGATACTTTTTCAAAACACCTCTGTATTCTCTGTATACTTCACTCAACTCTTCTTTTGACTTTCTTAACCCTTCATAATCACAATGATACTCAAGAAGAATAAAGGCTCGTGCATTTAAGACTCTCTAAGGTGCTTTCTCCCTTTGTCGTATTTTTAGAAGAAGAAATGGTAGATAAACGATCACAAGCATCACCCCATTCTCGCGCATGCAGTATCGCCAACTGAGACAAGAAGTTATATGCTTCCGTACTCCCCCCCACCCCACGCCTCCTATCTTACATGTGTGTTCTAATTTACTCCTTTACTCCTTTACTCATTCTCATACCTCGTCTTTCGCGTTACTGTCAGCCTCAGCTTCTAAAAGTAACTTCACAGTCTCGGTGTGACCGTTATGCGAGGCGCAGTTGAGCGCTGTGCGGCCACTCTATAAGTTTACAGTAAGAGAGGCCACGCAAAAGGAGCAGAGAGTAAGAAAAAAAGATACTACATAACTCCAGAAAAAAAAAGACAGAGTCAATGAAATGCTTGGCTCTCAGTGTGACATGAAATGGCAACATCGAAGGCCGTCCCGCGCCAGCGCTCATGTAGCTCAGCAAATGTGACAAGAAGCTACATGCTTCCACATGATCCCCCCTACACCTCCTTTACCATTTGTGCGTGCCTAGGTGTTTGCGTCTCTTTCACTCTCTTTCTCTTACGTTGCTTTTGGCTTCCTTGTTAGCCCCAGCTTGTAATAGCATCTGCGCAGTTTCGGTATGACCTTCCTGCGAGGCCCAAATGAGCGCTGTGTAGCCACCCTATGCGCACACAGAGAGAAACACCACACACAAAAAGAATCAGAATTAGCCTGCATAGGTACAGCGTAAACGAGAAATAAAAAGCAGTAAGTGAGTGATAAAAAGTAGCCGTGGCGCGCACCGCCTCAGCGCACATCTAGCTGAGCACATCACACAAGAGGCTGTAGGCTTTATCACTTTCTTCCCTTACGCCGCCTCTGCTGTCGCTGTGTGCATTTCCCTCTTTCACTCTCCAAATCTTACTTCGCCCCTTGCGTCTACATTAGCGCCAACTTCCAAGAGGAGCTGCACAATATCGGTGGATCCTTTGGCTGAGGCCTTCGTGAGCGCTGTTTCGCCAACCTATTAGCATAAAAGGAGAGAGAGACACCATGCAAAAATAAGCGAGAGGTGAGAGAGAGAGAAAGAAAAGATGTGAGATAAGACGAGTAGGCGAGAATACGTTTTTGAGCGTGTAAAAAAGAAGGCTGCATACTGGCGCACGCTGTGGAAAAAAAAGAGGGCCCATTTCCCGCAGTGTTCCTCAGGTAACCTCTGCGTGTCTTACATTGCTCTTAGCATCCTCATCAGCGCCAGCGTCCAAGAGGAGCTGCACAGTCGCGACGTGACCTCTGTGCGAGGTATATATCAGCGCAGTCGTACCAGCCTACTCATTGAAAGAAAGATACACCATGCAAAAAAGAGCAGAATGGGATAGAAAGGAGACAACTTTTAAAAAAACAGAGAAATGGAAACGAAGAATACGAAATGGAAAGAAGACGAGTTGCTGGAAATCATAGATCTCATTATGAGGAGAAAAGACAACAGGTAGGCTCTGAGGCCGGAGTAAGATAGGCTACAAAGAGTACAGAAAATTAACGCCCACTCTTCCAGCTTTACCAAGTCTCTGTGCCCATCGACGTCGGCACCGTCGGTAATGTATTTCTTGACGAGGTCATCGTTGCCGTCCTTGGCCGCGTCAAATATCTTGTCCGTGGCAGTCGCCTGAAGAGAAGTAACCGCAAACTTCAAGTCAAGAGATTGAACGAGGCAATATTCACATGTGAGTACATAGAGAGCTCTATTAGTACATAGAGAGCCCTATGATGTATTTTTCAATGAAGCTGCGGAATATGACGAAAGACAAAGTCATTCACTTCGTCAAGCTCTTTTGTTGGGCTGGCAAAGTCTCCAATGTTGCCAAAGAGGCGCCGAGGTTAATTCATGGTGTGTGCACACAGAAGGATGTAGGGTGAAGTTCTCATAGTTCTCATGCGTTGAATGATAGCACCGTACCGCTGCCTCAGGATTTTGCTTCTTGGCTGCATCTCTCCGAGCCTTCGCCTCACCTAACCGCTTCGCCTTTGCTTCAGCTTTTCGGCGAGCAATTTCGTCAGCTTCTCGTTTCGCTAATTCTCCCGCTTCTTGTTTCACTTTTTCTTCGGCTTCTTGCTTCGCCTTATCTTCTTCAGCTTCTTGCTTCGCCTCTGCTTCTTGCTTAGCCTCTTCTTCGGCTTCCTGCTTCGCCTTCTCTTCAGCTTCCTGCTTCGCCTTTTCTTCAGCTTCTCGCTTCGCCTTTTCTTCGGCTTCTCGCTGAGCCTTTTGTTCTTCAGCTTCTCGCTTCGCTTTTTCAAGGAGGCGGTTTTCTTCGGCCTTACGTGATTCTTCGGCTTCTCGATTCGCCTTGTCTTCAGCTTCTTGCTTCGCCTCTGCTTCTTGCTTTGCCTCTTCTTCGGCTTCCTGCTTCGCTTTTTTTTCAGCTTCTCGCTGAAGCTTTTCTTCAGCTTCTCGCTTCGCTATTTCTTCGGCTTCTCGCTTCGCCTTTTCCTCTTCTGCTTCCCGCTTCGCTTTTTCAAGGAGGCGGTTTTCTTCGGCCTTACGTGCTTCTTCGGCTTCGCGCTTCGCCTTCTCTTCTTCTGCTCGTTGCGCCTCAGCCTGGCGCCGTGCTTCTTCCACTTTCTTTGCTTCTTCTGCAGCCAGACGATCCCTTTCCGCTTGGGCTTTGACTTCTTCTGCAAGGCGTGCTGCTTCTGCCGCTTTAGCTTCAGCAGCCTCTTTCTTGGACTTCTCTTTCGCAATAGCTTCGCGCATCGTGCGCTCAGTCTTTTCCGTCTCTTCTCGGCTCGTCTCCTGCTCTTTGAGGAGACGGCTAAGAAACTCGGCTTGCTTCGCTTCCATCTCTTGTCGCTCGCGCAATTGTCTCTCAAGCTTGGCCTCAAGTTCAGCCTTAGCAGCGACGAGCTCCTTTTTCTCTTCGTCGCTTGCTTTGCTTGCGCTATTTAGCTTTTCTTCCAGCGCTTCAAGCCGGGCCTTGTCTTCCGCCTGAATGCTTTCGGTCTCAACAGCTGCCTTGGACTTGAGTTGGGCGAGTTCGCTCTTGAGGTCCTTCTCCCTTTCTAGACTTTCTAGTCGATGTGCCTCTGCCACAGCGAGATCGCGCTTCATGCCTTCGAGAGTCGTCGCAAATTCTTTCGACTCTTTGCTCTGTTGCTCCCGTCGGACTAACTCCTCTTTCCGGCTGGCAATGGCTGCATCCAGGAAATCAGCGCGCGAGACGAGCCCAACCAGATCAAGCATGTCGCTGGCAGCGGCCTCCGCTTTGAAAGGCTCCAAGATTTCTCGAAACTCCGCCACAAGTTCTGCGGCCTTTTGCACATTGTCGAGAACAACGCAGCTTTGAGCCTCCAAGATACGGTTGACGAACTCTTGGCTGACGCGCTTCTTTGCGCTCTCCAGAAGGCGTGTCACAGCCACATGGTCCACGATTTCAAGGCGCTTCATGTCGCTTAAAGCCTTCGCAGAGGCCTTGTAATTGTCGGCTTCCAGTGCTGTCTGGACCCGTCGAAAAAGTGCTTCCACTAATTTGCGCAACTTGTCTTCATCGCCGGTGCTCAATACGATCTTGAAGACTTCAGCCGGGTCGCTAATGGGCGGGCTGTTTTTAATACGCTCAGCCAGTGGCCCAGCTTTGAGCCATGACTCACCGCCCTTGTTTTCGGGGTGAAAAATGCACACGTTCTCCAGCAGTGCTTCGAGCAAATTCGTCATTTTTGGGCTCAAGCCATCTGAATCGAACTTGTTTTTGACAGTATCCAAATCCATTCTCCCGTAGTCTGTCGTTAAGGGCACGTGGCTTACCACGAGGAGAATACTCTTGGCACGAATTATCGCGCGGTCAACGGAGCCGAAGAGGCTCAACAGGGTGTCAAGCAACTCACGAACGCCGCGGCCACGATCGGCCTCGAGTGAGTGATAATTGAGGACAGCCACCAAAGTGACACCATCAGCCCGAGCCATGACAGCCTTGATGTTAGCGGCATTGGCGATGCTAATTTCAGCGCCACGGTTGTCGAGAAAGCCCGGGCAATCGACCACAACAGCGTTCATATCCTTCGCCTCTTCAAGCTCTGGCACGAAGGAGTGAGACGTTTTGCGGTGGCCAATCGACATAACTTCTTTGACATCAGACGTCTCAGACACCATGCACACGGGCGTCAGTTTCCCTTTGACTCGGAGATTTACCGTCTCGAGCTCACAACCCATAATGTAGTTGACAAAAGTGCTTTTTCCCGCCCCAGTGTTTCCGACAACCATAACTGCCGTCTTACCCAGTGCCTTCTCTTCTGCGCGTCCAACACCGATGCCAATGCACGCCGTAAGAACTGCAAGCGAGTCATCCTCTGAGAGAGGAACAGTTCGGTTAGCGAGCCCCTTCCCAATAATGGCTTGAACGTCTTTCGGAAGCTTGGCAAAGAGCGCGCGCTGAGCTTCATCGTTGTCCGGCAGAGCATCTACTATTCTCAGAGGTGCCAATTCGACAGCTAGCGGAGACAGCGGTGCCGGGGGATTCTAGGATTGTATAAAAATGAAATTACGCAGAATTAGGTTCAACAAATATTCAATCAATGTCCATCATTTGATAGTACTGATCATAGAAATTAAAGAGGATTCGCACACACCTTATTGAATTGCTCGACAGTTTCGATTTGGTTCAGCTGAACATTCATTTGACGACCATCAAAATCAGCCATAATCTTCTCGCAGTCAAAAGGTTTACTCCAGCCCATTACAAAGCCGGGCTGCCCTTTAGAAAGCTTCCCGGGTAATTCGACGACTGAATAGCAAGTTTGCTTGACCGTCCAACCGTTAGGCAAAACCGCTGCTGTAAGTGCGGCTACATCAAACTCGAGCTTGAATTTGACCTTGCCCGCCTTGAATTGCACTATTACCTTGCCGCTAGCCGTGTGACCAACAACTTCGCCGGCTGTACCGGCAACCATACCGTCGCGATCCACTGATGTACGCACTATGGCGTTGACGGGGAACGCTTCAAGAGCGATGGCCAAAACAAGAGTTGCCGCAGGCGACGCCTTCAAAACTTCAGCCAATTTGCACTGCAATGCACCAGCACAGCTCAAGTCGTTATCAGCTTTAGCTGCACTTATCGCCCGGTTTAAAAACGAGGACGCACCGCTGACGTCGGAAGGAGGAGCAATGCCCTTATCGTCGTCCTTGGCCCTCTGAGCATTTTCTCGGGCGGTGGCACTTTGAGCCGCTGCTTCTTTAGCTTCCTCGTCAAGCTCTTGGATTTCGAGGTCCCGCGCGCCAATGCACTTCTTACAAACGCGTTGTTTTTCAGGATAGCCCTGAACAAGTAGCTTGGGAGGTGGAGAACACTCTTCACACACCACTTCGCCACAGACCTTACAGTTGCGCTTTGGCTTCCCACGAGGTGAAAAAGGCGAGCTAAATTTTTTTAAAGCACATCCTCCTTGGCACTCATGTATGCTCCCTCTGCCATTCAATTTAGCCTTGGATTTACCCTGAAACCCTTTCGCTTTGGTTTCCTTTGCCAGAGTTGCTGCCTTGGTTGCAAATTGAGCCCATTCGTCAGAAACTCTCGCGAGAGCTTCAAGCGCGTTGACAAGTCCAGGCACTTCTCGCGTAGCGTCTGCATATTTCCCCCCAGTCCAAAGCTTAGATATCTTAATCTCTTGAGCTGCAACCGACCGCTTGGCACTTTCGAGCGAGTCGGCAATGGTCGATGCCGACACGATCGCGGTACCTATTGCTGCTGGTTCTTCTTTAGGCACCGCAGGTGGAGTGGTGTTAGCACCCCAGAGGCGGTCAGTGTGCGCGTCGGCGTGGGCTTTGCAAACCCAGTAGACTTTACCGTCGGCCTGGTCAACAACCTTGTGCAGCCCTTGACAGGTGTTGTCTTTGGGTACCACGCCGCTGCTCTTGAGCAAGTCTGCGAGTGCTGCATACGCTGGGCCGTAAGCCCGGGTCCCGGATTTCAGCGCCAAGTCTGCTGCACTATGATCTTCAGCGTCAGCTGTGCCGCGTAGTGGTGCACCCATGTGTTCGGCCAACTCAATGAATTCATTGACCGCTTCTGCAAAGTCGACCATATCACCTATGCCCGGCAAGTTAACTGGAAGGCGTACACCAGCGACATTACCCGCGACGGAAGCCGCAATGAATAAGACCGCTGCTGCTTTGAGCGCAGGGACAAGCGATTTCAGCATAGCACCGGGCATTTTCACACGCACAGGATTGCCAAGCACATTCCCACATGAGCACTCAGTAGACGGAAATAGTGTACAACCTTCGCACATGAGATATAAATTGTAGCACTTCATGGCCCCTGAATTGGATGCAAGACGGGAGAATAAGCCCTTGAAGCTCGACTTGCCATTTGTTGCTGGGTCATCAGGCACCAAGACTGCCATGCGAGGGATCGGTGTATCTCCGTATTCAACAATGATGCGCTGGGTAGCCTTGATCGCGTCTTCAAGCGTGGCCTGCCTCTCTAAAATAATTTCCTGCCCTTTATTCACTTTATGAATCAACGTGAAGGCACCTGCATTAAAAATATCTTCTCTCGACACTTTCGATGCACTCCAGCGATCCCTTGGGTCCATTTGAAGAAGTCCTTGAACAGCGTCTTTGATACCCCCTAGGCCATCGATTTTCAAAGCAATCAATGCTGCGGGATCTTTTAAAATTTGAACTTGTGCCTCGTCTTCGTCTGTGCTAAAGATGGTTTTCATATCATGGTCAAAGATTTGTGCTAGCATGAGCCCAAGGGGCCACAAATCCACTCCCTTTGTGGGCACTAAATTTGGGAGCTCACACGCTGCTGCTGCGCGGACCACTTCTGGTGCGGCATACATTGTCGTGTAGCGGTCCAAGGGAGCAATAGGCTCTTGACTACTGCGCGCTGAGTCAAAGTCGATCAACTTGAGCGCGATGATGCCAGGTTGCTTAGTGAAGCACAACTGGTGGGGCTTGAGGTCGCCGTGAATAACTTTGGCTTGGTGCAGGGCATCAATGGCCTTGACAAGGTTATGCGCCAAAGCGACTCGCGTATGCCTGTCGAGTTGAGGATGGCTTTCCAAATATTCGTGCAGATTAATGGCGAGCTCTTCCATTACGATGCAGTGGCGCCTTTCGCTGGACCCCTCACAGGGTTCAATAGAGTCCTTAAGCTCAACCACAAAAGAACTCGCCTTCTTGCTTAAGATTTCGAGGAAGCGCAACTCGTGGTCGAAGTCGGGCCTGCCATCGTAGAGCTTCAGCACGACATCCTTGGCAGATTTAGTATCTTCGGCCAACGCAATGTTGCACTTGATAGGAGCTAACCAGCGCTTGTGCGTAAACCGAGGGTTCTCGTAAAAGTTGTCCGTTATGCTGCGCAACAAAGAGATGGGTGACAGTGAATAAAAGTTTATCTCCCAGGACTCCCAGGAACGGCTCGAGCAAAAAAAAAAAAGAAGAGGAAAAGACAAGCATTTGAAAAGCCGAAAGATACCTTCGTTGCCGCAGTTTCTGCGCCATCGCTTAAAATCAGCAATCGAGACCTACGGGTAATGAGCAAGGTGTGGGATTATAAAACATACGGATGGAAGTAGAATAGCCAATTTTGAGCGAGCACGGACAGCGCACGAAAGCGAGAGAGAGAGAGAATAGGTAGAAGGGATAGGAGCGCGTTTGATACACATGAGCATAAACGATCCATGCATAAGCTAGTGATCACTCATGATATACATTCAAGGTTGGATATTCATCTGAAAGGCATTTGTAACGACACAGGCAATTTTTAGGGATGCCGTGTCAATGCTAAGAGCCTCGAGAGTGTTTTACGCCAGTTCTTTTTTTATGATTCGCACTATGACGTATTCTTTTCAGCTGTCTAACGGAGCGAAAACTTCAACGTACCAAAATCAGGTTCTTCAGGACGAGCTTTGATGAGTGTTTAGGGAAGTGAGAAGAAGCCTGTGGTTCTTTGATGGTCCTGACTTCAAAGTAAAACCTACTATACGAATTCCCAAAAGAGAGCAGAAATAAATGTGAGTATCAAAATTTACAACTCTCTTCATTAACTTGATAAAGCATCACACTTTACAAAAGCGTGAAAAAGATATCATGCGCACGCCATACTACTTCAGTGTAGTACTTGTCTGCGTAGGACTTGCCACAACGCGCAGATGACACAGTGCTCGAGGGTACAAATGGGAATAACAACAATTGTTATAGAGCTCAGCGATAGATATGCCCCAACAATGGCAGAGCATGTGAGTGTGCCCCAAAGGTACGCACGCACCCAGGTCCTGTACATTTTCAGTGCACTCCATCATCACATCATCACTTCAACACCCGTACCCCAACCCAACACATACAGGGGGGAACTACTAAATGTACAGTACAGAGCAGGGGTTTGCAGGGATGCAGGGTGCCAGGGTGATTGTTTTCGATGTTTTTTTAATGTGTAGAAGTGTAAGGGCGCTTCCCATCGTTCGTAAATCTACGCTCGAAAACCCTTCTACGTGCGTGGATTTACGAAGAATGAGGATTGATGTTAGGGTGGTGCATCTGCACTATCTGTTGTAGGGTGTTCGATAGTAGCCGCATTAGAAGTGCATCTGTGATGCTCGTGTGCTCGTGTGGTGCGGTACAAAGCCTCTCGAAGGAGGCGAAAATTTGTGAACGCTCACGCGAACTCCTTTTTGAAACTTTTACTTGTTTGCACCGCACGCGTATACAATCCTGCTCGCAGCATTGGCCTCAGTGCCATTTGGTTTTGTATTACCTCGAGTTCGATTTCAAAGCAAAGAAAATCAAGTACGCACGCGCCACTGCCCCTCCCCAATCCCCAATCCATCCAATGAAAGCCGGGCTCGGGGGTTCTCGTTATTTATTTATTTATTTTTGAAATTTTCTCTTCTTAGACTTGCCTTTTCTTGTATTGTGGGTCTTGAAATGGTTCTTAGCGGCTCTTGACTTGGACTACATAAACCTTGACCTGCTTGACCAACTTGAC
>Ga0307930_1001454_pt1 | contig 18718 bp, 23 predicted proteins | sample OrgLakmetageno46_FD_203161 | JGI IMG/M metagenome (GOLD analysis project Ga0307930, IMG submission 203161) | Saline water microbial communities from Organic Lake, Antarctica - #46 | ecosystem: Environmental > Aquatic > Non-marine Saline and Alkaline > Saline | place: Antarctica: Organic Lake...
AACGCTTACGGTATGCTCCTCAACAAACGAAGACTCGCGTACCTGCTCAGCCAGGAAGTCCTGGTCCCTCTTCGAAAGGGCTCGTTTGGTGGCGTCGCGCTCGCTGCGCAGCTGCTGGGCGTCGGAGAGGGCAGACTCTAAGTCGCCTGAGCTCAAACAACCACAAACATAGAATAGAAAGGGAAGAGCGACGTCAACAGACGCATTCATTATTTTGAAACTTGTGCCAAGAACAACAAGAAACAGAGGAAATCTTGGCTCCTTTTTACGAGCGCTGAAAAATTCGGAGGAAAGTGTGACTGTGGACAGGAAAAAAAGTAAGAAAAAAACGAGGTATCTACCACTCCTTACGTATATGATATTAGTACCTCGGAGTTGATCTCTTAACGCCTCGAGCCTGGCAATGGATTTTGATTGGTTGACTCCTTCGTCCTCAGCCGACGCCCGATGCTCTTCCGAAGTCGCTAATTGGCTCCTTAAAGTCGTCATTTCGGCTTTTAATTTCGCGATCGACTGGTAGATACGGATTCAGAATGCACGAAATGAGAAAATAAGCAGAAGATTTAAGTTTCCATTTCAACGTATTCACCATATTTAGGATTTCATCTCCAAAACCCTTATATTCACCCTCAACACGACCACCTTCCCCCCCCCCCACTGTCGTACTCCCCGCGCGCCTTATCTTCAAGCTCCTCACAACAGTCCTCCTTACCTCATTCGCCGAGGTTAGTTCCTGCCCGAGACTGTCGGCTGCGCCCCCTCGATCGCTCGCAGCGAGCTGAGACACTCGAAGGTCTTCTTCAAGGCGCGCACACCTGAATGATTCAAGCAAATGTGAGCAATTACAATGATTAAAATACTTATGATTCGAGGTTCAACGAAAGGAGAAAAAAAATTTGGATCCTCGATTCTTTCTCATCTCACTCATCGTCTTACTTGTTCGCTCTCTCTGCTGCTGCTTCTGCTGACGTCTTCCTGGCTTGTTCCGTTGATTCCAACAGTGCATCTGTCGCTTCTTTCGCGCTCTTTAAAGTCACATGCTCCGCGCCCTAAGATGTAGTATGTGTACAGAATACATATATAGCGCATGTAAACACACACACCAAGTAACACCGCCACCGCCACACCACTCAGAAACAAAACAAGTGGGTTAGCCACATGTTGGAACGCCCATGTGGATGCGTAAGACCACCTTTGTTTCTCTACCGTTACACAAGAAAAAAGAACGAACAACAAAAGACAGTCAGAAGGCAAGGAATGCAATACCAGTTTAGCGTGGGCAGCGCCTAAAGTACGCAGCTCATCCTTCGCAGCACTCGCGGCCTCCAACGCATGGGTTTTCTCTTCCTTTAACGCGGTGATAGCAGCGGTCAGCTCGCTGGTGGAGCTGCTCGATTCTTGCTGCAGCCCCGCATGAGCTTTTTCGCTCTCTCGCAACCGTACCGCCAAGTCACCTGATTTGCGAACCATGGCTGCCAACTCCGCCTGCACCAAAGGAAATACAGGAATAGGGTGGCGGGTGTGGGTAAGCGGATGAGTAAGAGGGTGGTTTTTCTTAGCGTGGTGGCTTGCGTGGCTTGTGTTACTAACAGTCTGCAGCACTACATGTAACCATATTGAAAACTTACCCGGCACGCTTCAAACTTTTCCGTTTGGTCCGTTAATTCAGCTTTGATAGTAGCTAGCTGCGATGTTTTGTCGTCGCGTTCGGCAGCCGCTTCCCGGTGCTCGCCCTGTGAGTATCATGTTAGGGGATAGTTGATACTGAGAATGAGACGCATCCTACTGGTCTGAAGGGGCAAATAAGCAGATTACTCTGTAGTATTTCGTGCACTAAAAAAAACCATGCTCCTCCCCCCCCCCACCCCCACCCACACGAAATCCTACCTGCGCTGCCAGTAAGCTTCGGCTGAGCCGATCATTCGCTTGCCGGGCTGCGTTCAATTCTTCTAAAGCGCTTGACGCTTCGGCTTGGGCGGTGGCCAGCTCTTGCGCTGCCGCCGAATGCACCCCTTCCAGAGTTTCTCGCTAGGAAGAAGATAATGTAACAGAGAAGAGCAACAACACGAAGTAAGTCCGCCGGTGCGATGCAAATTTCAGTGCAGCACGAAGGGACGTTGCGATGAAAAGCTACGGACTATGATGGCAGCGTTTAAAAAAACATGCACTCGCCGCATTTGCGCGTGGTTTCAACCTCTTCATGGTGAGCAGTAGCGGCAGCAAATAGGCGACTAGCTTCGTTATGCCAGTGGTCGGCAGTCGCCACTTTCTCGCTCACCACTCGCGCTGTATCCTCCTATGATTGTCCAAGCACACCAACACACACAAACTCGAGTAAAACGCAACGAGTACAAATAACAATACGTACATAGTTTTCAAGTTGAGCTAGCGAATATTAGTTGAGCATTAGACCTGCATGGTGAGAATCGATGTTTGAAGCCGGCGCAAGTTCCCGAGCAAAGATTGATGCTCCGACTCCAATGTATCCAGACGCGCCTATAGTATTTCCATTCCATAGCCAGCAGCACCCAGGCATACAAATAAAGCATTCAAGCAGGAATGCAGCTTGTGAGACCTCTACCTACATATGCATAGCATAAATTTGCTCTATAGCTGCTAATAGTCCGCCGAAGCTATCGCGTCGAGGTGTGCATTGCACCTACTTCCAAAACAACACTGTAAGAAAAGAGTCAATTTTTGGGAGTACCTTGAGCCGTGCGCGCTCTTCGATGAGCGTATTTTCAAAACGCCGGCGAACAGATTCATCTTCAGGCACAAACCTGTACCGCAACCATCGCGCGTTACTAGCGAATCAATCTCGCATGCCTAGCACGTGATGTGCTAACGTGTAATGCATCTGCATTTCTCATGACGCGTCAAGGATTAACAAAAATACGACAAACAATTCGATTGCTCTCATCCGCAAGCATGAAAATACACCTAGCCACAAGTGTCGAAATCTCATCGAAGTCTACGAAAGATTTTGAAGTGAATATTGGCTATGAGCATTGATTGTTGGCAAAACTACAGTGCTGCCTTGAAAAAATCTTTGTCATAGCAAGTGATGATGATCTTTTACGCACTTGCTAGCCGAAGCTACTTGATTTTTGACGGCATCGGCTGCTGACCAAACTCGTGGCAACTTGCTACGCGAATGCTGAATCTTCGTTGACGCCGCCCTAGGGGCGCGCTGCATCCTTCGGATACGCCACGCACCAACCAACGAACAGTAGACACAACAACTCTCAATAATTTTCATGGCACAACAAACCAAAAGAGCAGCAACACAACCTCACAACGAACGAACAACGCACTCATACTCTGATATAATATCAGCTACTTTTGAATCTCACCTCCCTGTACTGACTGAATCAGCGAGTTTGGTGACGACTCTTGTTTGTTATGTTGGAGATGACGATACACCTATACGTTTAGTAGCCAGTAAGCCCGAAAGGATACCCGTGGTGCTACAAAGATGATGCGAATGCTGAGCGCGAGGTGACTTTGATCTCAAAACATTTCTAGTTCCTCGAATGCTGACCGAATACTTCAAGTTTTTCGCTGTTTTCCTCACATAATTTGAGCCTATCCCATTATAACAAAACCTACTACACGCTCTCTATGATTTACACTGCATTGTTATTTAAACTCCGTGATCAGGCGCTCCCTAGCTGCGCTTGCTCAGCCATTGAGTTTGGCAGGACAAGGCCGACTCTTTGCTCGGAATCTTTCAACGGCTGGCATTGCACACAGTCCCTCTCAGGTAGCATTCACTCAACCACTAAGCGTTTTATTATGCGAACTCGCCACCTTCTGGCTAGCATCCTCGCTGCAATTTCATTCGACGACTGAAATACTTTCGAGAAGAAAACATTAAAATTTGAAGTACTTGGTTTGTCCTAGGTGCGCAACGTGGCGGTGATTGCGCACGTCGACCACGGCAAAACTACTCTGGTCGACAAGCTGATTCAGGCCGGTGGCGTTTTGGACAACGAAGACCGGGTGCTCGATTCCGGCGACATGGAAAAAGAGCGGGGCATTACCATCATGTCCAAAACGACTCGTGTAGACTGGCAGGGGCGGGAAGGCGATCTGCCGACGGTGCTGAACCTGGTGGACACGCCAGGCCACAGTGACTTCGGCGGAGAGGTGTGGGCGTGCGTATCGCTAGCTTCAGACTTTTGCTAGAATTGAGAGTAGGCAGAGAGAAAGAGAAAGATAGAGAGAATTGCATCCAGTTCAAGCGATAGAATGTTAGGCGTAATTCTGGACTCGTGACTAGATATTTGCATTGACAGCTAGCCATAGCTCTCGGTATCCTTCGACTATCTTTCGCCGCCTAAAGCGCGAGTATTCCTACACAGGTAGAGCGCGTGTTGTCGATGGTGGAAGGGGCGGTGCTGCTGGTGGACCCCTCGGAAGGCGTCATGTCGCAAACCAAGTTTGTCGTGAGCCGGGCCCTCAAGCAAGGCCTCAAAATCATCGTGGTGCTCAATAAGGTGTGAACTGCTGAGATTATTCATCTCTTCAGACGCTCTCTCTGTTTCTTTTTTTTTTCGTGTAGTCGTCACTCTTTTAATTCGTGTTTCTTTTACCGTTCGTTTGCTGCGTTCTTAGTTCACCATGATACTTTCATAGAATCGTAGGTTGTCTGTTTACTCCTTTGATGCCTCTGTGCCTTCTTTTATTCCTTCTTCTCGACTCGATTCTCTCACGTACACGCACACCCAACCATACTATATTATCGTCAATACTATATTATCGTCAATACTACAGGTAGACCGCGACACTGCGCGCTTAAACGGTGACGTGGAGAACGAAATTTTCGACTTGTTTGCGTCCTTAGACGCCACTGACGAGCAGCTGGACTTCCCGATCATTTACGCGTCCGCCAAATACGTGAGTGTTTTTGGGACGTATTTGGCGGGAGAGATCACTTACAATACATAGTAATTGTCCTGGCATATCTACCTTGACAAAAGACACTTCTACGTGTGCATCTCGTCTTTGTTCCCGTGTGTATGCTCTTCTATTCTCGTTTTTATTCCTTTCCCTCTACACGATGTTCACCCCAACTCCTTCGTTGCCCCAAATTTTGTTGCCTGTCTTCTGTTGTACATCCTAGGGCTGGGCGGTGACGGACTTGCATGACAGAGAGCGCGAAACAAGGGGCATGACGCAGCTCTTGCAGTGCATCGTCGACAACATCGAGCCTCCCTGTGACGAGAAGGTGGTGGAGGAGCCGTTCTCGTTCTGCGTGAACAACATGAACTTCGACTCGTACCTAGGCCGCCTCATCACGGGAAAGGTTTAAAAAAAAAAAGGGGGGGGGAATATGAGCGAGTAGCTACTAGTAGAGCAAAACAAAAAGAAGGAGGACATTGGATGCATTTATAAGGAGACCAATCATATTTCTTTCGACAACATTTTCCCATTAAACGCGAGAAGAGAGAAGCATGCTTTGAAGCTGTGCGTTCTTGTGCACTTTTCGGCTTGAGAACGCCCATCTTTCTAATGTATCTCATTCAAACTCAGGTGGCCACTGGTACCGTGCGCGCTGGCACCAAAGTACATGTAGTTCGCCCCACCACCTCCCTTATGGGTGGCGCGGCTTCCGACGAAGCAGCTGTCGACGCTACAGGAAGCGACAAGACAAAAGTGCCCGCATTGGCGACCATTGATAAGCTGTTTTGCATTCGCAACGGCACCGAACGCCACGAGGTGTGTACTTTTTTGCACTGGACAAATGCGCACGCCTGAATGCTTATCTTTCTTTTCGCTTTCGTCGGTAATATGTTTTGACGTTGTCTCTTTGATTTTTAAAAAATCTTGTCACATTATTTACTATCATGTTGTTATTTCATAGATCGAAGCGGCTCAAGCAGGCGACATTGTGGTGATGTCGGGTGTGCCAGTGGAGATGGTGGCGGTGGCTGATACCGTATGTGACCCGTCTATTACCACTGCTCTGCCGACGGTATGTTCACGAAGAAGTTTCGATGAGTGAACAATTTTGGTTGTATAAGCTTGTGAAACATATGGAAGCAAAGCGAGGCCATGCATCGCGTCTCCTCTATCTGTTCTTTTCTGAACCTTACATGAAAACCAACAACAGCATCAATACGACAACCACCAATTCACTCCAATTCAATGCCCATGTCCTTGCCCCATTCAACCCCCCCCCCCCCAACAGGTGCCCATGACCCCACCCACGCTAGCCATGTCCTTCGGCGCCAACGACGGCCCTTTGGGTGGTCGCAGCGGAGGGGTGTTTGTGAACGCCAACCAAGTGAAAGCCCGCTTGACCAAAGAAGTCGAGAACAACGTGACGTTGCTCCTGCGCCAAAACTTGACCGACACCGACCAACTCGAGGTGCGTGGGCCGATCTTATTGCTGTTGTTGCTGTTGCTGTTGTTGTCGATTTTGCCTTTGTATGCTTTTCTCACTCCCTCCTTTTTTTTTTCTCACCGTTCTTGTTTTTGTTCGCTGCTGTCTTTCACTTTCGTTGTTATAAGGCCTTCTTTACCTTTAGCCATCGTGCACTTTTGCTTTTCACTCCAGGTCCATGCCAAAGGAGAACTGCAGCTCGGGATTTTAATCGAAGAAATGCGGCGGGAAAAGTACGAAATGTGCGTGTCGCCGCCGCGCATTCTGACGGTGCCCTGCCCCGAGACTGGAGACATGCTTGAGCCCATCGAAGAAGTGACCATTGACGTCGATCAAGTACGTCATCATTTACAGTGTTCATATTTATTGCTGCCCTTTTCATCAGATTTTCGATGCTTGCAAGTGTAGTAAAAGTAGGCAAAAATGGATTCGGAAACAAATCAGTTTTCGCGATACTCGACATCATAACACATTGTTTTTATTTTGAGTACTCGTCTCTCCCTTCGTGTGGCGTTTTTAAACACTGTATGCACGCACGCAGGAACAAAGTGGCACGGTGATTGAGCGGCTGAATTCTCTGCGCGCCCCCATGCTGGAGTACAAGGAAATGGGCGATCGCGTGCGCCTCATTTTCGACGTTCCCTCGCGGCTCTTGCTCGGGATTCGGGCGGCTCTCCGCAACGACACTCGCGGCTCCGCGGTACTGTGAAATATTGTGCAATTTCGTTTTTACCCTAATGTGTGCACTCATGTTTGAGGGATATTCAAAATTGAGGAGTCGTTACTTCTCTTCCTTTAAATCGTAATACGCGTTGGTATTGACTGCTCGGCCATTTAATTGTTGTTTTTTTGTCCTTATTCTTTCTACTCTCAGGTGGTGAATTCCATGTTCAAGGAATACGCGAAACCCGAAGGCGGCGCGTTCACCGTAAACGACAAGGGCAAAATCGTGTCGTGTATTGGCGGCATTGCGACTGACTTCGCTCTCAACAGCATTTCGGCGCGCGGCACGCTGTTCATCGAACCGGGCACCGAAGTCTACGAGGGCATGGTAAGATGAGTGACACAAGAAGAAGCGATACCTTTTTGAAGAATGATGCAGTGAGAGGAGTGGCGCAGGCTTGGGACCCTTTTTAGATGATTCAATTCTTGAGCCATAATAAGAAAAAAAACAATTGCACAAAGTTACATGCGCTAATGTTTTTTGCGCCTTTGTGCATTAATTCGTTCACTCCTTCTGGTTTGATGCCCGTGCTAGGTGATTGGCGAATCATCGCGGCCCGGCGACATGGAGGTCAACCCAGTGAAAGGCAAGAAGCTCACCAACGTGCGGTCCGCAGGTGCGGACGAAAAGTCGAGCTTGCCCCCACCTCGCAAGATGTCCCTGGAGGACTACATCATTTACATGGATCAGGACGAGGTGCTGGAAGTGACCCCCAACGCCATTCGCCTCCGCAAAAAGATTTTAGACGAAGGCGAGCGGAAGCGCGTGCAGCGTCAAAACGCGCAGCGGAGAGATGCCCTGAAGAAATAAAATGGGCTCCGCATTTTTCGTCTGAAGAACTGTTCTTCTTAGTCGTGCGCGAAAGAAAGGCAGTAGGGAGCTGCTTAGCGCACTTGCAGCTGCCTCTCACTATCAGTTATCAGGATGTTACCCAAGGAAGGCAGAACACTGACTTTTTAGATCTAAATCTAAATCATTTTCCCATTTTCCGATTCTATGCTGTGCAGTCGTGCAGTCCAAAGTCTAGACAGAAACACGACGACCAAATTACCATAAAATTATGAAGTATTCGTGCACTGGTTGATTTGTTCCATTTTCTTCAGCGCATCGATCTGTTCTTGATGGGAAGTCACGATTCGAGGAGGTTAGTCGGCTAGTACCTACTTGTGAGAGCTGCGTTCGAAGGCGGACAGAAGGTTTGCTAGAGCTGATCTATGAGCGAACCTGAGCTAGAGATGGAGCGAAGACGGGGCGGTACTTCTCGCGGAGAACCGCAGCCGCTAATTGCCGATGTTGTTCCCAGCACTGAATCTATGCTTGTGCCGCTACCGCCACCGCCCTCCGATAGCAATACCCCGATCACCTTGAGTATAATCACGCCAAGCACGGGCGTACGAGTAAGCGTTAATATATGTCCGAGTGACACGGTAGCGACGCTTAAAACTCGAGCGGCAGCAGCTTTAAATTCTCCTAGAGGGCAATTCCTGCGTCTCATTGCATCAGGCAAAATGCTAGCACCGGTGAGTTAGTTCGCCACGGTGCCTTGAAGTATTCGGCAACACAAGAGGTTACTAGAATTAAATGTGTTTTTGTGGCTAAGTTAGGTGCTGTGGCTGCAGGTAACGAAGATGTGTGTTTAGTGACCATCAGGTTGGTGTATTCTGCTTTACTCTACAGATAGTACTAAACGCGTATCGGTATGCCTGCTTTCACTCCACTCCAATATATATGTATTCACTTACTCGCGGACAATTTCTCATCAGGACGACTCGAAGCTCTCTGCGTTTGGTACGCAGTTGCGCGATCACGCAGCCGTGCATGCGGTTTTGAGCGACACGCAGCCAGTGGCTCTTAGCCCGCAACAACTCCAGGTAAAAGGGAGAGGGACACTGAGGAAGAAAAGGAAAGTCTTGCCACGAACCAGCAATACGCGAATTAGAGTGCATGCAGCAGAGAAAAAGATATCATCTAGAGATTTGGGAGTATGCGTTCTCCCGTTGATCATAGCTAGCACTGCATAATGTCTATAGCCGCGCCTAAAATGCCCTCGTGTTCCCCCCTGCCCCTCGGTAGGTGTTGGCGGCTAGCCGACGTGTCGCCGGTGGCAGAAACAGCCAAAGACGGCGCGGCGGCTTGCTGGGATTTTTGAGCGGCGGCAGCGGTGGGAACAGCAACAACGACGATGACAGCAGTGACTCCTGGAGCAGTGAGTCTGGGGCCGAAGAGAATCATGATGAAGAAGAGGACGAGGAGGATGGCGGTAGTGGCGAGGTGCGTAAAGAATTTCCCTCCTCCAGTAGTGTGCGGAAGGATTAATGCTCTAAGGCAGTAAATGGCCTCTTTCCACCTTCACAAGTCTCGTCCCCTGATCCCCCATCTCTCACGTTTTCTTGTGCCCGTGCTTCTTTCTCGTCAAACGATGTTTTACAGGAAGCCCTCGGTCTCCTTGAAGCTGGGGCTGCTCGACGATCCTCCTCTTCCGATAGCACAAGTACCACTACTCGGCCGCCATCAAGAAGAGGCGAGTGGCGAGCTGTAAACACCAGCGATGTTGACGACGGCAGCAGCAACGGCGAGTCGCCTAGAAGAAGCAACAGCAATAATACTCGGAATAGCGGGTCCGAAAGGCGGCCTCGGCTCGGGTTTGACCGTTTGCGGGACCACGGGCTGAGCCGCGAAGAAGTGGAGTCTCTAAGGGTGTTCTTTGGGGCGCAGGTATGTTAAATGGTGTATGCATTTGGAAATCAAGCGGAACCCAACCTAACCAAATCCATTTCAATCACTAGTAACCCCCAGTCTTAACCATGACACCATTACACAACTTACCAACTTACCGACCTACCAACCAATCTGTAGGTATTAGAGCACGCCGCCACCCGCGGGCCCAGCTGGAGCAACCCCCAAGAGGGGGAATCGACCCGGCGCACGCGGGCCCGCCTGGAGGAGGCCTGGATTGAGACCCAGGCGGCCGCGGGAGAGTTCGGGGCCAACTTCTTGCCGGCGCCTGGGAACAACAACAACGGCACCAACGGGAATGGCGGAGATGACAATGGAATCAGCGGTCGCATGTTGGCGGGCAACCGGCTGTTGCAGTTCGGGACCCCCACCGACGTGTTCGGCAATCCCGTCGGGTTCAACCAAGACCGGGACGACCCGAGGGGCCTAGGGACCATGGATCCCAACAACCCATCGGTAAGAATGCTATGTGATACTTTGTCTTGCTGCTACTGTTGAACTATGGTAGACTATCCTTACAGACTCATAGCTGCAGGAAGATATGCGCAAATTATACTTACCTTACCGCATATTGCGGTTGCACTTGCTTTTGTTCAAAATCTCTCGTGCGAATCTATTTTTTTGTGAAGAGAATTTTCTTGCCGTGGTGTCTCTGGTCTGTCTTCGTATTTGTTTACTCCCCTTCGTTTGTTCTTCTTCTCCTTTCTTCCAACCGAAAACAAATAAACAGGCGCGCAACGGGTCTCCTCTTGCAAACGAGCTCTTGGGGGAACCCAAGGACTTCGTGGTCGGCTTTCTCATGGGCTTTTTCTTGGGCATCATCATGCTGTTTTGGGTCTGGGAGCGAGGGCCTTACCGCCAAAAGCTAGGCATCATGTGTGGGGTAAGCTGCCAGCTGTTGCTGCGTTTCTTGAAGCGCGATTCTGAAGATCGCCTCGGAGTAGTGCCCTCCTCCTCCTCATCACATGGAGGTTTAGCAGCTGCAGCGGCCAATGGTCATCTTGGACACATCACTGGTGCAAACAACACAACCACTGCCACTGGTGCTGCTCTGCTCGGCAATTATACCGACGGTACCAGTGGAGAGGCAGCCGCTGCTGCCGCAGGAGCTGCTCTTGAGCGCGCTGCTGTAGGCGGAGGTAGTGGTGGAAGTGCTGTGAATGGGAGTGATCATTACGAAGACTTTTTCAGTATCATGGGGCGATGACGGAGATGAAATTGCAATTTTGTGTGAGTAAAAAAAAACTAGTGGGGACAGCTGAATTCGGGCAAGAGCTGATCGAGCCATGAATTCCTCCTTGTTGCTTGCTTCTGGAGGCCTGGGGGCATCTACAGGAGCTAGGCCTCGTAAAGGCCAAACCGATACCAAAAAGCAGAGGGTCAGTTTTTTGTCAATTGTCAATAGTCAATGGGGTTTTAATTGTAGAGCTTCCTGGTTTTCGAGTTTCTAGGTTGGTCTTGGTTCGAGTCTTCTCATATTCATATAGTTTATCTGCTACTGGAACAAAAACAAAAAAGGCCCAGGGAGCAGGGAGGTCAAGAATATCCTAGTTTTTGTTCAATATACTCTAATTCTAGGTACTATATATAAAGTATTCCACTCAGCGAGCTATGCCTTAATCTTAATGCTTATTTTTACTGCCTACGGAATCTTGAGGTCCATTAATATCCCCGTGTTGATTTTGGGGTGTTATCTAAACTAAACTAGGCCTCTAGCAAGTAGCAAAGCACAAAGGACAAACAGAAGAAACAAACGGTGAGCTCGAACCGTGTGCGTGGTATAACCGCGTTGACACACGAAAAGAACTCCGCTTCTCTGATTCCTCCTATTATTCCAGTCGCTAGTCGCTTCATCACTGTCCTCATATCGCGGCCGAAAGTTTCCGGCGCCGGCTGAAGAGGTAGTCGACAAGCAAGATGGTCATCACGGTGCACAGAACTACACTCAGCGTTGCTTTTCCTGGAGCTATTCGGCTGATATCCACGAAACCTGGACAATAAGGATCACGTAAGTGAAGACGACAAAAAAAATGCACTCTCATTCGATTCTCTGTGCATCCATTCATTTCCTCCCACAACGAGTGGTCTATGTATGATATATATCTCAACAAGGGTCAATGGTTTACCTGCCGCTGCGGTGAGGCCAAAGCCCGCGATTACCGACCCCACCGTTTGAGCGACGCGCGTCACGCTGAACCCTTTGGTCTTCTTTGCCTCGGCTCGCCTCTCCCGCAACGCCGCCACCTTGCGCATCACCTGGGAGTACCCAAGCGAGAGAATTCACGGGCACACCGAAACGCGTGAAAAGTGTGTGTGCGCGTGCATAAAGAGAGAGATAGCACAAGAGGGAACGCATACACTCGCACGCCACTAGTAGGGCTATTTTCTTGTATCAAACTAAAAGTGACACTTTTCCTAGTATTATCAAAGGTCAGTACCTCCTCGGGCGAGTCTTTCTCTGATGGTGGGCCTTTCTGTCCCCACAGGCGCTGATTGGCCCGTTCCAGCTGCTCTTTGGTCGGCTCCCCTGTACTAGCAGCACTAGGGGCACTACTGCTTTTAAAAGCACTACTACTTTTAAAAGCACTAGAACCAGCAGAACCTGCTGCTCCTGAGGTGCTGACTGGTGGAGTTGGTTGCGTACTGTTATTGGTAGAAGGTCCTACAGCTGGCGCTCCTCCTGTGCCACTCTCCCTGCCTGTACTAGTGCTACTGCTGCTGCGTCCACCGTTAGCCTGTGGAGCGTTCGGCTTGGGCGAGGATTGGGATGGTTTGTAGGTGGGGCACAGGAATGCAACAGTCTCGGTGGGCACGTTGAGTAAAGCTGCGAGGTCGGCTACAGGGGCAGCGTCGCCATCTTTGATAACTCCAATCAACATCTTGAGAAGCATACATGTGGCGAAGAGGAGTGAGAAAGCGAAGCGGAGGCTTCGAAAAATCTCCCATTTATCGTAGTAAACAAAAGAACATACGACAATGTACTACAATACTAAGATAGAAAATATCATGATCGCCCTTTGAAAAATGAGAGAAACCTGGAAGAAAGCTTCAAACCCACTGCGGCGGCGCTCCATGGTGTGGCTGGAGAAGGTGTTCAAAATCGACTTGTTGGGAAACTTGAAGGCCTGGAAACTGGGGTGAGCGCAGGTCGTGCTTAACGTAGCGTGCAAGTCAGCGACTTCGTTGTAGCGCCGACCAATCATCCACACCTGGTGAGGAAAAAACGAGAGATATTTGAGAAAGATAGATATATTAGAGCGGAGAAACAGTTTAAATCACACACAAACACACGTTCGAGTAAAATAATTGAGACACCACGGATATGCAGTTGAATATACAAAAAGAAATAAATCCTATGTTCATACCTTCCCGTTGCTCTGCGTGACCCGTATGTTGTAAACCGTAAACCGAAAGCCTTGCTCGTCCTCCAGGTCCGTGTATTTCGGCACCTAATATCCGAACGTGCACACACGCAAGTTAGACTATACGAAGCGTAATCCAGACGAGCACTTTGAGCTATTCTTGCAAAGAAGTGGAACCTTTAAAAATGAGACGTATGCTTAGGAAATGGAAAATACAGGTGGGACGACACAGCAACATGACGGTCACATTGGCACACACCTCGATGCCACGAATCGCCACAGGAGCAGCAGGAGGCTTAGCCGAAGCACTAGTTGCCGCCTCCACATGCGATGTTGAGGACGATGACGCCGCATCTGCGGTCACTGCTGCGCCTGACGCCGATGGTCCTTGCGACGGAGCTGACGAGGTTTGCGTAGGTGATGACGTTGCCACTGCTGCCACGGTCGGTTCGTTCGTGGATGCAGAGACTTCAGGCGCGGAGGGTAAAGCAGGCAGCGCGAAGCTAGGGTCCACCGTTTGCACGAGGGCAATGTACTTGGCCTGGGCTGCAGCTGAGCTCAAGCTCTGTTGGATGACCACACACACGCACATCCACACAGTTCGCAAAGGAAAAGGGCAGTCAACGTGCTTGTCAACGATGCAACTCCTGATGCAACAGTTGATACCCATCTAGAAATAATTAAAACTAGGGGATTGGGGCACCGAAATCAAAATGTTGAAGGAGCGGACAAACGAGACGAAGAAAAAGATCTCCTTCTCATGACTCACGTATTATGTCCGTCAGTACTATGATGCAACATGAAACATGCAACATGCAGTACCTCGTTCGCTGCCCATGCGTCATGCTTGGCACGAGCGACTGGATCTAGAGCGCCTGGCCGCTTCGCGTTGCCGATGGGGCCCTTTGTGGCTTGCTTGAAGAGCCCGTACCTGTATGACGCGGGACAAAAGTAGGTGACACCAACCGGAGTTCGACGCAACGCGCAAGGTCTAGCGTATCACTTCAATTAGATCAAGCTATCTTCTACTGAATGCTCATATTCGCTTCTTTGTATGTCTAGCAGCTCTTGATCTAAGAATGCCATTCGCGGCATCAAATAAGTACGTCCGATGGGAAATCTTACAAGCGGACAACTTACAGCTGCAGCTTCTGTGCCCGAGAGGGATTTGGAAAGTCTGCAGCGGCAGCACGGGCTGCAGCTGCCTTGAATGTAGCTTCGGAACTCATTCTATCGTATCGATGCGGAAAAATGATAGTGTAGTCAACAAGTATTGTCACCAGGCGATGCCTGAGGGCTAGAGCAGATACACAAGAGGAGGGCACATAACGAAGATTGAAAAACGCTGAGTGGTATGCATTAATCAAACAGCCCTTTCCTCGCTATAAAAGTTGAACATTACTTCACGATCAAACCTACATACTTCTGGGAAAAAGTTTTCAGCGCTTCGGAGCTCGATTTATTCGGCTAGCTTTGTGAAAATAATCCCTACCCTCGCAACAATGAACAATGTGGGATTGCGGCCTCTAATTTTATGCTGTCAAAGCTGTCGTGCTCGTGCTGTCGGTTGTCGGTCGGCTGTCGTCGGTCGTCGTTGTCGTGTTGTCGTCGGTTGTCGTTGTGTTGCATTTTTAAAGTGTATTGCATTAGAGCAAACTGCAAGCAACATATTTTGCACCAAAAATCAAAGCTAAAAATGGCTTCAATCGCCAGCCCTGCATGTGCGGCCGGCTGCGGCAAGCCTGCTAGCAGCTTGAACTGCCCCACTTGCAAGAAGCTAGGTGTGACACCGCTTCAACAGTTTTGTGGTCAGACGTGCTTCGAGGCATTCTGGCCTAAGCACAAGGAAGTGCACAAGGCGTGGAAGGCGAAGCAGGTAGCGTGTGCTTGTTGAGTAGTTATTGATGCCTTGCTAGCCATAAAATGCCTCAGCGAATGCTTAGCAATGCGCCCGAAATTAATGTAGATTCCTGTGTGAATGATCTGGAGTAAGTGTGCTAGACTTTCAGCTTTCTAGTATTTTTCTTTTACTCGTTGGAAGAGACGCATGCATGCACCTCCTGTAGTATCTTCATCTTTCTCTGGCGTCCTTTCGAATATCGCTTTGCCGATTACGCCACTTCAGGCTGCAGCCATCGCCGCTGAGTCCAAGGACGCAAAGCCTCCCGTGTGGGCTGCAAGTTACCCTTTTTCAGGCACCCTTCGCCCTGCTTCTTATGGTCCTCGCCGCACGGTGCCTACCTCAATTGCGTGGCCGGACTATGCGGTGTCCTCGGTCTCAGCCTCCGAGCAAGCCGACAAGTCCGGCGATCGGTCTCCTCGAGTAAGTGTATTTTGTATTATGGTGCAAGGAAGGGTATTTTAGCCTTTGGGCTATACATTTCCAAGCAGAGGATCACAGATTCTTCCTACTTGTATACGGTAGTAGCAGTTGAAAGAGCCACATATTCGTAGGAGCACCAACTGAATGACTACACCAATGAGCAAAGTTGAACGAGCTCTTGATGACATGTGTGACCTTGTGCACAATGGGTAATGTTTTTCGTCTCTAATGGTGTAGGTGTACACAGCAGCGGAAATTGCGAACATTCGTGAAGCTTGCCGCATCGGCCGCCTCGCTCTCGACGCTGTTGGATCGGCTATTAAGGTGTGAGCGCGCACAACTACTCTCATACTATTTCTCTTAGAAGCAGCCCTCTAGGTTTGCGCATTTCAAAATATCAACAAAAAAAAAGATAAAAAAGTGTTAAATATAAATCAAACCCACTGCCACTAAACAACACTGAACACCTGTCACCAACATCAAAGGTGGGCGTGACCACCGACGAGCTCGATCGGGTGTGCCACGAAGTACATGTGGCCAACAACGCGTACCCCAGCCCGCTCAACTACTACAAGGTAGCAGATATTTCCAGGGAAGTGATGTGAACAATATCCTAAATGAAAATGAAAAAACCGAGAGCTTTTGCGCGCACGCATTGCACACTTGCTGCTGCTGCTGCCTCTCTTTTGCGTAACTACTTATCTGATTCTTCCTTGGCATTTCGATTTTAACCACCAGTTCCCCAAGTCGGTGTGCACCTCAGTGAATGAAGTGATTTGCCATGGGATTCCTGACAACCGACCTCTCGAGGACGGAGACATTGTGAACATCGACGTGTCCACCTTCATCAACGGGTACGTGTATAGAAGGAGAGTTTAAACTCTAGCATTTCACCATTAATTTTTAAAAGTATTTTGCGTGCATGTATGTACGTGCCATTTCTTCTTTTCTTCTTTGCACACATTTCTCAATTATATACTCGTAGATGCCGCATTAACAAGCATAACGCATGTGCATTTTATTTAACCTCCACTACTTCGCCACTACGAATTCTTCCTCGTCGTCTTGTTCTTCTTCCTCTTCCACTCTAGTTGCCACGGAGACTTGAACGAGACTTTCTTCGTGGGTAACGTTGACGAGGGAGGGCGCAACGTGGTGAAGAGCGCGTTTGAGTGCTTGGCCGCAGCAATTGACATGGTAATGTGTAGTGTCGATCGCCTCCTTCACTTTGCTCTTGTGCGCTTTCCTGCTCTAACTTTTTTTTTTTCACTTTCTTTCTCCTCTTGAGGCATGATTGCTGAAATCGTGCTTGCTTTCGTGAGCGGGTGTGTGTTTGCCGTTATTGTTAACCTTCCTCTCGTTATGCGGGAGCTGCTGATCTTACCCCTTTGAATGTTACCTAATCGTCGCCAGGTGAAGCCGGGTACCATGTACCGCGATCTGGGCAAAACCATCGAAAAGACGGCCTCCAAGACGGGCCTGAGTGTGGTCCGCACCTACTGCGGCCATGGGATTGGCACTCTCTTTCACACCGCCCCCAACGTGCCGCACTACGCGAAAAACAAGGCCAAGGTGAGTGTTGGTGGTGGTGGCGGGATATCGCTAGTTTTCGCAGTCGCGTATAAATGTCTTTCTGTTGGCACTAGAAAAAATGTCTTATGCACAACTTCTTGATCACGTTTCAAAAATGTGAGCATTTCAGTCTCATTCTCTCACTGGGCGTCTTTTTGGATGGCGTCACTGTTCGTTTGTTTTCATTGTGCGCGCCTTGATAATGCGCATTCCTTCCCCCATTAAAAGGGTGTCATGGCTCCTGGGCACATTTTCACCATCGAGCCGATGATCAACGAGGGCAAATGGCAAGACCAAACTTGGCCCGACAACTGGACCGCCGTCACCATCGACGGAAAGCGGTCTGCGCAGTTCGAGCACACTATATTAGTGACCGAGCGCACCCCAGAAAACCCCAAGGGCTACGAGCTCCTGACGGCGCGCCACGGAGAGCCCACCATGGTGTGGACCGACGACAAATTTCAGCGCTGAGAAAAAGAGCTGGAGGGAGAGCAAATGCGAGAAGAAGAGAGAGAACGCACTTCTACGGCACCTGGCACCCAAATGACACGTACGATCGAGCTAATAGTTAAAGGAGCTTGCGTTCTTCGGGACCTACTGAAGTGCCACGTAACACTTGAAGCAATGCACGCAAAGATAAGGCGCTAGCTAGAGGCCAGAGGAGGATAGCTGGTTCTCGTTCTCGTGGATTAACAGTGTAACAGCGATGAGTTCTCAAGTTCTCAAGTGCGGATAGTACGGATAGCCCAGTACTAATTACTAATTAATAGTGCTAGCGCAATTATCCTCAGGAAATTTATATTCGAATATCCGCATCTGCAAATCCTGCGTATAGTCATGAAGCTACTCCAACATCTCTAAGACTCTAGATGAGTGATGAGCAATGGAGCATTAGGCGGTTAGGCGACTAAGATCTAAGATCCAATGTCTCGAACTCGAACTAATACTCTAATACAAACCCAAATGGCACAGAAGCCAATGCTGCGGGCAGAAGTGTACGCGCGTGCGTTGCGCGCAAGTCAAAATCGTAAAGAGGATAGTGTTTAGAGGGCAGGAAGCATAATACTTCCACCCCCTTCTAAAGTGGAAACTCTTCATGAAATAAATTTGAAACCGGACTTAAGTCGTTTCTGCGTCTGTTTCTAAGAAAAGATAGTACTCTACAGTCTTGTGACATCCCCGTCTACTGTAGAAACCGATAAAGTCTAGAAGACCTCTTCTTCACCTGTATCTTCGCCGACCGCCTCTGCCGCCACCGATATCAATACAAAACGGGCTTGAAGGAGAGTGAGAGGAAGAGGAAGTTACAGTAAGAGCAAATACAAAAAAATACGAAAACTGTAAAGTAAGCTCAACCCCCTGTAAATCAGTAGAGTCACACACGTCACGTCACCCGGCGCCCCCGAAATCCCCCCCGTCAGGGATCAATTTTAGGGAGGCCACTCTGCCTCGGTAACGTTTTAGTCTGACCACCCCACCTTGCTAACACCTTAGTATGGCGACCCTGCCTCGGTAACACCTTAGTATGGCGACCCTGCCTCGGTAACACCTTAGTATGGCGACCCTGCCTCGGTAACACCTTAGTATGGCGACCCTGCCTCGGTAGCATCTTA
>Ga0307930_1001457_pt1 | contig 18699 bp, 18 predicted proteins | sample OrgLakmetageno46_FD_203161 | JGI IMG/M metagenome (GOLD analysis project Ga0307930, IMG submission 203161) | Saline water microbial communities from Organic Lake, Antarctica - #46 | ecosystem: Environmental > Aquatic > Non-marine Saline and Alkaline > Saline | place: Antarctica: Organic Lake...
GATAGCCCCGAAGGACCACCGCGACGGAATACCGTCTATAACATAGTCACGTGCATATTTTTTTACAGGGTCTTAATATCCCGTATATGGCCGTCTACGGTCAAGTCCAGTTTAAACCGAATGACTTTGCCCATGAAGGCGTTAAAGGAATCCACGTAAACCGACAGCTCGTTAGGGCTGACTTCGATCTCTGTGGGGCGAGGAGTAGAAGCCGCTTCCATCTCTTGCATCCACGTCAGGTCACCTGACAAGTCGATGCGAGCGACAATGGTGCGCACTTCGTCATTGGTGGTGTATTCACGAAACCCGGCGGCGTACACAGCGGTGTCAGTGACTGCTAGGGCAGTCAGTCCACCCAGACCGAGTTCTCGGTCCCACACACGTGACCACGAACGCCAATCGATCGCAATCAAGTACGCGCGGGAATGATACGCCGGATCCCCGTCGTCGTTATCCATCATGTCTTCTGAGACGAATTGATCTTTCTTCAATGCGGCGATGTACATGACGTCGCCTATGACCTGAAAGACGTTTCCTGGATGGTTGTCCACCACGATAGGGTCGTCCAGTAGGTCATTGATGTCTTTCCCGATGCCTTCGGGGTTTTTGACGGTGCCGTTGGTGTAAAGGGTAAACTCGCCAGCGGCGGTTTTTGTACGTCGTGCAATCTTACTGTCTGTGGGTTCAAAGTACATGTTAGTGTTCCTTACGAGTGATAGAGCTTAGGGCATTACCTACGTATAATGTCTACCTCAACTATTTTTAAACCCAGACTGATGGTATAGCGATGTTTACTGCACCCAAGGGGTATTGCACATGTTCGATTATCTGACCGCTCCGATGGGAGTCGGGCGTCACCGCATCCGATTGCCACGATACCCGTACGTACAAACAGGGCTAAAAGCCAACCTATTAAAGCACCAAGCTTACTATCGCAATCAGTTGCAGCGTGTCGACAGCCGTCATCTGTTGGTGCGACTGATACAAAGCAGCCCCCTACCCTGGTCAGCCGCAGATAGGCCGTTCCTGGACGCGACACGGGACCTCATGTACGAGGTGGCTAACGCCTTGGACTTAACCTCTAACGTCAGTCGTGGCAAGGTGCAGTATCCTGGTGCGTTTTACGGACTGGGTGTATCGGAGGCCATTATGGTGCACGACACGCCGTTTGACCACTATCTGGATTGGCGGGAAATGCGTCCGGTGCACGTGCACCGTCACCCGGTGACGGGACTGCATTTACAGCCGTTGGATGGGGAGACACGCGAGGCCTCCGGCTGGGCCGCGATCAGTATTAATTACCCGATGCTGATGTGGACGTTCCGTCAGTGGCGATTGTCAAACGACTCCTTCATAGAGGACTATCAACTCAGTGTAGCACACTTTGTGATGATGGTGGTGTTGCCGGGCATGATGGGGTCTCACTTAGACGGGGTGGTGTTCAACCGGATGTACAACGATTTGTTTGAACTTAAAGACCGCGCACCGGATGAGAAGTCTGCGTTTTACTTAATTGATTATCAGTCCAAGCTGGATGAATCGTTAGAGGAATACCTATCTCAGGTAGGGCGTAAGTCGTTATCATTGGAGGACCTGTTGTCCTCCATACCCACAATACACCACGATACTTATTACGGCATGACCCATCGACCCGATGTGATTGTTAACAGCCAGACTCGATGGTGGGATTGGGTGGCGTACATGCCGGTGCTCAAGGTGTGGTGTGCGTACGACTACTTAACTGAAAACCGCCGTAACCGCACCGAACAAAAGGATTTATTAAAAACCATCGTGCGCACGCAGCGCAGCCGGTGGCTGCCAGAGGACCTGGCGGTGGAGATGGAGATTGACTTTGTTCTACTGACTGACTGGTTGACGGCATAGATGCAGGAGGGCGTAGTGCCCTCCTGCTATGCTGCTCAGGCGCTAGCCAATGCTTGATATTCCTCGTCTACCCAAAGCTCAGGCGCCTTTGCTTTGAATGCATCCACCACATTGGTGGACAGATATTTAATCGCATTAAGCGACAACGTGTCACAGTACTCCAAGTGCGCACTGGTTGCAGCAATGATCTCATCCATAGCCGATGCGTCTAGCGTAAGGACGTCATCCACAAACGGACTGATCGAAGGTTTAAACGGAATGTTGCTTTGAACGGCTGAGCGCCATGCGTACAGTGTGTTCAGTGCTGTTTCAGGCGACTGAATCTGATGACTTCCCGCCGTAAGGATGCCGTGACGTTTTATGTAGATGGCCTGCTCGTAGTACTTTGTGATGTTTGCCAACACTCTTGCATGGGGAAGGTTCACAACCTCAAAGCGCACAGAGAACACGGGCCCCACAACGGTGATGTCTTGCGTATCGCGGTAGGTTTCATACCGTTGATCGACCGATGGGTATTGCACCACCAGTTCGTGAACATCGTTGTCATCCGGGGCAAAGCCGTACAGGGCCAGGGTGCGTTCGTTGTAACGCTTGCTGGTGGTGGTGTTGTAATACAGCATAAAACGGTTCCTTTTGTAGGACTAAAAGTTGGAGGTTGTGAGGCTTAACGTCAGAGGATCTAAGATAGGCGTGACCGTCGTGGGCGGTGTGGTAGCCGTCCAGGTGGTCAGCGTGGTGTTGATTTGAACCTCAGTAACGACCAAGGAACTCCACACCGGGGTATTGCTCTGCCAGTAGTACCCTATCACGTAAGGGGGTGCACCCACAGACCCGCCAGAGGGGATGCGGGAGACGATCGCGGTGGCTCGATCCGCTCGACTAAATCGGGACACTAATTCCACCCCTAAATCCGTCACCATCCCAAAACCTTCATTGTTTACCTGGTTGTCCTGAACCCCCCATGCAAGCGTCGGGACACCCGCACTGCTTAGCCTTGATAAATGAGCACCGGACACTCCGTATCCACCAGCGTAAATAGAAACGCCGTCTGTGTTAAGGGTATAATACGCACCGTCCACATCGGAGAGGGTGTTATGGCTGACATTCTCACCGTCGATTAAATCAAACACCGACATGAAAGGAGCGTCGTCTTGACACCCTACCACTCGGACGTAGCTGCCGTCTAGGTGCGTGGCGTAGTACGAGGAATCGTCACCTGCAATCCAGTGTCTCTCCCATTGCTTTACACCCAAGACGTCCAACACCGTCACGGTTGAGCAGCGTGTGTAGGGAGTGGTTACCCGGACGTCGGGTACGTGATCTCCTACTGCAACAACGTAACCATCGTGATACCCCACCCCGTGGTAACGATCCACACCGGTATCGCCGATGGTCTGCGCCCATTCGGGGGTGCCGTCTAAAGCCAAGGCAAGGATTACGCCGTTTGTACCCAACTGCTCGTCGTCATTGTAGCCGTCGCTGTAACCGACTGCGTACACCTTGTCACCAACAGCTAACGCGGATAACGTCATTATGTTGCCCGCATCGTACGCCTTACACCACAGGACAACCCCTGCTAGGGTTAATGAGACAACAAACGACTTAGTATTATTCGCGTTTACGCCGGTCGCGTAAATGATGTCGTCGTTTACAGCAACCCCGGTGATGTGACCTTCAGACACAATATCGGTCAGTCGTTTTGCCCACTGCACACCCTGAGGGGTGCGGTACACGATAACAGGCTGAGCAAGCGATTGGGTGCTCTTACCTCCCATGACGGCATTCTGACCAATGCCCGTGCCTGAAGTAAAGACGAAACCCCCAGTAGGGTCTTCAAATTCGGTGGTGCTGCCCTCTGAGACGCCGGTGGTAAACGTCTCATACGGTGACCATTCCGACGCACTGACCACGCTACCGTGCAATTTTCCACGGACGTAGTAGGTGGTCAGATCCGAAAGGTTGTCTACTTTGATGCTGGTTTTCTCATCGGTTGTTTCGTTGATTTCAAAAGCAACGTCAATGAAGGCTTCGTCTGTGGCAATTTGTAAACTGCTGGATAGGTGGTTGTCCACGGCTGTGGGGTCGGTATCGTTCCAGGCCAGTGTTATTGAAAAAAGTCCAGCGGGTGAAGATGGCACTGTCAACGTCGGTGCGTTTATCGCGCCTTCAGTCGTTTCAAACGACACTTCTGAAACGCCAGACTGCTCGTAGTTTGACGCGGTGTAATAGACCTCTACCCGATACGCTGTCCCGATTTCCAAGGTTGTGGCAAATATCCATTCGGTTAAATCACCGGATGTTTTTGTATACGTCTCGAGAAGATCCCCTAGTGCATCGTACAGAGACCATACCGAAGCTTGGTGGTCATCGCTGCCTATGTTGACACCAAAGGTTCCGCCTAAGAACACGGGGTTCAACGAGGTACTTTCAACACCGCCTTGCACAGAGAGGGTCGGGGTCAAAACGACTTCATAGTCGGTCTTAAAAGAGGCGTATTTCCAAGGCCCTTCTGTGTCGTCATCGGCGATGTCCTTATACCGCCATTTGTACTCGGTGACGTTGAAAAGGTCGTCGGATAACACCAGATCGTCACTTACTACAGTAACATCCAGTATTGGATCGTCGTAATCGCCGCTGGTGGCTACGATCTGGTATCGGCGGTGCTTGCGTTCAATGCCGTAAGCATTTAGGTACTCACCCCCGGTTAACTTTGGGCGTAGGGTGTTGATGTCCATCCCGCCTATGGGTGACACGGGGTCTCCGGAATCAACAATTTGGCCTAGATTAAGGTGGGTGCGAATGTAATGGATCGCGCCTTGAAGATCGACATAATGGTTGGGGTCAATTTGTTCGTCAATAACGAACGAGGTAGCAATCGGGTAGTTCTCGATAAGGCTGAGCCCGAGCTGTTCCGCGGTGACTTGATGTACGTCGTTCACATCGACTATGTGATCACCGGTTGCCGCCTGGCCGCCTTGAACCGTACCTATGCGTAAACGTAACGTCTCATCGTACTCTTGAAAACTGTCCGACAGCGCGCGAGTGATATCTTCTACCCGAGACATAGCAGCTCTCCTATGAGCGTAAGTACCCTCTTTGAGGGTACTCTTATTAATGGTGTGTGTTGAAACTAAGGGGGTCAAACGTTACTCACTGATAAAAGCTGAACAACGCTTCCCAAGCGCCCGATTCTTCCGTCATAGAGGTTAGCTCGGACAGCAGTGCTTCGGTGTCTAATAAAGACACTGGCGTTACTTGGAACCCCGTGTGGTAATCAAACTCGTAGGGCGCATCATCGGTTGCGTGCAACGTGTGCTCTACCCATTCGTACCCTGCAAGGTCTGGTATGATCGCGTCCGTTAGATAATCGTAGTTGAACCCGTTGACATAAATAGGACGCCCCTCGGGGGATGCCATACGCAGGCGTATGTCGGTAACCCCTATGGTACCCGATTGTACAACGCAATCCCCTGAGGCAGCGGTAAGGACCTTAACCGCGTCTGCTTTGCCGTCAATCAATCGCACAGGACCTACCCCGTTGTAGCCTATGCCATCCAGACTGCGCCGCGTCAGGGAGGTGGTGTCTATGTCACGCAGTGCAACATCCGATACCCCTCCCAAATACCGAGAGACGTTTCTTATCTCTATTATGTTCAGTGAACTGTTTAAGCGCACCGATTGATCACCCCTGTCAACAATAAGGTACTCGCCCACAGTGTCTCGTTGTGTTACTGCGTACCCCCAGCTTTGTATAGCCGCGGTTGCCTCGAAAGACTTTGCAATCAACGCCGCCGCAGATTCGGATTTGTTCAACTTAAACAATCCGACCCTAGGGCCCATGGGGGTTTGTAAGGACCACCCCCCTACCCAGGTGTTGTTTAAAACACTCAAAAAACGACTGCTCATCGTAGTGTTTGCTGGCGGCGTTACCAGGTATGACTGGTTCACAACCCCCACAGGATCGTGGGTAAAGTAACATACACCAACCGTAGTGTCCGCACTGAAGTGATAAATCCCGTCGATCAGTCCATGGTACACCATAGACGACACCCCTGTGTCGGGCGGTAGGTCTACCCCGACTAATACGTCTGACCACTCACCCTCGGTGGTTAAGCACCCAACGAACATTTGACGGTTGTCGTCTGAGTGTGTGGCCATAACGAGATACGCGTTTAATGCGTGAGCCCAACTCACACCATGCACGGTAGCGTTGGTTACTGTCAACGCCCACAACGTTTCACCGTGAAAATGCGACCGCATGTACTTGCCACGAGTCTCCAACCATTGATTGTCAAGAGTAACCGCGCTGTACCCTACGCCTGTGGGCGACTGGGGTTCGTCTGCCAAGTACCCCCGACTGCCACCGGTGGTGGTGTCGAATGCCAGCGTATAGGGTTCAGAAGCGCCGTAATACTTTGAGTAGTACCTGAGCTCCAACTGATAACTCTGACCGTACGCCAACTCTAGGGTAGGCGTGATGCGAAGCGGCTCCTGCGTAAACACATCTGCCCACACAAGCCGGCTGCCCTGATACAAGTTTGCTTGTAGACGATCCATCTCGTCAGTGTCGCCTGTTACAGAAAACCGCGCGGATACGTCAAACACTGGCCATATCGACGTAGCCGTCACCTGGCCCTGAACGGTGGCGTAGGGTACGGTCACCGTTACCGGTCTTGTGAAAAAGGCCAACATACCGGCGTCAGAGGGACCCCGGTCTTTACCTTCATGAACGGCTTCTATGCGGTACGCTGTGTTGGGCATCAACACACGCGAGGGGACGGATACAGACACTAAATTTGTCACAGAAGACACCAACTCCCACACGGGCGTGGCGAGTGTACCCTGGTAAATAGACCATCGAGTCCTTGCATGCACGGCATCCGACGAGCCCGCTTCAAAAGGCGTAGTGACAAAAGCCGGTGAAATGTTCGTTGCCTGATCATCGGCGCCCAGTAACGTAATTTGAGGCGTGTTCACCAATAAGCTTGGTACCTGAAACGACTCAGGAATGGACCATTTTGAAACGGATCCGTCCTGAGCAACGTCTCGGGCGGACCAAGTGTAAGTCGTCGCGTCTGCAAGGTACGTCATTATTGCTAAGTAGTCGTTGTCCGATGAATAAAAAAGAGTCTTTCCTGTATCCGCATCGGTGATGCGGAACTCACGGTGCTGACGCGGTATGCCGTAAACGTTTGTATAAGGAGTGGCTTCTAGCCGTGGCCTGGCGGTTAAGAGTGTCACTCCGTTCACTGGAGACACTGCGCCAGGCGTTACAAACGTTGCTGATTGATTCATTCGCGTTTGGACGTAGGCGACAGCGCTTTCTAAATCCAGGTAGAAGTCTGTAGCGGATCTATCCATGACGGTGGACGCATCCACGATCGGGTAATTCAGTATGTTTGACAGACCCACCTGGTCTTTGGTGACCCGGTGGGGGTTGATGAAATCGTGTCGGTGCGCCTCACCTAATTCGGTAAACGTAATGTGTGTATCCAGGTACTGCCAGATACTCCGGCGGTGGTGATGTACCGCGTTTTTCAGGGTGGCCATGACAGCCTCTACCTGACCCATAGCGCACTCCTCAATCGTGTCGGTGAGTAATTAGAACGGTGGTTCAAAGGTCATAAAATGCCCCACTGACCCTTAGGGGGTCAGTGGGGTACCTGCTTATGCCGCGGTTTCAGCAAAGTATGCGTCTACTTCGGCTTGAGGTATGCGGTCTGAGACCAGTTGAATGTACGGTTTTGTTGGATAGTAGAAGCCCAATGTCTCTAATATGATGTAAAACGGGGACATGATCGTGTAAATCACCTTGGCTAAGTTAGCGCCTTGGATCAATTCATCGGGTACGCCGACCCGATCGATCACAGGCAACGGCAACATGATTTCGGAAACCTGTTGTTTGTTGCGGTGTTGCAGCCAGTGCTGCAATCGTCCACGCACATCGGGGTCTTCTATGTTGTCCAGCCACTGCTGTATTTCTGTTTTGTTTTTAGCAGAGACTTTGAAGGATACTGCCATATACGGAGGCTCCTCGACCATCCCATACTTAAGACCAAACACCTCGTTCCACATCTCATAGTACTGCCATATGCTGGAATAGGGGTTGGTGTAGGTGTCTTTGGCCTTGACCTGGCGGGTACGAAACCAACTCGCTGAGCTGCCACGGATGTCCTTACGGATCCGATGCTCGATCTGGGCGACGGTGTACAGCTTGTCTTTTGCGCTGATGCTGCCCTTAGAGATGATACCTTTCATGATATCGTCAATCATGACCATCTCTAATGCTTTAATTTCAGCGGGGGTTTGTGCGGATCGAAGCTCCGCCCCCTTAAGTTCCAACTCCAGCTCCTCAAACACGTTGCCCTCTTTTGCTAGCTGATACGCAAAGTAGTGCTTGGATCGGTTTGTGGGCACAAAGATTGGGTAGCAAAATTCGTTTTTCATCGACAACATAAACAGGTTGTGTTTAGACACTCCCATGTTGCCCGACATCGTCGCCAGCAAATGCACCACCATCTGTGAGGTAAAGTAGGCCACGGTTGCACCCACCCGATAGGCGGTCTGAGAAAACTCCAGTTTACCCAGGTACCACTCGACCCACCACTGAGTGGTAAAGATCGTGGAGTCAGTATCACCTGCGATAACCGCGCGACGGATAACGTTGGGGAGCACCGCTATCGAGGCGGGAGCGACCTTAGAGGCCCACAGAGTACGAATCAGAGGCCCGTAGTGCACCAGCGCCTCACGTATCAAAGTAACCTGACCGGCCATGGCCTGCCATCCTGCCGGATCAACGTCCTTTATCTTACGGAAATCACGACCCCGGAACACGTCTTGCAGCATGACCGATAGATACACTTTTGTATCGTCGTCTATATCAGCCAACACGGCATCGGGATCCTCTACCGTGAACGTAGGGGTCTTTATGAAACGATCAAACAACTCACGCACCACCCCCGGGTTCAGTATGGCCAGATGGTACAGATCCCCTACGTACACAAACGCCGCCCGTTCAGTGGGGGTCAGACCACTCACGTACTGACGGATTTGCGCGGTGTGTTTCACCGACGTCCAATAGTACTGTGTGGATCGATCGATGCATGCCATGGTCTGCTCTACATCGGGATAGATCAGCCCGTACTGCTGCACTACGGCGTCTATGTCCGAGGCGTTCACCATGTTGCAGATGGCCGCGATGTTGGTGTAGACGGTGTCAGGCTCCCAGTAGTGCCGGTTGCCCTGAATGAACTTCTCATTGTTGGCGGTGGCGTACGCCGCCGCCATGCGGCACAACGACGTCAGTGTGCTGTGCGCTGACTTTACAAACAAAATGCTGTACTCGGAGTTGTGCGCACCCGATAGGGAGTTGGCGTCAATCTTACACGAGCTCTGTTGTGAGTCCGCAATCGATTTCCCGACCGCATCGGCTCGCTGACCGGCCTCAAACATGCGCGTCTTATACACCTTACGTTCCGATATACGGTCTGCCGTGTACGTAGACAATATCGAGGGGTCGTTTTCTTCTCGGTTGTACACGGTCATGGTGGGGGCCATGAGCAGGTTGTTGTCCTGCACGTGCTTTAGGTACTGGGTAAAAGTGGTAAGGCCTCTCTCGCGGTCGGTGGACGTGTCCCTGTGCAGCATCTTGACTTTAGGGTCTACCATCCCTAACTCGCCGCCCGGCATCATGGCCTTCTTAGCGTAAGCTAAGCAGACCTCGTGGCTGTCTCCGGTATTACGGCTTAAGTAGTGAGCAGCGTCTTCTAATGCACCTTGGACTACGTTGTAATCACGGGTGTAATCGTCCGCCGATAATACAAAAGGATTGACCATGGGGTACGCCTTATTTAACAATGCTTAATGTGGGTTTTGTTGCTTTGGGTATCTCGGATACTGACCAGGGTGGCAACGGGTAATACGCCCGTGTGTCATCGGTTGTGTTAAACGCGGTGATGCCGAGGACGGAGGTCGCCGGGACGAATGCCGTGTGCGTACGGCCGTTAAAACGAGCAGAAAAAGTGACCTGCCCCTCAACCACATCAAAACCGGTGATCGCGCTTGGACTGACACTTAACGTTATAATGCCGTCCTTCTGATAGTCTTGTAAAAAAGAATCTTCAAGTAAAGTCGCATCTACGCGAAGATGCACCACTGTAAACGTCTCCAGCATCCAGTTACGGATAGCGGGTATTAGGTGCGCATGAGGGGGTGTTTTCATAGAGTGGCGTCCTGGGTTGAGGTTCCTATCCAATGACTCGCTCACCTAAAAAGTGACTCGACAAAAAAGAGAGGGGCCGAAGCCCCCCAGTTACCGTAGGCGTACACTGACTTGATGGAACCCGTTCTGATGCAATACCTGCATCAGTCTGGCGTCATCTCCCATGCTGAGTCCTTCTACGGTAATCTCAGCGGTGTAGTTGGTATGCACTATCAACGTTGCGGCTTTAATCCACGGTAACCCGATCAATGCGATCTGGTTGTTGCGGTCTCGCACTACAACGTAGGAATAGTTACGTGCATTATTAGGGGCATCATCAGGCAGCGTAGGGGAAACCCGAACGTGCAGCGCTACGGGGTCAAACCCGTTGCGCACTGCGGTGTCGTAGCTCAGAACGCCTTCTACACGTACATGTGAGTACGTACCTAGGTAGTTGCTGGGGTACACATCGAAACTGATGACATTACCCGGTATCAGTGACGGGTAAAGGTTGTTCATGGTCTTCTCCGGTAAGCATCGTTAATATAAACCTGGTAGATCCATCGATCGCAAAAGTATCGACAGAGCGTATGTGGTATCCCTTTTGAGTTAAAGCAGCGACCGTTTGGGTGAGTTCATTTTCGATTGCGCCTAATAAAGCGGTCAAGGCCTCGTCTAGAACATCGTGTTTTTCGCGTCGGTCTCTCACAAAATAAGCCTGCAGAAGGGTGCTTATTCGTTGCCTTATCGTATCAGCAATGACAGGACAATCGGTGGGGGTATCTGCGTAGTACTCATTGCAGACCCATTGGATCAGTGAGGTTATCTCGCACGGCCGTGCGACTAGAATCAATGTCGCCACGGTACGGGCCCTGGTATGGTGGGTGGGTTATGCCGCGCTTCCACGTCGGCTCTGGTGATTAATTGAACCCGGAACAAACCGGTAATCAAGTCCCCGTTGAGTAATCGGCAGTAGGCGATGTTATCGTCGGGGTGCAGTTGTTGTGCGTGGTGCATGAACACGGTCAGTATGCTTCGGTACAGTTTTCGCAAAGCGCCTGACAGAATAGAATCCTGATAGGCGTCGTAGTAGTCTGCCATGCCGTCGTAATGCACAGAGGTGACAAATGCCTCCTGCCAGTGATGGTTGGCAGGAGATTCCCCACGCAACGTTTGCGCTTCGTCGATCAACTCCACCAACTTTGATAGGATGTACTCCAATTCAAAGCCGACGTCGGTCAACACAAACGTTTCTTCATGAAAGGTTTTAATGATTCTAGAGGTGGGGAGGATTAAGTAGCTGTGGTACCCCATATACGGCCTCCGTATTTTTTTACAGGTAGTGGGTTAGAGCTAGTGGATGTATACCACCATATCGTTACGCAACCAATCGTAGACATCCATGCGGATGTCGAGTAATGAATCGTAGCCGGTAGGGGGGTAGAAGTTCTCTAGCCGTTGAACTAATAACGCGATGATGCGCCGGAAATCACTGTCTTGTACACGGTTGCGGTCTATGGTGTTGACCATATCAATGTCTGCCCACACCACACTGTCCATCACCCGTTCGTAGAAGGTCGGTAGTGGCCGACCCCCCATCTTAGTGGGGGGTTCATACGTGGGTGGATGATGGGGCATGTAAGGGTCTTTGAGGCGATTGTCAATCGCCCACACATCGAAGGTAGTGGCGAGCATGTGGCGACACAAGTGGCCTACATCATACTCATCGCACATCGGAAACAACCGCATCAATGACAAAAACACGTCTCGGGTAGGAATGGCTTCGTACCGAGGGTAGTGTGAGTTCCACTGCGCACGAGGTAGTCGGTGCTGAATCATGACCCATGTCGCCTTTGTCGTTCTGGGATGTAGTCTTCTAAGTGTTCCGCTTTTTCACGTTGAGTGGGTTGGGGTATCTTGGCGGTGATGCGAAGATCCCAGTTGTGCAAGAAACCGTAGTCGATTTCCAAAGGGGGGTCGTCTCGGTAGTTTAAATCCTGGTACAGGTTATTGACTTCACGCGATAAAAACATTGACAGGTCGCAGTACGCCAACTGTACGCCTATCGGGTTGTTTTGATTGTGAAACCAATGCAGGTAATCGTCTAGCACAGCTGTCTCTAGCAGCGCTCGATCAATTATCCCCTGGATGATCCAGACCCATTGCTCCTCCGATGCCGGGGAGCACCCAGGCTTCGGCGACTCTAAAGCCATAAAGACCTTGATCAAACCCCCACTGGATACCAGTCGTACGGCGGTAGTCTTTCGCCAGCCGATTCCAGACATGGATTCTGTAATCTCCTTTACAAATGAATAAATACTCGTTACGAGGACGAGCTTCTATGTGCCAGACGTTCATCGTCTGGTCATTTATGCCGTGCTCATCTAACAGACGATACAGCATCACTCGCAGCGGCTCGTACACGTGGGCCGAGATGTCTTCGAACAAAGACGTGTCGCCTTTATGCCAAGGAGCTCGACCGAACACGTCGTCGATGCATTCTTCCAACATGGTGTCATCATGCACGGCCCAGGACATCCGGTAGGCAATCTCGTCAGAAAGATACACCTCAACCAACTGATTCAACTTCTTAGGGGTGAGGTAATCCATGACCTCATCTCGGTACCGGTCCATGGCGCGTTGGTGCATATGCACCAGCATAGACTTGACACTGACTAAAGTAACTTGGCGCGTATCCATGACATCCTCGGTTTGAGTTCCTGTGAGGCTCTGTAGAGCCTATCCTTAGCATACCATGCCCATAGTACTAAGTTCTGCCAGATACCCTACTGCAGTGTCTCACAGGACGCCTGCGGTAGCATTCCGCGTCTATTACCTTAAGTACTTGGACAGATCGGACTCACTTACCGTAGGTATGGACAACTCTTTAGCTTTCTTGGCTTTGGATCCAGCATTGGCTCCGATGAGTACACGGGTAGTCTTTGTAGTCACGCTGGAGGCCACTTTAGCCCCTAGAGATTCCAGTTGGACTTTAACGTCCTCACGGGCGTGATGTTCTAAGGTACCGGTCAGTACCCAGATTTCTCCTTTGAGTGGTTGGGCTGCGTCGTTTAAAATCAATGCTTGGGGGTGGACGCCACCTTGCTCTAGCTTCTGAAGTATGTTTAACGAGGCAGGGTTATTAAAAAACGCATAGATAGACAGTGCCGAGATAGGCCCTATGTCCACTATGGATTTCAGTTCTGCTATCGTGGCGTGGCGCACCGCCTCTAGCGTGCGGAAATGTTCCGCTAAACGCTTAGATGTGCCTTCACCGGTGTTGCGTATGCCTAGGGCGTACAAGAACCGCTGTAAGGTAGGCTTACGCGAGGCGGCTATGACTGAGCGCACTTTAATGGCGGTTTTATCTCCCAGCCAAAGCTCCAACGTTTTGCCCTTTAATAAACCGTCGTAGATATCCGATATGTCACGTATGACGGAATGCTTTAACAGGTTATCGATCGTCACAGGACCTAGGCCGTCTATGTCCATGGCTTTTCGTGAGACAAAATGAACAATAGACTCTTTGACTTGTGCTGGGCATATCAGCCCACCGGTGCAGCGTACCGCGACCGTATCGGGATCTTTTTCTACGGGGGAATGGCAGATAGGGCACTTTGTGGGGGCTTTTATCGTGACCTGCGTCCCTTCTATCGCCGGTGGTCTGACGCCTACGATCTTAGGGATCACATCCCCTGCCCGCTGCACCACCACCGTCTGCCCTACGTGCACGCCCAGCCTTAAGATCTCATCCATGTTGTGCAGGGTGACGTTGGACACCGTGACGCCTCCTACGTGCACCGGCACCAGACGGCCCACCGGAGTAAGAACACCGGTACGCCCCACCTGAAAATCCACCGACGCCAATACCGTCTCAGCGTCCTGCGCTGGGAACTTGTACGCGATGGCCCAGTTGGGGGTGCGTGACAGACTGCCTAACTGCGCTTGTTGATCAAACGCGTTGACCTTTATCACCACACCGTCTATCTCGTACCCTAGGTCGGTACGAGACTGCTCTAAAGTCGCGCAGTACTCGATGACCTCCTTAATAGAGGGCGTGTGGTGTATCTGGGGATTGATCCACATCCCCCATGTAGACGCCTCAGCAAAGAACTCGATTTGGCCGAGTATGCCCTCAAACCCATGCCCTGCGTAAAGGCAGAATGTCAGAGGATGGCTTTCGGTGTCTGTGTAAGGCTCTTTGCGGCGCAGCAATCCTGCGGCGGCGTTTCGTGCGTTGACCGTGGGGGCTTTGCCCTGGGTGACGCGGTGGTCGTTGTAGCGGATGAACCCGGATGTGGTCATAAAGACCTCGCCGCGTAACTCCACCTCCCCGCGATACGGGATCTGCATCGGGATGCCTGAGATGACAAACGCCTCCGCCTGGGCATGGTGGGTGACGTCCTCACCCGTGGTGCCATCGCCTCGAGTCGCGGCTCGGGTGAGCTGCCCATTACGGTATTGTAAGTTGAGTGCTAGCCCGTCCATCTTGGGTTCGCACACGTAGGTGTACTCGCCTTGGATCGTTTTACGGACACGCTGATCAAAGGCCACCAGCTCGCCCTCATTGAACGCGTTGGCCAAAGACAGCATGGGGGTGCCGTGGGTGACTTCCTTCATATCCGGCGTCAGAGGCGCACCCACCGTCATCGTGGGGCTGTCGGGCGTTACCAGTTCTGGGTGAGTGGCTTCTAGACTGAACAACTCCCGGTACAGTAAGTCGTATTCCGCATCGGTGATGATGGGGTCATCCAGTGTGTAGTACAGGTGATTGTGTTGGTTCAGTAACTCTCTGAGCTCTGATATTCTTTTACGGTAGGGGGTCATTCAGTATCTCCTTACGCTTGGTAGGGCATGTAGTCTTTGGCTGAGGCGTCCACCAGGTATTTTATCATGTCGTGTTTGTGAGTGTACAGATCGCATACGTGATCCAGCGTTTGATTGTACGCTAGTATGTGCCACCCTCTATATCAAACTCAAAACTAATCACATCAAAACTCCTTAAAAAGGATGAGCGGCATAAGCAGAGGACCTAAGCCCTCTGCTCACGTACAGCTACCAAATAGGCAATTTAGCGATGAGCCTCAGCGCCCAAGTCAGGGAGGTAATGACCCACCAGTGCAATGTATCCAGTATGAACTCTACCATCTTACGCTCCTGTTCGCCTTATTCCGTAAGCTTACAGCACCAGGCCGTTGTCATCCGCTTCGCCTTTATTGGCGTAGCGTTTTACGCCTTTTCGGGCGGATTTACGTTCCTGAATCTTACTCTGAACCTCGGCGATGTAATTGTAAATTTTATCGACGTCGTGCGTCAGAAGATAGTGCAAACCCTCTTGCTCTTCGCCGGTAATGGCTTTTAAATTGCAGTAACCTGTGGCGCTGTAGTCCGGATGCCAGCCTGGGGGTGATACCGAAGGGCTGTTCAACAGGCTAGCCACAGAGATGACGTCGTAGTCTTGGGCACCCTCTACTGCCGAATCGTGATCGAACACGCGCAGGCGGACCAGCGCAGGCTCAAAATCCAAACGATCGATTTCAGAAAAGTTAATCCAGTTGTATATGTCTCGTGTGTCTAACTCATCGTTCTGTCGTGAGGCCAGCACTGCCAGCGACGCGATCGTCGTGTGCACGTGTGCGTCCACTTCGGAACGGGTAGTGTTGGGGTCGTTGTGCTGATACGCAAAGACCACGTTTTTCCCACGTTTTTGTGAGATCGCATCCAGAGTTTTTAGGGTGTCTACTGTGTTGTCGGTGGCCATGGCGGACTCTTCACCGCCGATGATGATGGAGATCACCTGGTCCCCGCGGGACAACAGCTCCGAGTGCAGCAGTGGGCCAAACACGGACCCACTGCCGCCTATTCCGGTGTAGACCACGATGGATAGGTCGCCGGGAGGATGGTCCAGTAGAATTTTCTTGATGGATTCTGAGATGACACCGGCGTTTTCTTTACGGACTTTACCGGATCCGTCTACACCTTCGATGATGGCGGCGCGTTTGCGATCAATGCCATTGTGAAGGTTGGACATCGAGGTGTCGACGTACGTCACCTCTAGAGTGGCTTGCCCGTCACGGACTTCGGCGTTCTCAAAATGAGAACCCAGATTTATGCCACCTCCACCTGCACAAAATAAAGATAGCGTTGCTTTAGGTTTGATTTCCTTAGTCATTGTAATGCCTCGTTCAGGTATGTTGTGTTCAGGGATTTGAAATTCCTCGCACTAACGTTTTACGAGGCCGTCTGGAAGACGGCCACGGTGTACTACACTATTATAATGTCTACCTTAAATTGTTTGGATCAAGGGCACAGTCACATAGACTACACCAGCGATAGGAATCTTATGTATCGTCACTTTTGTCATACTAACATGCACACGCACAAAAACTGACGGGTGAAGCGCCGGTCGTAGGAGCAAGCAATGAACATCATTCAAAAAGCGTTGAGCGATCTGCATTACACTATCCCACCGGAAGTCCTGGAGATGGCGTTCATGGATCGTGAGGCGATTCGTCAGGGTCTGGCCATTTCATTGGAACACCGCATTCGTGAAAAAGTCATCCAGAGTCGAGTCATACCCGACTGCAATCTTCGAGGGGGTAAACAGATAGAAGTGCCATTAGACGGACTGCCGGTGCAACGATATCACAACGGGATGCAAGTGTATCACATCCCCAAGGACCGCACCGATGGCTGCGCCATCACTTCTGTAATGTCGATGACATACGGGTCTCGTGGAGCGTATAACGCCATGTCGGGGCGTGGCTATCAAACACACCAAAGTGACCTGATGGGCGCCGCCTCAGGGTTGCTGTCGTCGTCTGAGCAAGCGGGTGTGCTGTCCACCGCCGCGGTGCAGCTGATCGGCGAAAACATCGTACTGGTCAAGTCCCACACCCCGATGCCGGGTAACGCGTTCCTGCGGTGCAACGTAGAGCACGACGCAGCGTTATCAAACATTGCCCCAGCGTCTTGGCCCGTGTTCTCTGACATGGTGCAGCAAGCGACCAAAGCCTTTATCTATATTCATAAACGCGTGATGCTGGATCAAGGTTTCTTACACGGCGGCGTAAACCTTGGGGCCATAGGAGACTTTGTCGACGGCTACTCCGATGCGAATGAGTTGTACCAAGAGATCCTGCGCGAGAAATGGGGTCGGGTGACTCACGCCAACGACGAAGAGCGAATGAAGCGTACCATCGGCTTACAAATAGGCATCAATCGCTAATCGTGATAGAGGCGGCATACAAACAAAAAAAGGCGGCATAGGAGCAGGGGGGCGTAGGCCCTCCTGCTATGCTGTTCACTACTTAACGTCTTTTATTTCGATAGGCAGTTGATTCAGTGACAAAGGGACGTCCCAATACCACTGCTCATTGTAGTTGGGTATGGGTATGCCGGTGCGCACGTAATGACTGCTGTCCATAGGCGCTATTAAGAAACCTTCCTTGTTATAGGCCTGCTTTAAGCTATATGCACGGATACCGTACGCCTCGTACCAATCGTCTAATCGGCCGGCCAGAGAAAGCAACGTGCTTTGAGATTGTGTATCCACTAAAACGAACTGTACTTTTAAGTCCGAAAATTTAATCAGTATGACTGACAGAGGGTATTTAAATACCCTCTGTTCGATGTCCTCACTTGCCTCCATCAACGATATAAGTTGTTTGTCGAGAAAGGCCAGGTCGGTGGGCTTCAGCCGTTTTTCCGGTTTTTCTAGCCAGTCTTTTAGGTTACTCATGGGGTTTCCTTATAGGTAGTTATTTAGGTGGTGTGGACCAGCCACGTTACTAGATCTTTATTGACGTGAAGGGTGGCATTGGTGAGTTGATAATCCGCCAGTGCGTTTTCTAGAATGTGGCGGTCGGGGGCAATGCACGCCCAAGTGTTGTTTGACGCCACTTTTTCTAGCAACGTGGTGTACGTTTCAAACGACTCATCCAGCGGTGTGGTGGGCATGACCCATAAGACCTGGTGCAGTGGATCTGCAAACACCACAGTGCCCTGAGGCCACTGTGATTGTATTTCGTCCAGGGGGGCGGCGTAGCGATCCACCAGTGAGGCAGTACGTCTTTCAATAAACGCATCAGACTTCGACATACAAAAGCTCCCGGTTACAAATAACAATAGTCTTAGGGGGAACTACCTTAATCATGAAAAAGGGACTCCTTAACGTTGGTCTATCTTTACTATGATATCTGTCTGTGATCTTTTTCAACACACCCGTTTGTGGCTAGACAGCATAATGCCCTGGGGCGGCCCCCAGGGCACATACCAGACCTAAATGAGTATAACGCTGGAGAGGACGCTACCTCAGATCTTCTTCCTAAATAAAAAAAAGGTGGTGGTCCGGGTAACATCCAAGTGCTACGCGACATAGATAAAGATGCCGAACCGGGCTTGGACACCCCAACCATCCCGGACCACCATAAAAGGTGGTGTTGTTGCCATCCCCTAGCCGAACTGTTTTGGAAAGCCTATGTAGTAGCGACGCGACATTCGCGGCATCAATGAGTTTGCTTTCACGAGCAGATTTCGACCTAAGAGAGCGTGCCGTGGCACGGTAACGCAACAACACCATAAACTGTTTGCTATACCATAGTGAGTTCACACAC
>Ga0307930_1001459_pt1 | contig 18691 bp, 15 predicted proteins | sample OrgLakmetageno46_FD_203161 | JGI IMG/M metagenome (GOLD analysis project Ga0307930, IMG submission 203161) | Saline water microbial communities from Organic Lake, Antarctica - #46 | ecosystem: Environmental > Aquatic > Non-marine Saline and Alkaline > Saline | place: Antarctica: Organic Lake...
CCAATGCCCCTCCCCCTCTCGAGTTATTCAATACTTGCTTGTTTTGCGCAACGCACGCGCATTCCCACTTCTGCCCGCAGCATTGGCTTCTGTGTCATTTGGGTTTGTATTAGTTCGAGTTCGAGTTACGATTTTGACTTGTGCGCAACGCACGCGCGTACACTTCTGCCCACAGCAGCCGCAGCATTGACTTCTGTGTCATGTGCCATTTGGGTTTGTATCAGTTCGAGTTCGAGGTCGAGTGCTCTGTGAAAGCACACCCCAGTGGCGCTTAAATCCCAATAAGCACCAATCTCAAGCCACCTGTAGTTGAATTCAGAAAAATAAACACCAACACTAACCCTACCCTCTAAACCCGACTGAAACCAAAAATAGTTCAACTGGGATGTGGTGGCCTAAATTTAGCCAGCAGCATCCCACTTATATTTCCAAGCTCGGAGGAAACCTATTCCTTTTTCTCTTTTCTGTGTACTGTTTAAAAGAATTACGAAATATCCACCTGCCACTGGAAAGTTCGCGAATACTCGACAGGTTTGTTCCGTCAGCCAGTTCGTACTTCTTTCAAGAGCTGTGGTATTGGCCAGCGGTTTTGGAGCCGCACTTGCGGCGGCGGTGGCGGTGAGGTGGTAATCCGGATGATGATGTGTTTGTGTGGCAATGGGATATAGCCGTCCTCCGGGGTTGGCACGCTCCTCCGTGCTGAATGTGCTTGTGTTCGTTGTTTGGCGTTTTGACAGAGGGGCCGGGTTTAGAAAGCCAGCGGGCAGAGAAGGAATACGAGGCAGCTATAACGGAAGGAAAGCCTCACGAAGCGCACAAGCCAGCCTGGCCATGGAAGGGATAACAATTGCCCAAAGTGGCCCGTTCGGCGTTCCGGGTCGTGTTGCCGTGTTCAGTCGCGTGGCCATGTGGTCGTGTGGTCGTGTTCGGGATCCAAAAATGCACCAGAGAAGAGTTGTCCGATTATTACAATTCGGCTAGCTGCTGGCAGGCTGCACAAGTCTGAAGCTCTGGAGCTATAGCTTCCTTTTCGAAAGATACATAGTTCTATTGAAAAAGTGCAGCTGCTGAGAGTCTAGCCAACCAAGCATCCGGTCTCTAACCAGCTGTCGGCCGCAGGGTCTGAAAATTCTTTAGTGGCGCATTTTTCAACTGCCTCTTGAAACAAATTGTGGCTGTTACGATGTCCGACGATGATTTAAACGGATATTCTTCAGGCAATGGTGTTTATGGCACCGATAGAAGAGCCAATTCTCCCACTCGGCCCCCAGATGCAGCGCCCTCATTTAATGAGGTAAAGTGCAATGCTAATACGTAGCTACTTCTTTCATACAGTATGACACACACTCGGAAATAAAAGAAGAAGCGTTGACTAAACTAGCATGAAGTCAAACACGAGTAAACGCTCTTCTTGGTCTTGATACCTTCTTTTGCAGGGTTTGGTGACTGAAATCCTGAGAAGTTTGGACAAGACCGACGACGGGTCGAAACAATTGAAGTTGACCTCGGATGCAAGCTCGCTGAGTGCTCAACTGCTTCGACTCTTTGTGCGAGGTGTGCGTGTGTGTTGAAATGAACTGTGCACATTACTTTACTCGTAGACCGAATCCAAGTAAGCTACATCGCTGGTATGTTAGCATGAGCACGTAGTCGATTCAGTAGCGCTGTAAGGCATGTCTGGTTTTTCTGTGAGCACATCGATATTGTTGCTGGTGAATCTGTGTTGCTAGAGCTCGTTTCCACCCTTACGCTCTACCTTGCATAGGCCTACTTTTCCCCTCTTTTGTTTTCTTCACATTTCTCAGAAGCAGTTATACGCGCATCGGCGGAAGCAGAAGCGAGAGACGAAGACGAAGTGTCGCCAGCGCACATCGAAGCCATCATGGCCCAACTCTTGCTTGATTTTTAAGGGAAATTCATACAAACAAGCAAAGGGCATTACGATAGCTTACATATACGTTATGGCTTATATGGGTGGCCGATTTTTTTGCTTCTAGACCGCCCATAGGATTTAAATTCTCATTCACATAAATTCATCATGGAGTCACCATGTGCAATATAGTGTGTTGATAGACGCAGCTCCAGGAAGGCCAATCGCAACTAGGAGAAACGTGGGTCTGTTGGTTGAATTTTAGTTGGGCCCCGGGTCGGCGATTTCTCAGTGTTGTGTGCCTTCGTCCTTCTGTTTCTATTTGTAATATTTTACCTTTATGGGCCTGTATCAATTTTTGGTGGGTATTAAGTAAATTAAATAAAGTACGCGTGGGATGTAGCTGTTTCGTGTTTATCACTCATCGCAGACTAATCACTAATTTACATTAAATTTCTGGAACAAGGAGGAACCCAGCTGGCGGCTGATATCTGCAATGCCTTGTTTATCGAATCATGCAAGAGAAAGGGCTAAGCACCTCGCCAAACAAGCTTCCCACTCCATGTTCCCCTTCCTTTTTCTAACAGCACCCTTTCGTTTCGGCGGGTTTCCCCCCGAGGGGGATCTTGGTGCTGGGCCCTACTTGCGAGGAACCGCTGCTGTCGCCAGCGTCTGCGGCGAGCGCTTTGCGTGACAGCTGCCCACACACGTGTTAGAGAGAGAACAGGTAGAGAGAGGAGGGCAACAGAAAGAGAGAGGGAGGGATGTGTGATGCCCAGAAGTACCACAGAAGAACCATATCATCAAACTAATAAAAACCACAAAAAGGCGTAGCACTATGCTCCATACAAGTACGGTAGGAATACGCAACTACAATTTCGACCAACTTTATGTGAGGCTTAGTTGATCACTGATGGACATTTCGAAAACAGAAACTAAAGGGAAAAAAACGTATACATACATGAAGTAAGGCCTACGCACCTGGTGGTAAATTTCGGTGAGGATGTTGTGGAACGCTGTTTCGACGTTGGAGCCTTCGTTGGCCGAAGTTTCAATGAACGCCTGCAGTTGAGCATGCAAAGAAGATAAAGGGACAATATTCGCAGGAGGCAGGGCAAGGAATAAAAAAGGCACGAATCAATTAATCAACAAAAGTAGCAGTATAATATCATGCGATGCAGTATTATTTTTCCTTCCCCTTGGATGCCACCTCAGCAAAGAAAAATAGACGATGCAAGACAAAAAAATGCGGAGGTCAGGGCGCCTCTCTCAATGTAATTCATTTGTCTTCATTCTTTAAAATTGTTCCTGTGTGTCTACTTCTTTCGACCTTGTCTGTTTTCTTTTTTCCTCTCTCATAATATCGCACCCCCGCCTACCAAATTGTGGTCTTTGGCAAACTGCATGGCGTCTTCCGTTTGGACCGTGCGCAGGTGCTTCAAGTCGCTCTTATTGCCCACCAGCATCACCACAATGCCCGCCTCCGCGTGATCCCGCAACTCCTTTAGCCACCGCTCCACGTTGTCAAAAGTCCCTTTTTTGCTGTCAAGAGAAGTTGGATGATGGCAGCAGCAGCAGTGGCAAGGGTATAGGCAGCGGGTAGCAAGATCGGAAACAAAATGAAAAACAATGGCAGTATAAGGTAGTAAAGGACTGCAGAAAAAGTTTTACTTAGGAGACGATTGATTCAAACAAAGAAGAATGTATTAGCAAGTCTATTGAAGCACAAATGAAGTGAAAATGGGTGTACGAGTACAAGAACAGCCCCTTTCAAGATGTCAGCACACACCACAAATCCACACATCGACGCAAACTACACAAACCCACAAATCCACAAATCACCTGATGTCGTAAACGAGCAGTGCGCCTACGGCTCCGCGGTAATACGCGCTAGTAATGGCACGGTAACGCTCTTGGCCAGCTGGTAATAACAGAGAGTGAATAAAAGAGACGAGAAGAGGAAGACATAACACATAATTCAACGCATATGCCAAGCAATTTTCTCCCCCAAAAAACTGGTCTCAATGTTATAATTATTTATTTCCGCCTCTTTCCATTCACCCGCCCTCAGAAACTGACCAGTGTCCCAAATCTGCGCTTTGATGGTGCGCCCTTCCGTGACGATGCTTTTCGTCGCAAACTCGACGCCAATGGTCGACTAAGAGATTCATGATCATTTACAGGCAGCAGCAAAAATAGAACGAAATTATAACCAGCTCGCATCAGCAGAAAATATACGCCAGCAAGAAAAAAAAAACAGGACAATTGAAGGGAAGCAGTTTGAAAGGAAAGACTAACCTTTGACTCGAGGCTAAACTCATTTCTGTCAAGCGGGCAAGAAAAACAAAGCACACAAACATACAAATCGTCATTTGGATTTATGCAGGTCCCTCTGACTAGTTGTATACAAGGTAATCAAAGAACCGAACACAGAGCATACACAATAGGCTTTAAGAGGTAGAACGCCTAAGCGCACCTCGTGAATCGGGATAATAAATTCGACTTCCCAACACCCGAGTCGCCAATCAACACCACTGTGACGGAGAGAAAAGGAGTTCGTAAAAAGAGAGGCAGCGTGAGTAGTTGCCGGTATATTAGAATCGACCTCGCCCTTCCCATATGCACGAGACGGATATTTCTAGTGGCGGCGACGTAGCAAAGCAACAGCCAAAATGATGAAGCAAATGAGTCTGACTATGGAACGTACCTTTAAAGAGGTAGTCATACTCCTCTCCAGCCATTTGCCTGCCCTATAAGCGTTGATGCGGCCCTAGCAACAACTCAGCAGGCTCTATGAGCTAATTCCTACAGTACTGTTGTAGGGCGGTGCGGCGGCAAATAAAAAGCTCAGTCAGGCCTCAGAACGTAAATTTAAGGTACTTCTTTCCAACGGCTACGAACACCGTTTTTTGTGAGAGCGAATCTTGGCAAGAATACCATCGAAACGCAGCTCGTAGCTCGTAGCTCGTCTAACTAGCCAAGCTTATTTTATCTCACCCTTGCAGCCCTACCGTTGCCATAAGCTTGCTTGGTTTCATTGAATTGGGTCAATTATATGGCACCGCAGTCTCTTTTCGAGAAAGCAGCTGCCTACGTTGCCACGCCTGCTTGTGATGGTGCGACCAACGACCAAAAGCTTGAACTGTATGGCCTGTTCAAACAAGCGACGAAAGGCGACGCAACAGGCCCGCGGCCAGGCATTTTTGATGCCGTGAAGCGTGCAAAGTACGACGCATGGGCGGATGAATCGGGCCTGCCGCCCGACGAGGCGCGGCGTCGCTACATCCGGCTCGTGTGTGAAATCTCGCCTGCGTTCACTACAGCCCCACCGTCGCCTGGTGCGCCAACAGCAACGGCTACCTCATCAGCAGCTGCAGCTCCGGCAGCCGCCGCACCCACAAGTAATGCTTTACTTGGACAACGAGGCAGTTCTGCTGCAGGAGTAGGAGGAGCTGGAGGAAGCTCTGCACCCCTTCAGGCGAGAAGAACGGAAGATTCAGGCTTATCATTGGGTGCTGGGTCGGCAAGCGCTCCTTCCCAACCTAGTAGCCACCAAAGTACCGAAACATCACCGTCCATGACAGCTAGCCGTAACGAAGCAACAACAGCGGCGGCAGCAGCAGACTCGCCAGCGGCGTTTGAGGCGGCCGTCGCTCACGCGGCTACCCCAGCCTGCAGTGACGCCACCAACGACCAAAAGCTGCAGCTTTATGGGTTATTCAAACAGGTACTGCTTCAGCACTTAACCCACTTTCATTTTTTCTCCGCTTTCTTTCTTTACTCTTGGCTTGGACATATGCTCCTTCAATTTTTCGGTTGTTTCTCTTCGCCATAGCCAATGGATACTACGCCTGCGCGCTTAACATTCCTCTGATTTCTCTGTATCGCACGCTTCTTTTTAAATCCTCACGTCTCTTTGTTTCCCTCTTTCGCATACCCATTCAGCCCTTTCCCTGCATTATGCTCTCTTGTTCTTTCCCTACTCTCATTTCCTTGACGCAAGGCCAAGAAGGGCAACGCCAGCTCGTGGGAGAGGCCCGGAATGTTTGACCCAGTAGGCCGAGCCAAATACGACGCGTGGGCGAAAGTTAATGTGCGATGAAAAAAATGATACCCGTTGATGTGTTCGTAAATATGTGCACCAATTTGCTTTGTAACCCTTGATTGAAAGGTATTAGTCTTCTTACTCTATTGGAACTTCAAGATGAGTTCCTGATGTTCAGCCGTTCTAGTTCTCTCTTTTTACTTTTAAAAGTTTTTTTTTCCGCGCATGCGCTACCGTGACTCGTACATCAATTTTATTTCATTCGCTCGTCTCCTCCTTCTTCCTCCTTTGTATATCTGTTTATCCCCTTCTCGTGCATGCGCGCACCCATATATCCATACGATATTAGGGCATGGGTCCGGTCACTGCGCGCGCGGCGTACGTCGCCCTCGTGCAAGAATTGGACCCCAAGTTTAGCGCGACAGTTAGCACTACTGCGAGCGCTGCTGCTGCCAATGTGCACGCCAGTGCTGATATAGCATCTGCCGAGCTATCTGGCCATGCTTCTCCTTCTTCCGCGCAAAGCCTAAACCACCCTCTGCAAGGAACGAGCACGTTGCGCCCTCGCGCTCGCCCAGCTCCGCGCGCTCAGTCCGTGAAAGGCTTGGAAATCGTGCGCTACTCTCAGGTGTGGGCCCCTATGCGCCCACTTACTTGACTTCTTGAAGATCCGCTCACTCTCACGAGGCTTTTATGCACCCACTTTTTCCTTGTATTTTTCAATTGTTGATGGTCCTCTACTCCCTAAAACACTTCTGTCTATACTGACGACTACGCCTACAGGCGGGCTTTGCATCGGCATCCAATTCGATGGACGCGATTCTCGCAGCGCACGGGGTGAAGCCTGAACACAGCAACAAACACAACGCCCACCACCATCCTGGAGACAGCAGCAGTGCACACAGCAGCAGCAACAGCTTAGGGTCCAGTAGCAGTGCTGTTGACGGAGTTAGCGAAGCAGCTACACAGCAGGCGCTCATTGACTCAGAGGTGTGTTGTGGCTGCACACAGAACAACTGCTGCTGCGTTTGCCTTCCTCTTGCACGCGCTTTTGGTTTAGGTTGGATCTATGCACACACACACACGTGTGTTTGGCGTGTGTGTGTTTGTTCAGGTGGATTGGTACGGGTTGCCCTTTGCGGGTGGAGACCTTCTAAACTCTGCAAGGCTTGCAAGGGAAACAGCAGAGCCCAGCAGTAGCCCGGAACGAAGCCCTTCTACTAATAGACGGCACAGGAGAAGGGGAGGCCCACGAACGAAGGAAAAAGACGACGAAGACGACGACGACGAGAATGCTGCGCGTGCTCCTTGGCCTGGCATCGTAGCCATCGTAGTCGCTATGGATCAGTGGCTGTGGGCTGCCTGGGCTGACGGAGGCACTACCGTAGCCCTGGTGGCACTCGCGGCGGTGAGTATGAGTTGAGAGTGGTTCCGTTCACTCTGATGCTTCTAGAGAGTGTAGACGACGGAGAAAGGAGAGGAGAGATTCGTAGTATGAGAATGCTTTGAAATATCATTCGAAGGTGTGGAATGACTCGTTTGATGGAAGGAGAAAGCATGGATATGACTTTGTTTGTTTGCTGTGCTGTATTAGAAACCGACATCCAGATGTCTCCATGTCACTCACACATACGAACCTACGGTTTCTTAGATGGCCGCAGGGGCAATCGTGCACGAGCACTATTCGACCGCGGCCGCAGCCGTATTTGCGTCCGTATACGTGGCCCTCTCAGTGCGCAACAGCAGTGATGGCGGGAACACGAGCGCAGAGGGCGCTACTGCTGCCGTTGCCCGCAGTGGTGAACGGAAGGCGGACTCAGGTCAACAGAATTCCAACAAAAGTAGCACCACCAACAACAACAACAACAGCCACGGTAATGGAAGCGCTAGCATGGATGGCGGCGGTGGCAATGGAGAGGCAGGGCACGACGGCAAAGAAGGCGCGTTCAAACCTCTCAAGCGTCGACGCTCGTCCCTTCGAGGCAGTTCATTCAATGGGTCAACGCACGGCAACCGTAGCGCGCCTCCCCCTCCTTTTCCTCCCTCTCCAGTGACAGCGATCGCACCTACTAGTCAGATATCAGAAGCCGCTGAGAACGCTGGCGCTGTGGGTAACACTGAATCTGCTGCTGCTGATGTATCTACTGCGGAGGCAGGAAGTGTGACTAAAGTAGGGGATGCCACTGTTGCCAACAGCAACGACAACGGCAACCACACCAGCGCCAGCATTGAAAGCGCCAGCATTGAAAGCGCCAGCAACGGCAACCACAGCAACGCCAATAGCAACACCAGCAGCAGTGCCAGCGGCGAGACCAACACAACTGCAGCAACTGCCACCGAAACTACAGGGGGAGCAACAACGACAGTAGTAGACGCAGTGGAGTCGTTGCGCGCGTTTACAGGGAAATGGCGCAAAGATTTGGTGCGTGGAACTTGCACATGTAGTATTGTGTCATAATCAATCTTGCCTGTTTTCACGCAACTTTTAACTATTATGTACAGTTGCTGACTTTGATTTATTTTGATATTGCTTCTGACATCTTTCATTATGGGCATCTTTTGCGTGTATATCATCCAGATCAAATCGGGCGACCAATCCGCCCACATGAAAGCGATAGGCGTACCGTGGATCGTACGAGCAGCAATTGCGCGGTCACCTCAGGTTTGAGCATAGGCACACACACGCTTTCTTATTACACATTTGATATGCCTCGTGCACCACCGTCTGCTCCACTCTTGTCTCTGCGGCATGTTTCCGTTTGTCTTATGGTGAAAATGCAAAAGCACTTGTATTCTCGTCACATGTAGAGTTTCGCACGCTTACACCCTTCTTCTCGTTCTTTCTTACTGTTTCTCTCTCGTTTTGTTTATATTCACAGGTAACGGAGATTGAGACCGACGGGCGCACGTGGATTGAGACCACCGTGAACGTTGGCGGGCGGAAAGTGCAAACGTTGCAGTTAGACAATTCGTTGCAGGAGCGCAGGAACCCTCTTGATAAGGTGAGCTGTCGATTAAGTAAAGTGGGTGGTTTAACTGGCTTCTGCTTCTTGACTTTCTGTGCCATTGTCAGCCCCTTTCCTAACCTTGATACTAAATTCGCCTTCTCGACTTCAGCATCTTTCTCTTGTCGTTGCTGTGCCCTTGTTCCATGTTCATTACAATATCAATACCACCACCGCCACCACGACACAACAACAACATCAACCTCAACCTCAGACCCCCGTCACGATGGCGTCGGCACTTCGGGCCGACGGAGCGGTGGTCACCGAATCGGAGTACCCAGCACTGGGCTTGACGCAAACCTTGACCCGCGTGGTGTCCGGGGAACAGCAGGTATATAAAAAAAATCATCAACTACTAAGTAGAACGAGTAGTACATATCTGTATGCAGTGCAGGACTATGTTAAGAGTTGCATGTTGCCACGGCACTGCACTCTTTGTTGCTGTTGCTGAGCATGAAATCATCGAATTTGCCTCGAATGCTTTTATTGAGTACCTCGTTTTGACACCTCAATTCTCTTGATGCCTACCTTACACCCCATCTTCTCTTTCGGATGCCAGGAGGTGTACACGGTCACGAATGTCATGCGCTTAGCAGACGGCACCGAACTGACTGCTAGGTCGCACTTCGACCGATTGTCAGACGACGACGAAGACGAGTTGGCTGCAGGCAGTGCGAAAGATAACACTGAAATGTTGAATTTGAACTAGATGCTAGTTTAAGTTTGAGGAATGAAAGAAAAAGAAAGAGATAGGCAGTTTTTATGCTGCATGCAGGCAATACGCAGCTGAATTCGTTTCTTGAGTTCTCCGGTTTTGATTTAATGATCTCGGATGTCGAGAACAACCCGTAAATTTTAGTGCAATCCGCGGGCATCGAAAATCACAAACCAGGATCATCCGATCATCCAGCATCAATCCAGCCCCTTATCTGTGGCGTGGTTATATTATATAAACGGAATGCGGAATGCACTTGCCTATTGCTTCGAAGTCCCGTTTGTGTTTGGTGCCTACTGGCACGGAACGCCCGGGAGCTAATAGAGTAATAGTGCGCTGAATGCTGAATAGCGAATAGAGCGCGCCCTCCGCCCTCCCCATCCCCACTTCCCCGCCTCCCCCTAATCCAAGTCCAAATCCAAATCCGAAGCGTGAACAATATGAGTTTTTCAACAAGAAAAGATCAGCCACGAGAGTCCAAGTTTGTAAAATGGTGGTTGCTCAACGTATCGATATTTGTGTAGGTGCAAAGGGAGATGCAGATTCGCCAGTCCACTGTGCTGCTGAGTACGCTGAAATTCACTAGACGCAGTGAAATCAGAGGAGGGCGGATTTCCATTCATATAATTTTCACAGTGATTACACTAATTATTAATAATTCCGCATCACGCTTACTCTCTTGGCTGTATAGCCGTTTATGGTTTTAAAAAGGCGCCAATAGGATTATATTTTTAATCGCGAAGGGAGAAAGGGCTGAGGTTGGCCTGACTGTGAGTTGTGAGTTTCGAGTTCGCTCTTGAATGAAGCTATTTGACTGAGCCTACTCCCGGATTGTCTCTCGCTTGTCGGCCTTTAATCAATCCATTAAAAGAGGGAAGAATTCGAGGCCGCATAATCCATTTCTACATGCATTAAGGGTCTGCCTGTGTGTATTCCGATATTCGTTTACTTGCACCTCAACCCGCAGCACCGGCATCTATCACATTTGGTTTTATATAAATCCAGTTCTAGTTGGAGGTAGATTTATCTCCTCTACGGCACTTGTTGAGGTTTGTATGAATTTATGTCTTCTTGTATTATATTCCGGCTCCTTCCTTAGAGAGGCCTAGGTTAATTCAGTAGCCATCAGAGGAGAGATTTCATCTCTATTGATTATAAACTGGAAAATGATGATACCGGCTTGATGTCTTGATGCACCCTGCCCAAGACAAGTATACTCCGCGACAGAGAAGAACGAGATCGCAACGCACGCGCGTACACTTCTGCCCGCAGCATTGGCTTCTGTGTCATTTGGGTTTGTATTAGTTCGAGTTCGAGATCCGAGTGAGCTCCGAGTGGCCTCTTCCTACTGCGCTACTGCGCCCGAGTCCCGAGTGAGCCCCGAGTGAACCAAGCCGCAAGCAGCCGAGTCCCGAGTCCCGAGTGAGCGAGGAAAAATTTCAGGACTCGCTCGTAACTCGGAGGACACACTCGGACCCCGCTGAACGAGTTCCGAACACTCTCCTTTACTTCGTATTCGTTACAGTCAATGTCAATACTTACTACCAAGGGTATCTTGTTACTACTCTAGCTAGCTAGCTAAAGCTAAGCTTAATTGCTACTCTGCAGTACTAGAGATCAGTGGTAGACGCCCATACGTCCGACCATGTGCCTGCTGTATCTTTTTCATTTTGACTTGATTTAGCGGTGAAGCTGAATGCCAAATGTCTGAGTGGTAGGCCAAATAGATTGCTAAGTGCGTCAGAAGGTACTTCGTGTGCAAGTGGACCTGTGAGGGGAAAACGATCGGATTGGCGCCTAATCAGTACGGCGAAGGATCGAGCCGGGTCTGCACTTCCCAACAAGATTCTCAACACGCTGTTCGTCATCACTCATCGCGCCGGGATCGGCGTGGGCGATGACTTCGAGCCATAAATCTTAGTTTCAGCAAAACTAAGGCTCTTCGCCCTGCTCGATCCCGTGGGAATTTTTTTTCTTTTTCCTTTCACCCTTCGGGAAGGGGGTGATCTCCAAGAGAGCCTTCTCAGCTGACGCTTTTCCCCCAAATACCCATACTTAGTCGTAGGTAGGTAGGATCTGGTTGTCTAATGTGGTACACTAATTATAATAATATCGTTTCCCTCGAGCCTCGAGCTTCTTCTACTTGCCATTGCCAACATATCTAGATCTAGCTACTGTAGTAGGGTTGTAAAAATTAATGAGCGTGCCATTCTAAAAACGTTCGTAGCATTCATTTTGTAGACTTCCTCGCACCTAAAGTAACAGCTGCAGATTACGCTTAGCGAGCCCCCGATGATGATTTTTAAAGTTTTGAAGAGCGAAGTGTTTCTTTTCATACTGCTGGTTGCATCCTCGAATCGTGCTTCGACTGCTCGGCGATTTCCAAGTGCTGGTTGTTCCTACATCATTCCCGGCAGCCAGGTATCGCCTACGCTTCCTGCAGTCGAGCGAATTCTTCCTACTGCCATTGATGTTTTAAAGTGGGAGCTAGATCACTGTGATATGACGTACGGTGGCTCCTATGGTGATCGAAACCGTAACATAACAGCTATTGGATACATGTACACTCAAGCCATCGAATTCGATCCAGACGGTACTGCACAAGCCCTTCGGAGACGCGCTCTTGATGAAGGCAGCGACTACGAAAACATATTCATACATTTTTCAGCTGACACCGCTTTTTTTCTGACGAACCCTCATCACTCTTCTGAAACGTCTTTTGGAGGCATCCCCTGGGTTATGGGGTACACTTCATCTTCAGGGCATGCCGGTTTTTGGCTTTATCAAACACCTCCGTGGAATTCTGTGTCAGCGTGGGCTGGATGGGAGAGCGGTGGTGCATTCTACTGTTACCAGTTTGAGCGTTTTGACCAGTTGAATTTTTCCCTCGATACAAGAGGTGGAAATGGAACACTACTTCTTGAATATCCTTCGGCTGTGGAAGCAAGTGCGGTCGCAGCTGAGGGTGTCGAAGTGCCACGTTTGGTCAGCGAGTGGTCGACTTTGACGCTGCTGGAAGACACTACCAACAGCCTCCAACAGAGTGGCATCTTAAGATGGAAGCCACCTTCTAACTGGAAGCTAGCTAGCACGCACGATGGCTCAGGAAACACCTACGGAGGCACAGGGCCTTACATGGGGCAAATTTCGTTGCAGCAAGGCGGGGTAGCCTACGTCGTGCGCATTTCATGGATTCCTGCAAGTGCTAAAGAAACGTTGCCAACTCTCGCCGACGTCAGTCTTCGTAGGTGGATAACTGAAGTTATTCCTGGTGATCCGTCAGTGCAAACTGTTCCTGGTTGGGCCGCTGAAAATGACGGAAATGGAGACGGGTATGTTGACGACGATGAATATGCCTCGAGAGTTATCACAAGTGCATCTGCAAGATTTAGGCATGAAGCTCGGGCAATTCCACTTGGTCGCATGTGGTCAAGCCATTCTAGTTGGTGCCGAGTCAACCCTTGGTCTCCTGATTTAGGTCTTTGGTTGGGAGATTATCTGAAGCAAGAATGGGCCAATGAAGGTCAGAGTGGAGCTTACAACGACGATTTACTTAAGCTCGTGGGTCCTAATGAATACGTTCTTTTTAATGGTGGCCAACTAGTTGAAGCGAACTACACCGTGAATTCGACAGAGTACGAGGATCTGTTCCAGACCCAGTTTGCAAAAATGTTGGCAATCATTGCAAATCGCACAAAAGCCCTTATCACCGGCAATATTTCTGGAAAGAATCTGTTTATGAGCAAGCTCACTCGCCCGTTTCTTGAACATTTGAAAGGTCTTTTGAGGGAAGACTACTTAACGAGCGGTATGGGAATGACTGGATACTTTGGGTTGCAAAAAGCGTGGGACACATTTGCACTAGGAGCCCGAGGGATTGTTAGCATTGTCCAATGCCAAATGAAGAGCGCTCGAGTAGAGAAGCTTGGAAAAACGCAAGCAAATTACCAAGGCGACCAGGAAGCATGCCTTGCTTTGTTTTATCTCGTAAATATCCCGGAATTAACGTTTCTGAACGTGTGGGGCAACAATTTCAACTATGGGTCGGACAACACTGGGACGTGGAACTTCTTCGTGGATGGAGTTCCAAAAAATTGGGCTTACATGCCAACGGACGCAATGGAATTCGATATCGGAGTGCCATCAAATCGCATGCCAGAGGGCGCCGAGCCTCTGCAATACATGGTCGCCACCAAGTCTCCTCTCTCGGACTACACCATAATTGGACGCGCCAATGAGACCACCTTACACCACGCTGAAATATCCGACGACGGCGACCTTTCGATTTTACCGTCGTACCTCTATTACGCGTGGCGTGATGCAGATCATCCCTATGTACCAGGTGCTCCATTAGAAGCAGCAGTCGCTCGACAATACACGAACGGTCTCGTTGTGTTTCGAACTGATTTATTCGGAGGCAATTTGGCATGGCTCAATAGTAATGACACTCTGATGGTACACCTCAATGGCACTTATCGTCGCATAACTATGGAAATGAATAAAACCCTCGGTAGAAGCACGGCTGTTTTGGGGCCGCTCATCAGTACAGTAGAACTTGGACCTTACGAAGGAGCGATTTTTCAACTGGCTGAGGTGCCAACATCTCACCCTACTTTAAGTGATTTTGTGGAAGTGTACGCAAAAGTTTCGGGCATTACTGTCTTTGCTACTACGCCACCAACTTCAGTTGACGTTGAAAGTCTGCGTTCGTCGTTCGCTGCTCAGCTCAATGTAAACGTTGACGATGTTGTTGATCTTGAAGTAACATCTACAGAAGTTCGACGAAAACTGATGAGCTATGTTTGGGTAGTATCCTTTCTCGTTCAAACAAGTACTCGTATTGCAGTGTCTTCTTGGATTTTATTCGCTCGAAATGCGCTCAGTGAAGATGACTTTGCTGTTTCACTCGCAAATGACTTAGGTGGTAATGGAATTAGTGTTCAAACTAGCAACCTGGGCTTGGTCTCGGTTTCTTCTGAATCTCCAACAATAGCTCCTAAATTTGAGCCTGCACCTACATCAATGCCTGTTCTTGGTACTCCCGCAAGAGATTCTTTCGATTTTGCTGGTCAACATCTCCTTATCATATTTTTTTCAACAAGTGCGGTTTTCACTGTCCTTGTGGTCACTGCTGCAAGGTCAAGAATACGTAATTTACTGTGCTCGACTGAGCAAAGCGATGATAGCAAAATTGAAAGAGCGCCCGAACACTCAGACGACTCACCAGACAAGGAGCTTTCATCAAACTTTGCTCTCCCATCTACAGGAATCAATTGCCAAGGTACCGGCGATACAACAAGGCAAATTGGTGTTAAGATATAACTCATTTATGTACATGAACTCAATGAAACCCTGGAGTAATATAAGGAAGCCACAGAGAGAAATTTCCTTCTTATAAGTTGTATCTGCAATTATAGATTCCAGACGCTAACGGCTCACATACATAAACTTTTCTTCTTGTCTTACTTAGCCGGTAACCTTTTTGTAACTTCGAAAGCTCTTGGGCTAGTTATTTATAGCCACGTTAAGTTTAGGGGGTTAATAAATAAGCCGAAGAGTGCTTCGTGGCAGCTTGCGGTTATCCCTATTTAAAAGCACAATTCCTGTACTTCAGTGCGCAGAACATAAATTTCATTTCAAACTAGTAAATATCCATAATTCCCGAAGTAGAATACTAGACGGCAATGGAAAATAGGTGCCCATCTCGTTTGCATGTACTCAATGGCAGCTCCTAAGCAGCTCTTTTCATCACAAAGAGAACACGGCTGTACGATAGTACGGCACCTCGGCCCTTGGGTGCTATTCGAACTACTTTAGACTTTTCGGCGCCGCTGCTGCATTCTGGCGAAACGTAATGCTTACTCGCCGGTCATGCAGTAAGTCTTTGTTTATAATGCCATGGCGATAGTCGTAGCGCACTGTGCCTGACTGCACTTGCAATGATCGTCGAGGCAACATAACTCGAAAGGTTTCTTGCACCTGTGCAGTGGAAGACCGCCTTCCTAATATGCCTCCGGCGCCAGGGCTAGGCTTTTTCGAGTCCCGAGTGTAAGTCATCACTGCGTCGCCAGCCAGGCAGAGGTTTACGAGAACTTTCCCACTGAGTTGCCGGTCGTCGCAGTGTGGCGCCAGCAAGTGACCAAGCGCTCTTTGGTAATCAATAGCATTGGCCTCGTTCGGTGCGAAGTGGACAAGTGGCGGGCAGCCATTGCCCCCTTTTGTAGGGCTGGCGCCAATTTGCTGCATGCGGCTGATCACGTGCTGTAGCCAGGACGGCAAAAGGTGCTCTGCTTCAAGAAACTTCTTAGCGCGTAGGTCCGTGCGAATGCCCCACTTTTTCCCACGGTGAGTGCCGTTAAAGGATGAAAAATGCCAAGGGTTTTCCCGGTCGTGGTCAAGGTAGCGAAGCAACTCAGATTCTTCGGTCTCAGTGATGAAATTTTCAATCAGCCAAAGGCCAGGTAGGCTAGCATGCGGGACGGCCTCTAAGGACGCTGTCAACTCTGAACTGTATTCAGTACTTTTCGACGAATAATTTGGCGTTGAAGGCAAAATTGTGGTACTGCCGAAAGAAGTTGACCTTGGTAAATCATGAGTTGGCCCAATCTGAGAGCTAGAAGCCAAAGTGCCCAGTGATTTATCTCTAGTACCATTCGAAGTTGGTAAAGGTTCGTTCCGAGAGGTGTTTGCATCAATGCTACCTGAAGGCATAGATTCCTCTGTCAATTCTCCCAAATATGGACTTTTTCCCCCTGGGCTAGGATTTGCCGGAAGAGAGCTTGTGCGTCGCTTCTTCGGCGAAGGCTCCTTCTCAGCTAAGCAGTTGCTATCGAGATGGTGGTTCATCAATGGTATGGCCACCGAAGCACCGCACACGGGGCACGCAGTGAAGCGACTACCCTTCTGGACCGCGGTAGTGTCTTTGCTCTTGCTAGGGTGCCTAAGAAAGTTGTCCATGACGTGTTTTCACAGGACTTTATTGATGGTAAATGCTAGTTGCATCATGACTAAGTTACATCATGACTAAGCATGGTACCGCTACAGATAAGTCTGAAGTTTCATTAGTATTTGCATGTTCTGCCAGCAGCACCATTTTCTGTGTTCAGATCTGATCTGTACCATAAACCATAAGGCAGAAAATGCATTATGGTTGCACTAATGTAGTTTCTAGACAAAAAGTAGCCGCCATGGCTATATTCGAAACACTGGATGATGAGCCGATGAGGGGTGTTTGGCGCAAAAACTGGGCAGAAAATTGTCCTAATACAGTACAAAAAGGATTTCGTGCCTCTCATACTTTCAGACTTGGTTCATCGGGCGTCTCATATTACTCTCCTGATTATATGTGTTTCCCTGGATCCGCCGCTGCTCTTGTTGTGTAGAGCGCAGACCGTCAAGTATAACTTGCTTCGCAGCGGATACGCTGAGCGTCTGTACGCTCATTGGAAGGGATAGAGTTGTTGACGTTTACCAGAGAACGAGCATATCCGGCCTCAGTGCGGTACAATGCCGGTTCTGGCGCGGCGTATCGTTGAGGTCTATGAAATACAATCGCGAAGCTCACTGTTAAGCAATTGGAAAGAAGCAGCTACTCCGTTCGCAAGCAAAGGTTTGAGAAACCTAAAATAAGTGCAATTAACGTGCGAGAAACGATGTGCTAGCTAGTTTCAACCTCGAGTGTGCTGCTTACACCTTAGAGTTATGAACGCAACGGTGACAGGATCATTTGAGGGCGGGTGCTTATTTCGCTTGTCAATGGCCACATTACTTAAAATGGGGTGCTCGATTTAACGTCTAGTGTGCATAGTCATATCTGTATGTAGACTGGTAAGTTTTCTCTTTTGGTTGCTACATTGAGCGCCCCTCTCATTTGTTGCTCCTGGGCGTTGCGGTTGGGTGGTTGTGAACACACATTTTTCTCCGCGGATACGATACAGACGGGCACGGGTGCGAGCACAAGGAGTCCCTCGCGGTGGCGCCAGGCTATGAATGGGACGGCAACTGGCAGTTGGACTTGACCAACGCAGCCAACAACATGGCCAACGAGGGAGATGGCGGTGGTGGCGGCGGTGGGAGTCAGGGCGCCACCGACGGAGAAGGCTGGGATTACGCCACGTCAAAAGACCGGTTTGGGCCGGGCAAAGGGGCACACCGAATACCGCGGGACCAAGGTAGGCGCCACATGGGTAGAATAGAGCAGACTAGACTATGGAGAGGCTACTAGAAACAGGCAAAGAAGCGAAATGGGATGAGTTAGGCCTTGCTTGTGAAGACTTGAAAAAGAGAAAAACGGAGTGGGGGCGCGAGATAGACCTCCCTTCTTTACTCTCCCTTTCTCTGAAGCGCTCGATTCTCTTTCATTGCTGCTTTTTTCTTTTCCAAAGGCCTCAAGGACATGTACCGCCGGCGCCGCTGGGTCCGCTTCATGCAGCCAATCAGCGACGAAAAACGCCAGGGCCCGACTCCCGAGTCCAAGCGGGAAATGGTAAATATACACACGCGCACACACGATACGCGTCAACACGTGAATCTGGCATGCAAAACTCGAAAATGCGCAGAAATGGAGGCATTGATCATTGGATTCTTTCCAGGCGCCTGTTTTAGTGCCTTTTATTCTTTTTTCCAGGACTCTTTCGGAAGTCTTTTTTTTCTCGCTAAATCCCTAGAGACTTCTATTCTTTTCCTTGTCATTTTCTTCTTTTCTCTCTTCCTTCATCATCATCATGAGCATCATCACCACCACTACCACTACCATCCGTACCACCTTCTCCGTATCAGGTGCGGGTGCTCGTAGACGGCCTAGTCCGCGCTCAGCGGGAAGTGGAGAAAATGGGTAGTCGGCTGGGCACCCCCCAGGACGGGGAACAAGTGCGCGCAGCGGTGCGGGACTACTTGGGGAAAGTTCAACAAGCCCAGGCCGAGGTGAGATGGACGAAATGGAATAGAATGTATGAATGAATGAATGAATGAATGAATGAATGAATGAATGAATGAATGAATGAATGAATGGAATAGAATGCATGAATGAATGAATGAATGAATGAATGAATGAATGA
>Ga0307930_1001463_pt1 | contig 18674 bp, 20 predicted proteins | sample OrgLakmetageno46_FD_203161 | JGI IMG/M metagenome (GOLD analysis project Ga0307930, IMG submission 203161) | Saline water microbial communities from Organic Lake, Antarctica - #46 | ecosystem: Environmental > Aquatic > Non-marine Saline and Alkaline > Saline | place: Antarctica: Organic Lake...
CTCGTGAATCATTCCGCACTTGCTTTGTTTGCGCAACGCACGCGCATTCCCACTTCTGCCCGCAGCATTGGCTTCTGTGCCATTTGGGTTTGTATTAGTTCGAGTTCGAGTTCTTCCACACTTCTACATTACAGTAGACGCACCCCCGCGTCCGCCCGATAATTATGTGAACGATTCGCCCATCTCTAGAAACCTTCTCGGATATGGCCGTGGTCTCTTTCCAGGGAGTAGAGATACCCTTCGGTGCCGCCATAGCGCCCTTCAAATGGCTAGCTAGAACTGGAACGCTAGAACCAAGAAAAGGCATCCTTGCTAGAACTGTGACTCGGTTTGCTGCAGTGGAATCTACGATGACGTCACTGCAGTTATGAGCGGATTCCCGTGACGGATTTCCCGTCTAATTAGTACAAATATCACTTTCCACGGGGGAATCCAAACTCTAACTCAGGGTTATTCCTATAATCAAACGGGTCCTTCATCGCGCGAAATGCAGGGTTCAATAAGTAAGTAAAGTCCTTGAGAAGAAGTACAAAGCAAACAGACAAGACGGAGAGAGGAGATGGATACTGGATAAATAAAACAGTGGTAAAAGAGGCCCATGTGCAGCTGCTTTACTTCAGTCTTAGAGAGCTGTCGGAAGTTGCTGCTCGGCGATTTGGTTGTACAGGTGGTGGCAAAGCATTCACTGCGGCAACGGTCGTAAGTGTGGCACTACTACTGCTGCTGTTGGAAGGGCCTTGAGCAGTATTGGCAGCAGCATTGCGTCGAGCATTCACTACTTGGACTAAGGATTGAAGGCGCTTTGCTGAAGCATCAAGGCAATTGGCCGAGACAGAATCTCTTTCTTGCCGCAATTTCCCCACTCCGGAACTCAATTCAGACACCTGCTCATAAAAATAGACCCACCAAAATAACAGACAACAGCCAACAGGCACACATACGCACCCCAGAAGCCAGCATCCAAACGTTCACACGCATCAAATGCCGGCCGAAAAGAGCCCAACAGAAGACGGAAAGAATAAATTAATATCGGGACGAATAATTAAAAAAGAAATAAAATTGATTACAAGCATGGTATGAATATTGCATCTGACAAAATAGTAGCATGAAGAAAAGTCTTTCTCCCCTTCACAGGCTGGCGGTACCTGCTCCCGCATCTTTTCGAGAACTCCCTTTGAGTTAGATACAAAAATAGAAATATGTGTGGAAAGAGATTGAGTAATGAGATAAGCAACAAAATGAAGTCAAAGCAGTGGCAAGTCGGGCCGGAACGCGTGACACGACGACAGCACGGAGACGGACGACGGAATCACAGGCCGTTGCAAGAAGAGCACCGCATGGCCCGCGAATATAACACATCGAAAGCAACAAAAGAAACAAAGGGAAACGAAAACAGTGAGTCACCGCTGCACATAACCAATAAAGACCACCGCCAATGACAGAATCATCTCAACGAGAATGCACACATGACTGCGGCGCAAGCACAAACGAGGCAGTAGACAGGCAACAGAAAGAGGGCAGCATTCGGAGTAAGGATAAAAGATTCAGGTTCAAAACCAGTAACCTCCGCGTGTTGCAGCTGGATGCGAGACTGCATCACTCGCTGAGCAAAAGTCTCAATCGCTTTGAAATCCCGCGCCGCCTTAGCATTTGGAGGCAAAGAAAGAAAGAAAATTCGCGCACATAGGAAGAAATAGCAATCAGTGACAAAAGACATGCCGCACATGAATGACACTGGAGAAGTCACGCTGAGGAGAAACAAACACAAAGTGAAAATAAGGAATCTACTCACTTCCATCATGAATCGCAGATTTGCTTGGCATGACGCTAGAGATTGGAATCGTTCCCGGCTGCTGGTATTTGCATTGCTGATTGCACTGTCAGCGACAGCACTGCTGCCACTATCTGCAGTACTATTGCTACTGCTGTTGCTACTATTTGTGTCACTATCGTTTGCGAAAGTTACCCTTCCTTCACTGTTCGCAGTTGCGCCTTCAGCAACAGAAGTAGGGGCTCCAGCAACAACAGCTGATAAGTTCGCTTCTTGGCTCGTGGCTACAACTGAGGTCGAGGTAGCAGCACCAGAAGAAGCAGCATCAGCAGCAATAGCAGCAGCAGCAGCCATTGAGTGGTGTATGCTTTTTGGAACATCGCTGCCCTTGGCAGCACTTTTAAAAGCCTGCGCAGAAAGAGCCTTCCGTTTCTTACCAATTTGGACTTCCTTGAGCTCCACGATGGCGCCTTCTACTGATGAGGCCATCTCGTTCGTTCCTGCCACTTGTTCTTCGACGGCTGGCATTGGATCGACAGCTGCTTTCGTCTTCATCTCATCTTGCCCCTCTTCGCATGCATTCTGCCTTATAACTAATCCTTGTTGCTGCTCCTGATCTTGGGGGACTAGATTATCCGATCTCTCTCGAGTCTCCTGAGGTGGCGATTTAGCCCTATGGGTTGCTGCGCTACTACTTGTGCCACTTCCTTCCGCTGCTACTGCTGCTGCTTCTCTTTTCGCAGCTTCCCGCATCGTAATCAACTGCTTCATGCGCGCAATCTCGTTGGTCATCGCGAGTAGACGATCATCAGCTGCAGACTGCTCGGCAGCAGACACTTGAGCCGTGTTCGCAGTGACGGCAGCAGCGGCAGCAGAAGCAGCACGATCTGTAGCGGCGGGCAGCATAGAAGGTGCCTTCACTAATGGTCCTCCATCACGCTCGATTGATTGCACGGCAGGGCGCTTTTTCCCTAGGAAACTGCCACTGCCACGTAGGCTGGCAGCACTACCATTGTTCATCTTCTTGCTGTCACCTCTAGTGGCAGCGACAGTCGAGCTGATTTCATGCCTTACAATAAGACGCGAGGAAGGCCTTATTTTCAATGCATTTGGTTTCACGCCGTAACCATTCATTGTATTACTCTGTCGAGAACCCCTTTCAGAGTCTTCACTCTCGCTTTCTGTGTCTTCATCCTCGCTAACACCCTCCTCGCCATCATCGTCAGAGATGGTCAGCACGGGCCGTTGTGTGTACGCTTTCAAGTGTTGGGGCATTGGTGCAGGGTGCTGCTTCCCAGAAGAAGCGGCTAATGCATTGGTGCTCAAGGAAGCACGAGCGAGAGGGGCAACTGCAGCGGAGTTGGGCTTGGTGGTGAGAGGTGGGGGAGTCCGAGCAGATGGTGGCTGGGGCTTCTGCACTCTATCCGCTACCACCACGTTTTGCTTCGCTTTTCGCTGCTGTAATTCATGTTCAATTGCTTTCACCCACGTACTCTTTTTGCTTTTGTTGCCTTTGGGTGAAATTATGCCGATCTTGGTCGCGATAGCCTTGAGAGCAGACAGGGATGAAGCCTCAGACGGTGCTTGCACTAAAGGTTGCCCAACAAGTGCCGTGCTTGCGACCGTTGTTGTTGTGGCAGCTATCTCAGACGTCTCACCAACATTAGTATTGCCAGCTTTCGACTTCTCTGATTCTTCTTCGTCCGCTGGTGTTTCTAACTCCACTGCTGCCACCGCCTCAGCTCTATTAACTGCCACCTGTACCTGCGCCTGGGATGCTCGTTGTGCTTGCCATTTCGCTGTGTGCGCATTCAAGAAAGCTGCAATATCATCGACTGAGCCTGGTTCCGCTGCTGTTACCGCCAGCGGCTCTGCTGCTGGTTCAGGCGATTTTGACACCCCACTCACAGGTGATCGTGAAGATGACGTTGATACAGCAGTGCTTGAAGTGTTCTTTTTGGACTTGGCAAAGGATTGGAGTACAGCAGCGCGTAGAGCCTGCTCGCGCTCTGAAGCTTTATTCTTCAAAGCCGGCCTACTTTCTTCACCTAATTGCGCTTGGTCAGGCGGCTGTGCCTGGGCAATCAATGAAGTTTCTGAGGCGTCTAAAACTTCTTTCTCGCGCTTATCGCTAACTGCAGGCAAAGCCTGTGGCAGATCGTCCGTACAGGTATTGTCATAATGCCGTGTAGGGTCTCCCACAGGCAGATCTTTACTGCGTTCATAACGCTGTACCTGATAGGCAGCAGTCGCAGTGGCAAGATAGTCTTTCACCCCTGCCACTGATTTAGGCGGTGGAGGCAATGAGTTGGCCACTGAGGCGATTGCCTCCTTGCTCGCAATTGGCAATGGAGCAAGAGATTCAGAAGCACCAGGAGGAGCAGCAGCAGAGGCAGCGGGTTGACCCAGTTCAACAGCCGCGTCTAGCGGTAGAAGCCCCAACTTCTGACTCGACGCTGGCGGTACATCGTTCTTTTTCTTACCGGAAAGAGACTTAAGCACCTGAAATACATCACGAGACATGCAGGCAAAGGCAAAATTTATCACGACAGAAGGTTTGACCGACTGAAAGAGGCGGTGATTTCAATGCACTTAAAACTGAATACAATTTAGGAAGGGATTACTTCAGCTCGAAGTTTGTCTTCTTGGGAAAGCCTGGTGGATGGCTGTGAGATAGTTTTCACAACACTGGACATCGTCACGCTTGTAGAAGGTTCGTCTTCCTTAAGGGCAGCATCAGCTGGAGGAGGTTCAATACGACTTGTTTCCTTCGTTGACGAACTTCCTTCCTCTCTAAGATTTACACGTGCCTTGTCATCTAATTTTGTGCCAAGCTGCTGGTTATCTGCTGCTTCTAGAATATCAACATTGTTTCCACCATTCTTCACGCCTGCTTCGCTGCCTTCAATTTTCACTTCTTTGCTAAGTTCAATTTTACCGTCGTTATCGTCGTCTATTTCCATATCAAGGTGTTGGTCGTCTGTTGCTCCCCGAATTTCGCTACTTGAGATCTTGATATCACCAACGGCATTGCTTTCATCTTCCTTCATACCTACTGCTGCTTGGTCTTTAATTTCCAATTCTCCGCTAAAATGCTCTCTTTCATCGTCTATTTCCATATCAAGGTGCTGGTCGTCTGTTGCTCCCCGCGATTCGACATTTGAACCATTGCGAAAACCTACAGCACTGCCTCCGCCCTCTCTCGCATTTGATACTCGATCTTTCGTTCCCACTCCACTAACACTAGGTTTACCATTCCCAGTCAAAGTATCATCCACTTTTTGGGCATCTTGGAAACGTGAACGCCGCCGAACTTTCATGGGTTTAATCGCTGATGACTGAGAAGCTGTTGACAAATTCAAGACTGGCGGTGGTGGTAATGAGTGCTTTACCGGTGGTGGAGGCAATGCTGCTTGTGGGTGTTGTGGCGGTAACGGCGGCGGCGGCGGTAAAGATGGTGGTTTCGGCTGCTTCGAAGGCACTGGCGGTGGGGGTAACAATGCTTGTGGGTGCTGTGGCGGTAGCGGCGGCGGCGGTGGTAAAGATGGCGGCTTCGGCTGCTTCGGAGGCATTGGTGGTTGTCGTAAGGATGCTTGTGGGTGCTGTGGCGGTAGCGGCGGTGGCGGCGGTGGCAAAGATGGTGGTTTCTGCTGCCGTGGAGGCACCGGTGGTGGTGGTAAGGATGGCGGCTGTGGGTTGGCACGGTTCACGTTTACAGCAGCTGCTACAGCAGCGGCAACCGATGGGCGCACGCTTGGTGGAGCTGGTTGCTCGACATTCAAAAACTGGGCGCGTACCTCCTGTGGAAGCCAAGAAAGAGAAAAGTCACTTCATCCAGAGTATTAAAGCAAAAGTTGTCAGCTTCGCTATTTTGAAAACGGCAAACAGCCTACAGAAACCAGCGCACACCTGGTATTCTTGCATCACAGCAAGTTCAAGAGCAGCACGGTTTTCTCGGCTCTGGTCCATGCTCAATCTATTGTTCATCTGCTGCCCCACAGTTGCTGCAGCATGCACATAGTGCCAAGGACTGTCAGGCGGATGAGCACCATGTGATATATTCGCACCTTGGCCCTACATAACCACCAAAACGCCAGAATAAACAGAAGAAAAGCAAGGTCATAAGAAAGGCGCATTCCAAACATAGATAAAGACATTAATAAAGTCAGAATAAATCAATAAAAAGCTTATCCATATTACAGTCTTGCGAGAAGGAAGAGCCAAAAAGGAAATTAGAGACAGAACTACCAGAGGATGAGGAGGGGGCGGTGGTGGTTTTGGCTGTGGCGGCATCCCGTGTTGTCCGTGCGCTGACGGTGGCACTTGTGGATGACCGTGAGCGAGTGAACCCGGGAATGGTGCATATGGCGGTGGATGCAGCAGGTTGGCACCATGTGACGCTGGCACGAACCCAGGCAGTGAACTTGACGACAGAGGTGCAAGCATTGAGGGTTGTGGAGGAGCGGTATTCAGAGTTGCACCAGGAGGGTGTATTGTCGCTTTCGCCCCATCCGTGATGCGCACAATATCGACTGCTACCCATTTGACTGCACCTTTGGCTTTGTTTTCCTGGGAGACAATGCGGTAGGTCACTTTGTCTCCTCGGCGCAACCGCTGATTAGGCGATGCTAAAGCTGTTATTCCTGAAGGCAAATCAGCGGCATCTGGTGGATTATCTTTAGCTGGTTCTATACCACCTGTCGCATGGTTGATAATCTCACCAAGCACCGCTGAAGCCTGGAAGGTCAACTTTTCGGACAGTTTCGTTTGAAAAATAGTCCCTGATCCGTCAGGCTGATGAACAAAAAAAAGGAACAAAAAGAGAAGTCATTTCAGGAAACGAACAAAATCAAAAAGAGGTAATGAGATGAAAATATGCTCTCTAGTTTGAATTCTACATAAAAGGAAGTAATTGTGCCAGTTGGGTGTCACCTTGGTGCGGTGCACAGTGCCATGCTGTCGACCAGCTGGAGGCCCAGTTGGCTCCGCAGGCGCACGTGTGGGCCTAGTGTTGGCTTCAGCAGCGATATCTGTTGCTGTCGATGCTGGCTCGGTAATGATGCCAACCGAAGGTGCTGGTAAAGGGGCATCAGTGAAACGTGATCGACGAGGCCTACGTGCTTCGGTGGCTTGAGTCGAAACTGAAGCCGGGCCACCAATTGATGATGCCACGACAGCTGTGGGCACCGCTGCTGCCGATTCTACTCCGTTCGCCGAATTGCATTCAGCGGTTGCTTCGGGCTCCACTGTCACAGCAGAGTTAGGAGGAGGCGAAAGCCGCCGCGGCTCCTCGTTATTTGGGGGGTCTATATCAGCTGAAAATAGAGTGGCAGCACCAACCATAGGGCGGCGGGTGCGAGCAGGCAGAGTAAATCGCAAGGGAATGGCTGTATTGTTCACCGGGTCTAATCCTAAGGCATCCACGTGGGCTGTAATCGCAGCTACCCAAGTTTTTCTGTGGTTGCAGTTACCGGAGACTACACTCGCACCGATGTCAGCGCTCAGTCGTTTCAAGTCATCAAGAGAGCACTGACCCAAAACCACCTCCCTGGAGTTTGATGAATTGCCCGAGGATTCACCAATATGCACGGCCTCTTTAGAATGTGTAAGCCACCGCACGACAGGAAATAACACGGCTTCATATTGCTGAGCTGGCACATTAGATGTCGCTAATTCTTGACCTTCATCCGAGATCTCACCCTCTTCTATATCTTCGTTATTGAACGATGACGGCGCATATGCCTTCTTCATGCTACTTCTAAATTCGACCTTGAGGTTTCCTGCACTGGATGTTGCCCTGCTGAGCTCCACAGCACTCAATGTCACAGCCGTGCCTGTGCCTCTGCTTCTGTGCTACCTCTTTCTACCCTTGGGCGGCGCACCCTGGACTGTCTATTGGAAGTGGTTACGCTACACGTCTTCAAAGGCTTCCATTAAACGCTTCAGTCCTTGTCGCACAACTCGTAGCTATTACATTATGCATTTGAGGGATACTTGCTGCAATTGCAGGCACCCGTCGTCCTGGCTTATGCTATCACTGACTAATTCATAGTTAATGGGTGGCAATTCTATTTTATAAAAATTGAAAAATGAATAAAATGAGAGTGGTGACGGAAATATGTACCTAGCTTAGCCAGTACGTAGAACGCAAGCAGGTATCCAGGGCCGCAGAGCTTTATGTGTGAACAATTGTAAAGTCGATTTGATTTGATCAGCAGAAGCTGTCCGTAGTCGCGGCACTCAGAAAGCTGTAAGGAGGCCAGGGAAAATGAGCGACGAAGGAGTAGAGTCCTCGTTCTCTCCTGCAGGTTTTGCTCTGTCAGCCCCACTACTGTAGCGCCCCAAAGAGGGGGGGGTTCTGACTTTTGGATTGGGCCTCATCAACAACTCATCACATCACAACAGAAAAAAGCACAAACTTCACTTTGCGGAAAATGTTACTGCTGCAAACTTTAGTGCTCAGCCTAGCATGCGGGGCATCGCTTGCGAATGCATTTCTGCTAACTCCATCGAAGTTGGCATTCAAGTCGATGGCTTATCGTAGAATCCGGTTTCATCCGACCCTAGCGGTGGCTGTGCAGCAGCGTGGCATGCATCGCATGCAGGCATCTAGCGACCGTGACACCACTCGCCCATTAGTGCTAGGTTTGAACAAGTACAGTCACGACTCCGCAGTTTGCATTATTGACGCAATCACAAATGAGATCATCTTCGCGGGTGAAAAAGAACGGCTCACGAGGAAGAAGCACGACGCTGGCGCGGTATGAAGAAACAGCTCGTATGAGATTTTATCACTACGAGACTATCTCTGCAATGTTACACAATTTCACACTGTTTTGGTGACGCTGGTGTCTACTTTGTTTGTAAAAGATTAAACTTTTTTTTCTATTCTGGGTTCTTCTGTCTTTCCTCTCTATGCTTTCAGGTTGGGGATTTGATCACGCATGCGTTGGAGGCAGTTGGAGGCACTTTAGACGACGTTTGTTTAGTCGTTCAAAACAACCACCATCACCGGATAGGAGACTTCGAAGCACGACTACCCTTTGCCGTAGCCATGCAACACTATCCTGGCGAGTACCTGGAAGCAGACAACCTGCTCACCGGCGTAGTCCGGAAGTTGGAACTGAGCCACCATCTCGCCCACGCGTGGTGCGCAATTGGCACCAGCCCATGGTCGCCACTGAGCCAAGTCCAGATGAGAAGAAGCTCGGAAGTGTCGCCCAACAACGACGATAAAACAACATTAGTAGTGATTATGGACGGGATGGGGGAGACGCAGAGTGCTATGACCCTCGGTGCAAGTGACTCATCGTACCACACGGACCTAACTGAAACCTCGTCATCGTCGTCGTTGACTCACGAAGTTGGTGAATCAAGGGAAGCTGAGTCGGCATACCTCTTTAACCCAAAAGACGCATCGATCTCAGAGAAGTATGGCCCTACTCTGAAGCCTTTTTGGAAGCGCTTCACCAAGGAGCGCAGTCCGTCAGCCCTCGAAAACCACGGCTTTGAAAACATGGAGTCCATGGGAGCCATGTACAGCCGGGTGTCCTCGGCAATCTTCGGCGACTGGAATGCGTGTGGAAAGGTATCCATGATCTGTTCACACAACACTTACTTTCTTGGGCAAGCATAATGTGCTCTTTATGTCTTGCCCAAAGACGTACCCTTTGCTGCTATCGCCACCGTCACGAGTATCTCATTGTACTACTTCAATATCCATCCTATGAATCTCTCATCTCTCTCCAAAATTATCTCTTCTGTCTCAGGTCATGGGCCTTGCCCCGTGGGCTCGAGTGTGGCAAGCTCACCTTGAGCAGCCGATGGACAGCGATAGCAGCAGTGCTATAGGTACACCACCACCATCAAGTAACTCGCTCTTGGTTGGATCGGCACTGAATGGCACATTGGCGGTGGATTGGGATGCGATCGCCGAATTAGAAAGCTCTGCCCCCCTTGCTGGGTGGAAAAATGCGGCAGCAGCGGATGCTACTACATTTGCTCAACTGGCATCCGCGCCAGGTTTAGCTGCATCTTCAAGCGCAGGAGCACGAGAAGCAGCTTACCGCGGTGGCGGTGGTCCTCGAACGGCAGTTTATGCCAAAATGGCTGCATCCGCCCAATCCTCCCTCGAAGCCCACGCCTTGCCTTTGCTGCAAGCCTTAAGAGCTCAAACCAATGCAACCAATCTCTGCATTGCAGGAGGTGTGTCTAGACCAAAATGTAGACGTATTGTCAATAGCGCCCAAAAAGCAAGGGTACGCATGTTTGAGTGGGCTCTTTGTTGAAACCCCCACATTAGCTGCTCTTTTGTTATGGTTATTTCCATACAATCACGGTCACCGCCCTTTCGAACACTTTGTTTTGTTCGTTACGTGAGTATTCTGGAAGGAAATTGCAGCAATATTCAAATCATTTCATTCTCATGCAGGTGTGGCGCAGAACAGCGTGTTGAATGGGCGTTTAGTGCGCGAGTGCGGCTTTGATCGGGTTCACATCCCGCATTGCGTGGGTGACGAAGGCATCGCCATTGGCTGTGCCATCTATGGAGCTCACTTACTGGCGATGGAACGTCAAGAAAAGGAAGAAAAAGACGAAAAAGGATCTTCTTCCACTCGTTTTTTCAAAGAAGCCCCGCTCGTGCCTCCTTACCTTGGAAAACGCTACTCCGCTGAAGAGGTCATACTTTTAAACTCTATCTTTGTGTCAACGGTGCGCCCTTATCCCACCATACACACACTCAGAAACGAACTTCCTGTGTCCGCATTTCTTTCTTGTTAGCGCTTTCGATGAGTTAATCTGCTGGGATGATTTATTCAGTGACTCTCATGCTCTTGCATTCTTTGTTGATTGCGTCTGGTAGGTTGCCGACGCCGTCGCTGAATTCGAACCTTTTCTCCAAAAAGTGAACCCTTTCCAAGATTCTTCTTCCTCTTTCGAAGATATTGATGACGTGTCGCTCCTCGCCATAGCACTGCAGGAACTTCAAGTGGGCACTGACGAAGATGTACACCACAATAACTCCGAAACACTGGAACAGCGGGCTACGGCAATAGTGTACGCTGCACGCGCATTGGCTCGAGGGGAGTTGATTGGGTGGCACCAGGGGCGAAGTGAGTTTGGGCCTCGCGCACTAGGATCTAGGTCCCTCCTTGCTGATCCTAGGAACGCTACGCTGGCCGCTTACCTCAATGCAGAGGTCAAGAAGAGGGAAGCGTTTCGGCCTTTTGCGCCGGCCGTGCTAGCTGAGGAAGCCGATGATTGGTTCATGGATTTAACGGTAAAAATCTTTGGTAGTTTATATATACATTGCACTGAGAGATGCATTCAATCTTGTTTTCATGCACGTGCCTGTGTATTTACTCTCTTCATACCCATTATCTCATTTCTTTTTACCACATGTATTAGGCGGACGGCTCGCCGTTCATGGGTCTCACTGTGCCGCTGCAGCCTAGTAAAGTGGGTCTAGTGCCGGGGATTGTGCATGGAGCAGACGATTCGGCGCGGCTGCAGACAGTGGAGAAGGGATTAGCTCCAGCGGCTTATCGGGCTCTCATTGCCGTGTTCTTCGCCCTCACTGGTAAGTATTAGAATACGCGAATGGAGAGATATCGGTGAAATCCTTGCAACTACCTTTCTCTTCTTCCTTACAGCTTCTATTCTCCCTTCTTGCAAAGCATGCGCGTGTTCACGAGTACTACATATACCTGTTTCTTTCATACTGTTGTCATACTTCCTGTTTTGTGTGCTTGTGTGTCTTAACAGGCGTGCCCTTGGTCTTGAACACGTCTTTCAACGTATTTCCGGGCGAGCCTATCGTTGAGTCGCCTCGTGACGGTGTTCGGGCTTTTCTCGGAGGCAAAGGGCCAAATCAAAGGATTAATCTCTTAATGGTGGGCCCTCGAGCCACTCTCCTAACACCAAAGCCCTGCCCTGTCGATTTGTACCGGGCACATGGCGAGAACGCTTGCTTGTACGACCATGACAAAAACGACGATGCTACCAACGATGATGCCACAAGTAACACAAAGAAGACAGGGGTCAGGCCGCCTCGCCCACTGGTGCCCAAGCGTCGCGTGTCTCAATTTCGGTCCGAAACTTCCGCCGACGAGCACGGCGCTCCCGGGAGTGTGCGGATTTGGGTGGCAGGAGTCACGGCCGACGCTGCCAGGTGTGAACCAGACTACGTTCAAGTACTAGTTATATACTGAGTTTTTATGCCTCATTGTACGCGAAGTCACTTTATCATTTTTTTAATCATTCGTTCACCTTTTTCTTCTCCCCCAGGTGGGTAAACCTCTTCGACGCCTTAGAACTCGCTATTCTCGAAGCATGCGACGGCACTCGCACCATTACAGAGCTCATTGCTGACTTTGTTGCCGCTGACAACGATGACGAAGGCGATGAGGGCAGCGGAATGATGGAAGAAGAAGGAGAAGTCAACGAGGAAGAAATTCTCGTGCGTTTGCAAAGGCTTTGGGACCTTACTTTGGTCCATTTCTAAGGCACCATTCCTTTCAAATTACCTCCGTTGTGAAGTCGCAAGAATTAAAAAAGAGAAGTGGGTCCTTTCTTAATTGGACCTTTCTTAATTGGACCTACGTGAGTGAGTAAGAATGGGACATGGATATGGATGCGGGCTATAGATTAAACCATCGAAAGCTGGGAGTCTGGGCGGTTGTGCGAGGATTATGCCTACTTATGTAGTTATGTGATACATTATCTGTTCTATTTTCGATGTCGATAATTAAACCAGGCGCCATTTTAATTGAACTCAATCCATTTCTCGAGGCCAACACCAGCACCTTTCTTAGCATATCCTTAGGCCTTAGGCAGGTGGCAAAGCCCACTGCAATCAAGCAAGGGAAATCTCGTGATATCCTATGCGCTCTTGAAAGCCCCGTATTGAGCTCGCGAAAACCACGCTTCTCTTTATGGTGGTATTTCGACCTAAAGGTCGTCATAACCTGAGAGGTGTGAGGGATCTGGAGTCATTCCAAAGACAGCGGAGTCGCGCATGGAATAATCATCGAGGTCCAGCAGCGCTCTTCGCACAGTGGCATTGGAGACTTCAGCCGAATTGGACCTCCCTTTACTGGCTTCATTGTTGCGAGGAGGAGTCAGAACGAGGTCGTCTTTGCTTGCGCTCGAGCTTCGACCTTCACTCTCGTCGCGTTCTGGTGACACAATGCTTGGATTCTTACTTGCGCTCGAGCCCCGGCCTTCGCTGTCGCCTCGTTCGGACGGGATAAGGCTCGGAAGGCGAGTGCGAGTCGGTTGCAAAAAGCTCAAATCGTAACCCGTCGAAGATGCTTCGGTGATGCCTGGACCCACCTACACACACGCGCAAGCAAACAAAGCCAAAATACAGGTAAAACCCATGAAATCGTCTTGTCGAGAAACTAAAAAGCACCATAGATACGCTGTTTGCACAAGCGAAGTACACCTTTATTCGTACTTACCGAGGTGTCAGCTGCAGTGTGCTGGTAGAAAATGGCCGCATTGATTGCCTTTCGCCACGCGACTTGTCCCTTGGCGCCGTCGGGGCAAAGCAAGTGCCACGGATTAGGGCAAGTGGAGGAGCCATTGATGGCGGTGGCCGCGGCGGGCAGTGACGCGTTGATCGTGGCTGCGCCGTGCACGGGGGGGTGACCGTCCTGCATCGGGGGAGGTATGACAACACCCACAAAAATGATGAATTAATAAAGTAAGAAATAATAAGGCATGCCTCCAAACTCACCCGGTCAATGCATGCAACGCAAGAGTGGATCATGCGCCACGTTATTTTGAAACACAATACTGGGAGGCACTTGTGAGACGAATTGAGACATAAGTCGAAAACCATAACCAAGTACAACCCTCTGTACATGTGCAGTTTAAGCAATACAGTGATCGTATGCCAAGTGCTTCTTACCTCAAACGCCACGGTGACTACCGACTCCCAAGGTTCGATTCCCACTGGCGGCTCTACGAGCGGCGCAACTACCTGTAGGAGCAGTGAGATTGGAAATATGTGATGGATTGGGCATAAGCAGTGCATGTAATTCCAAGGCAGACGAACAAGGGCTTATGATGCTATCTTTTTCACCTGGCATGACGTCGCAGAGACTTTGCTGACAGCTATCACCGGCATCCGGCGCTGAGGTTTGGCATCACCCTCTTTCTCGTAAACCACCAACTCATCGCGCGTTAAGACTGCATAAACTAGAACCCATTTCGGTTTCGCGACCATCGACGATTCCGTCAAACGGTAACACGGCCCCGCCCTACGTGGGCACATGTAAAAAGAGAGCATCAACTATCAAAAGAAATGAAAACATCGTCACCACTGTCATCAATAGGCAATTGCTCGACATTCGTAAAAGCTCTTTAAAGTAATGTTTCCTGCACCCCTAACTCTCACCGGCACAAGTGCAGGGGACTCCATCTCGCTACAGCCTGCAATTCCCCAAACTCGAACGCTCGCGTCTTGTCGAACGAGGTGGGCACGAGCGGCTCTGCCTCATCAGCTGAACCCGCAGCCGCTGAAGCAGCACCAGCAGCAGCTGCTGCTGTAGCATTTGTAGCGCCATCTGCTGCTGCTCCTGCGTCCGATGCCGCAGCTGCTTCATAGGCAGTAGTAGGCGTTGAGATAGAAGGAGGCAAGCGCGGAAGTCGGCCATTCAACGCCACGTCCTTGGCCTGCTCCTTGCCTAACTTCAAAGTAAACTGCATGTTACCCTCGTCACCGGCATTGCGATCCTTGCCGCTCCCGTGCCCGCTCCCACGGAGGCCGTTGCTGCGGTGGTTGCTGCCGTCAATCGAGGTGCGACTCACGCTGAGCCTCGACGAAGATGACGAAGCGTTACTTTTCGGTTGACGCATCGCGGCCATGCGGCTCATCCAGCTGTTCGGGCTCACGGGGGACGCAGTCGAGGATGTGCGCGCCGGTCCGAGCGAGCTTGTGGTCGAACTAGCGGCAGGCGCTGAAGGCACACGAGAGCGGCTGAATCCATTACCGCTGCCACTGGAAGCAGCTGCTGCTGCAGTGGCAGTCGACTTCATCGTGAAAGGAGCTATTGCATCCTTGGACCCAGAGGCATGCTTGCTCTTGTTCACTTGAAGAGGTGGTCTTTTGGACATGGCATAGGTGAGCGCTACGGAGGTTTGACCCAAGAAATTGTCTCGGCCAATCGAACACTGGTCCAGCACCGTGAACACGAGCACAGCATCTGGAAGCACCTGCACAAAGAAAGGGATAGAAAGTTGAAATAAAATAGGAAAAAAAGGTTTCAAGAAAAAGAAAAGAGGGGATCGTTGATACGTATGGTGTATCCAGATCAAAATGAGAAGAGCAAAGACAAGTTATTAATCAGTAGGCGCATCGTAAAACATCACCTCGGGTAGCAAGATCCATTCCTCATCCCAGGTCCAATTGCTCGTGGTTGTGGAAGCATGAGTCAGCGAGCGCCCACTGCAGAGCTGACGGCCCGAGCGAGCATCGTGCGCGGACACTACGACATAGGGGCAGTACGACGAGAAGGACGCCAAAGAGCCGAGGCTGCTGCCGCCGCCAACTTTGGCATAGCCGCTGATGTGTGACACATTTACGTACAGAGGCCGCGGCCGCACCTAGGATACGAAATGGATGGGAAAGGAAAAGTGGAATGTTTGTTAGAAATGAAAAAAGTGTGGGTGAGAGTTCGAGAAACCAGATGTTAGTGCACCCCCCTTAACCCTTACCAGCTTCAACTTCCAGGCAGCTGCTCGACCAGCGTAGCCCCGCATCTGGGCGCCGAGCCTCAGGGCGGCTGCCTGCCGCAAAGTGTTTAGAGACGGTGGGGGCGGCGGCACGACCATAGAAGAAGACGACAACATGGAAGTGGGGCCTTCACTAGCGCGGGTACCACCACCACCACCAGCATCATTGTTCGCGTTGTTCGGGTCTTGTGACGGGTCGAAAAGCCACGCGAGGGCGAGAAACTTGGCCAGGGGCTCTTGCCAATCGATCAACCGTTCGTGCGCAATGGGCTCGGAGAGAAGCTGACAGGAAACAAAGGGCCAAAAGGGGGGAGGTTAGTGTGCAAGGAAGTCGCACATGCATCTCTCGCCCTCGCCTCCCCTTGTAGGCCACTTCGTAGAGTAGAAACAAAGCAAAATAACTGGGACATCAAGAAGATACAAGAGTAAATAAAAGCAACCATACCCCGTCAAGATACTCTTGCAGGGACTGGATTCGGCTCTGAATAAATTTGTCATCAGTTTTGTCTATTTTGAAGAAGCCCGCTTTCCTGTGTTAACAAACACAAGAGATGTAGAGAATGAGACGAAAGATTTAAACAAAACTAGACTGTTCTCGCATTGTCGGCTACACAGCGACAATTAAAGGGCACCCTGCGCTACTGCAGAATAACCTGGAAGGCATCTTCTTTGGCTCTGGAATGCCATCTTCTTTTAGGCCCACGTGCAGCTCCCTAAACTCTGAAAAGCGCCGTTTTACAATGATAGGCTGGTACCTGAATCAATGCGTTCAAAATCGTTCATTGATATCAAAAACGATATTCACGCTTTGTAAGCTCAAGGGCAAGGAAATGATGCATAATGGGATAAATGGTGACTAGCGTTTTAAAAAATCATCGCAAGCGAGGAAGAAAGGGTTGAATAGCTTACGGTAGAGGCGGTGACACGATCGAGACACGGATGCTGTATTCGATTACATCTCCCGCGTCGAATAGAAAAGTACAAGCGGGAGAACTAGGGCCGTGTCCTAGAGGGTCAGTCCGCGTGCCATGGCCTGTTATTTTCGCGGCCAATACGACAGCAGCCATAGTTGTTTACGAGCCAACTTCAGGCGAGCTACATCAGCTCGCCCTTCATAGAGCTTTATCTCTATCTCCGATCTCCGATTCACAACACAGCCATCAGAAGTGCAAGAGCTTTCGAAGCTTCGATTGGTGCAAACGGATGGCAAGAACCTCCGCTTCAGGGGGTTGTTTATAGATCAACGAAAAGTTGATGTTTTATGCGACCACGACCAAAAAGTGCCTCCCAAAGAAAAATGTCTGTGACTCTCTCTGTGTGTCACATCATGCTTTTATCTGGGTAAATGTGTTCTGACACGTTACGTATGTTTTAACACGTTGTCACTGACATCAGCATGTTCTCTTGTTTCCACAGGTCAACTCCTGTCAAACAGCATTCTCGTCGAACTCACATCCACACCAATAAAAGCAAAAACCACCTTTGACCAAGGAAGGAGGCAGCTTACACATTCCAGTCATGATGTACGCTTCCTATTCGAGTCAAAACCCGAATACTGCGTATAATACAGTGCTAAGCCGCCAGGCGATCGTTCGAAGCGAAAGTGCAAGAAGTGAACCTTCGTGCACTCTTTCCGCTCTAATTTCTCGCCATCGCGCCCGCCGCACCTCTAGTTCGAAGTAGCTTGTGCATTGCATCTATGCGCATCTTTCACTCTTTTGTAGTGCCCTCCCAGCTCTTGATTCGGGAATATATAATTTTTCCCGTCTGCGGCCTCGCCCACGTTGAGATCTTCAAACAACGATCATTGGCACGTCACAAATACTACGCCACCGAAATGACCTAAATACGCCGAATACGCAACGCAGATTACCCGATAATCCGTAGCGTAGATCTAGACACTTTGTGCAACGCCTGACTACTTTTTTACCCTCGTTACCAAAAACTCTATGACATATGCTACTTTATAGTAGTAACATCTACTCAATTCCCACGTGTAATGGCCATATATGATGACATGCGCGACGTCCATTTCAACGAACCATTTTCACGTAAAAACCCTTTCGTTGATCGTGGCGCGGCGGCGCGCGCGCCGCTGCCGTAGTGCTTTTTGCTTTTTGTTAAAAATTACTGTACACTGTACGTGCTACTTGCTGTATGCTATACGGAACTATGCGCTATACTTTTATACTCTACAACCCACCACACCAGGCCACAGGCCGCCACTACACACTTTACGCATCCCGTCCCGGCAGTGCAATTTCTCGTCGTCCCGACGGTACATGGATCGTTATCCACGGTTTCTGCACCAAATGGCACACAAATTGCTGCGCTTAATTTACCCATATTTACCACACAATAATCTCAGACTGCGACGTGAAGTCGCGTTTACTACTAGTAGGGCCCACCCTGTCGATTGTCCGGTAGGAACGTATCGCCCGCTCTCTAAATCTCGCTAATACGGTAAGCCGAACCTCCCCCACAAAGGGGAAATTCCTCAATAACACAACACCTCCCACATACATCAACAGGCCGGTGAGCTGGCACAGCTCGCACGCACTTAGACTGAAGTCTCCAAGGGCTTGCGTCGCAGTGACCACCCTGTTCTCCTTTCTTTAGCCGCTTATAACCGATTGGCTTCTAAGCAGGTTAGGATTCCCGCGGGAAATTCCGCGGAATTCTCGCCAAAGGGGATTTTTTTTTCCAATCAGACGTGATTTCCGCGACGGAGATTTGGCAGTGCCTTTATGACTACGGTACGGAAACCCGCGGAAAACCTGCGGAAATACCACGTGAAGTGATTTTTTTAGCCATCGCGCGAAAATTCCGCGGAAACGTGAATCGCAACCCCGCTTGTAAAGGTATTAATGATCAATTGATTGATTCTAATTACCTATCTACTATCTATTACCATTCTATCTCCATCTGCTTATCTTAGAATTCTATACCAGGTAGCCACCCCGGATAGGTCACAATAGGTGCCGGTTCTTCTGAGTAAGATATGCAACGTCGGCGAGGTGCCACATATATCACAGTATATATATATATGCCCCCTGTAGTTTTGGCGAAGGATCCCCACCATGGCCCTCCGACCGGAGGGTCATGGTGACTCGCAGGGTGGCCTCCCTGATGAATGGAGCATATAATTTCATCATATTTATGT
>Ga0307930_1001465_pt1 | contig 18671 bp, 15 predicted proteins | sample OrgLakmetageno46_FD_203161 | JGI IMG/M metagenome (GOLD analysis project Ga0307930, IMG submission 203161) | Saline water microbial communities from Organic Lake, Antarctica - #46 | ecosystem: Environmental > Aquatic > Non-marine Saline and Alkaline > Saline | place: Antarctica: Organic Lake...
GCAGCTGGGCAAGCACCGTGGGGCAGGAACAACCACAGCAGCAGCAGCAGCAGTTTAGCTGGGATTGCTGGCGGCGGCGTGAGCGGCGCCGAGGCTGCTGCTCTGCGGGCTGAGCTAGCGCAGTACAAAACGAAGGTGGCCGAGCTGGGACTAGCGCAGCGCAACGCTGAACAGGCACTGCAGCGAGCTGAGGCAGGGCAGCGGGCTGCGGAATCGCGCGAAGCACATGCACTGGCGCAGGGCTTGGCCGGAGTACAGCAGGTGTCAGCCTTGGAAGCAGCGCTCGCAACGAAGGAGCAAGAAGTTCAAGCAGCGCAGCAAGCTGCTATGCAGGTAAAGCAGACCTGTAACTCATTGTGCAATTGTTTCGTAGGCGATTCCAGCATTTTAAAATCACCGTCCATCGTGCTGAGTGGGCACCCTCTTGTTCTTCACTCCTGTCTCTCTTCTCCACCTCCCAATACTCTAATATGGGGACACTTCAATGATTTGCAGGCCCATCAAAAAGCCAGCAGCGTGCAGGCGCAAGCTGAAGCAGCAGCCGCCGTTGCAAAAGCGACCGCTTCCAGAGCTGCGGCAGCCTCTCAGCAGCAGCGCAGCCGTCCGCCTAGCCCAGCTCATGGTTCGACTACAGTGGGGCCCTCGCAGCGGAGTGGCCCACTCACAGCGGCAGACTTGGCTGCGATTGCACTCGAGGCCGCATCAGCAACAGCTGCAGCAGCCGCTCAAAGTAATGGGCAGTTGGATGGCCGGCAGGCGCCACTGTCAGCCGCAGCTACAGCTGCCGCCGCGGTGAAGCTCGCTGGTTCTGCTTGGGAACTGCTGCGGGCTCAGTGCGAAGCTGAACTCAACGAACGTCTCTTGAGCGCGTCTTCCCAGGAACCCATAAGTCATTCGTTACCGGCTGATGCTCCTCCTTCTTCGTCAGATGCGGCAACTGCACCACCTGTGAGCCGCTCCTTGGTGCAAGGCATGGTGTCTCAACACGCGTCGTCTTCTCTTTATACGGCGGCAGCGGGGCCAGGGACAGGTGGCCGAAGCAACTCACCGTTGATGCGCCGCAGCAACCGAAGCGCTAGTCCTGGCGCCACCAATAATGCTAATCCGAGCGGCCACAGCAGTAACAACTGCAGTCGAGAGCGCTTAACGGAAGGAAGTGCCGGCGCTGGAACTGCAAATACCGTGGAATCACAGCAAAGAGGGTATTTGGCGAACGTGCAGTCCTCAAACCGGCGCTCTAATTTTGCTGACGTGTTAACCAAAAAGTCTTCGGGTCCAACAAACAGCCACAATGACAGCAGTGCTATGCATAACGCAGCCTCTTCACAAGGAGGTTCCAATGGCCCCCAGCGCAGCCATAGCTCCGGTAGCGTAGTGTCCGGAAGCACTGCAACCCATACCCAGTCGTCTTCGGCGCCAGGGCAACTAGTAGGCGCCGACACGGAGAACGCCGCGGTAGCCGACCGCATTGCAGCATGGAAAGTGAACCCAGCTGCTAATGCTTCGCAAGGAAGGCATTCCACTCCACAACGCGCCAACACTAGTGGCAACAACAGTAGCAACAACAGTAGCAACAACACTAGTAGTGCTTCCCCAAGGCGAGCGGCGTCGCCGTTGCGGAGCCCTAAGCCGCCTCCGCCCGCGCGCTCACCTCCAACCGAACTTCTGAAGGATGCGCATCACCGGGATAGCACTGCAGAGACCACCTCTGAACAAGGTATCAGTGAGAACACTAGTACTGACGTTGGCAATCACAGCAAATCCGCCTCCTCGAACGGACCGGCGTCCCCGACCTCACCGAGGAAGTCATCGGCGGAAGCGCTGGCACGGATGCGCGAAGAAGCAGATGCTTCCGCCTCGCTCGCTGCGTCGCGTTCTCAAGCGATGCTCGGTGGCCGCGGCCGCGCGCCTTCACCGGTGCCCCTGCCTGCAGGCAAGGCAGCAGCATCTTCCTCGTCGTCGTCATCCTCCTCGTCCAATGAGTCGAGTGTAACGTCGCCAGGAAGGCCGCTGACGCCGTCGAAAAAGAATGTGGCCTTTTCCTCGCCCGTAGAGATGGGCTCCCCGAACAGTGACTCAGAGGGCCAAAATAACGCACCTGAGAATTTGTCTTCTTCTTCTGCACCTACAGCAGCTGCAGACGAAGGAGACAAAGCTGCAAGGCCAACTTCCTTCTCGTCTGTCTCTGCAGCAACTGCATCTGCATCTCGCGCTCAAGCCCTAATCGCGCGAGCGGCTGGCTCGGATGCGGCCTCGCCGCCTGCGGTGCCATCATCATCTACAGCAGAAGCCACGGCTGTGCGCCCCCCTTCGCCTACTCTGAACCCACCTTCATCCGCTTCATCCGCTGCCGATGCCTCCTCATCCGAGACCGGTGGCGCGGCAGCGTCCTCGGCACGGGCGGCTGCCTTGATTGCGCGCGCAGGAAGAAACTCGGAGAACTCAGCGCAGCCGCCGCCTCAGAGCCAACCCAGCGAGGAGGAACAGGGCGTGGATGCCACAACCACAGAGGAGGCGGGCACTGCAGAGGAGTCGGCTACTACGGGAGAAAAGGGGGCTTCTGCAAGTGGTGGTGCTGGTGGGGCTTCCCCAGGCAGCAGCGGCGGCAGCGAAAGGCGGCGCGGTGCCAGCCCCATAGCCGACCGGGTGAAAATGTGGAAGCGCGCTACAGGGAGGTTTTCGCCGCTGCCGCCCGGGGCCTCCCCCAATGACAACAAGCGCACCTCCTTGGCGGGGGAGAAAGCGAGCCCCCAGCGCAGCTTGTCGGCTTCGGCCGTGCGGGAACTCGCCGAGAAGGCGGCCACTAGCCCTAGCAAACCCGCGAGCCCTGGGCGACGCCCTCCGCACCCAGGCCGGGCGTCTCCAGTGCCGGGCACTTTGGCCCACAAAAACGCTGCTGCTGCTGCTGCTGCTGCTGTTTCTGGCGACAAGGCTGCTGCTGATTCCTCCACGAGTGAGGCATCTTCCAGATCTTCTGAAAGAACTGAAACTTCTCCCGGAGCTGCCGACGCGTCTGCAGCTGAAGTGAAAGACGGAAAGGATGCGGCTGCTGCCGCGGATAACCACACCACAGCTGAAACGGATGCAGCAGGCAACACCAACAGCGGCAGCAAAGACGACAAAGGGAGCACCGGGGCGAGAGGGCAGCGCCGGGCTCAGAGTCCACTCATTGCGCGCAAGCTGGCGGTCTGGAAAAACGGCGGCGAAAAAGCCGAAGCCGAAAAAGCCTCGAAAGAAAAGGCCGACAACGAAAAGGCCGACCAAGCGCAAGCGGCCAAGGCGTCCAAAAAGACCGCTGGCAAAAGTGTTTCTAATGAAGGTGCAGATGCCAAATCAGATTCAGCTGCTGATGCTGATGCTGTTGCTGTTGTGGCAGCAGGTGATCCAAGTGCAACAACGGAAGCATCAGCAGCGGCGCCAACGTCCAACATCCGCGATCGCGCTCGCAACGGTTGGCTCGGGAGCAGTGGCAGCGGTGGGGGGTCCACTCCACCTCGCCAGGGCGGCGCGAGTCCTCGGGCGCCTTCGCCAGGGCGGGCCGCAGCACGCGCCACGAGCCCGGTCTCGGAGCGGGTGAAGAAATGGAAAGAATCCACGGCTGCGCCATCCGAACGATCGTCACCCGGTAATGACGTCACTGGAAACAGCGGCAGCATCAATGCCGCTTCGCGTTTGACCAGCAGTCGCAGCGATTCTCGGTCTCCGCTCCGCAACCTGGCGCGCTCGTCTTCGCCTGCCCGGAGCAGCAGCAACGGCCACGGGGCGGCCACCAATAATACAGGGGCCAACAGTAGGAGTGGCAGCACGGAGCGTGAGGCGAATGCCCTCTTGGTACGCCGCTCGATTTCGCCTTTCCGAGCGGCTGCTGAGCGCGAGGCGACTGCTGCGAGAGCGGCGGCTGCAGCCGCACAAGCCGCCAGCGCGAACGCAGCCCTTGAAGCAGAACGAAAAGCAGCCGCTGCAGCCGCTGACAGGGCTGCCACGTCTAGTGCCAACAAGAATGCTGGGAGCAAGCACAAACCCAGCAACAGCAGCAGAGGTCAAGAAGACAGCAACACCACCAACAGCAGTTCAGTAACAGTCACCACCGGCACGGGCGAATTCGGCAATGGGTTAGCTCAAGACCAAAGCTTCGTAGAGCCTGCGAAGGTGCTAAGTGTAGGCAGCCGCGTTTTTGCTCTCTTCGATGACGCATCGCATTATTACCCTGCGGTCGTCGCGAGCATCACCGGCGGAATGGTGCGTGTTAGTTCCTCTGCGTTCACTACCTTTCCTCTCACATTTCGCTGTGCATGTATTAAATGAATGCGTTATTCTCTTCTGTTATTTAAAGTGTCCTTGCATATGCGCACTCTTACGTTCTGTTTGATTGTGTTCGATTGTGAGCCATGACTTCTCATTGCTGTTAAATTTTCTTCGTCTGAATAGATGGATTTACGCTTCGACGACGGAGACGAGCGGTCGGCTGTAAGCTTGCCTGAGACGCGAGTGCCTTTACAGCAACAGCAGCAACAGCAACACTCTGACCGCAGTTGTAAAGCTGCCGCCTCGAATTCTCCTCCGAAAACCAAGCCTTCATCTGTCAAGAGCCACAAAGAAGGCAGCAAAAGCAACGACAGCAGCAGCAGTGGCGGCGGTGGTGACAGCAGCCGTAGCCGCAGCCGAGAAAAGCGAGGCAGGTCGTCCCCTGCTCCCGCAGCAGCCCCGGGGTTAGGCGTTGGTCCCGCGTCCATCTCCTCCTCTGGGGGCCCAGGCGGCCGCGAATCCCCCCTCTTAGCTGGGATGCCCTCGGCGCCGCCTCTCAAGGGCGACCGAGGACACGGAGGAGCTTCCAAGGACAAAGTGCGCGAAGACACTCCCGCGGGGGCCACCAGCTCTCACCGCAGTGGGAAAAGCAGCAGCAGCAGAGACAGGGAGAGGGGCGGCGGGGGAAGCAGGAGCCGTGAGCGCAGTCGAGAGAGCACGAAAGAGGGAAAAGAAAGTAGCCGGGATCGAGACGGCAGCGGCGGGAGCCGAACGTCAGAGCGGAGTCGGTCTCCGCGCAACGGTCAAAGCGACAACGGCAGTGAGCGAAGCCGCGACCGAAACAAAGCCAGCAGCGCGCCACCGTTGCCGAACACAGGCAGGAGGCCGAGCCCGTTGAGACAAGTGCTGGAGAAAGACTCGAGCCACTCTTCCTCGCAGGTGTGTATTTTTTTTGCAACCTCCCACAGATTTTTGCCTCCCATTCCTCGTTCGATTTGTAGTACTGCCTCAAATATTTTCTTGGCATTTTTATCTTAGTCGATCAAACCATCCTTCTGTCTCCCTGTACTCCTTCTCCTTATCCTCTTCAAGTAATTCCTCTTTAGTTATCTCTTGACTAGTGATCTGTTTTCACCCTTCTTTATCAGGTGAAGCGGGAATTAGCGCAGCTCGACATGTTGCGAGAAGAAGTTGCGCGGATTCGGAAAATGAACGAGCACGAGTTGCCCGCCATTCGGGAAGCGCGCGAGTCCGCTGCACGACCAGAGGATAAATCCCCACCGCAGTCCCCTGCGCACCCGTCTGCTAGCCCTTCTGCTGCCACGGCTGCTGCCGCTGCCTCAGCCTCGGCCACGACCGCAGCTGAGAAAACATCGACCAGCACTGCCCCTGCACCTGCTGCGACGCTGCCACGTCGAGCCGGCAGTCCGGTGCGGTCGATGAGCCCCGTCATTGCGCAGCGCTTGCGGTCGTTCCACGGCGCTCGGGGCGGACCCAGCGCAGGGGGCCGCGAGTCGCCTGCCGTAGACAGCAGCAGCGGCCGTGGTAGCACTAGTAGCAGCACTAGCGGTAGCAGTAGTAGTGGTAGTAACAATGGTAGCCGCAGTGACAGGAGCAGTGGCTCAGCATCAGCTGGAAGTGCCCCCGTGAGAGGGCGGCTGACGCCTCCGCCAGGTCCCCGCACCGTCACCAAGACCGGAGGGCGCACGTCGACATCGCCCAGTAGCACTGGACGAGAAACACCAGCACCCATTACAGAAGAAGAACCCAGCGCCATTGATTCAGCTGCCACGGAAAACCAGCCGCAAAATGCGCCACGTTCGATGAGCCCTCTGATTGCCCAGCGCATGGCCGCATTCCACACACAGAAGACATGATCCACGGCTTGTGACTACGAAGAGGATGGGTAGTTAGGGGAGGTTCCTTGATTTGTGCTGTTCAAATCAAGTCATCTACGGCGCCTACCTGCGAACTATGATTCATGATTCATAATCGAGCGCCCCTTCTCTGCTTTCCACTTCCCATGTATAATCGTGTTCTAATTCTAATGAATTATGGATCGCAAATCGGAATTAAGATATTTTGGGTTGTGATTTCGAAGTCCAGCCCACAAAGAACATAAAAAATCTAGACTTTGGACCGCTACCATCACTTCCACTTCCATGGCCACTCAGGCATGTGCGCCTGATTAGCTTCTTAGGTCTAGTTTGCGCTGTGCTTTGCTTTTCTTCTCTCTACCTGTTAGTCTTCTAATTCCGGCCCTTCGGGGCCTGTCTCAAAAATCTAGGAAGCTCGCGTGTAGAAATATGTGGCTTCGTTGGTTCTCGTTTCTCTTTCTCTCTCTCCCTCTGTATATCTATATCGCCCTGTGGCCTTGTGTCTTGTGTCGGATGTGCTTTATACTCATCCCCACGCGCACCGCGCACCGCGCGCAGATATCATAAATTCATGGTGCGAAATGGCGATGGAAAGATATTCGCCCCTTTTGGCACTCAGATGGGATCTGAATTCATCGTTCATCGTTCAGCGTGGTGACTTGCTGGCGCTGGCAGGGCGGCGGCGACAAGTACAAGTGACAAGGGGGTCCTCAAAATATCATCTTAGAGTAACCAAACAGTCGCAGAGCTGCGCGTCCTATTTATCGTATCATCTTCTGATCATCTGCACAACGTGGTGGTGGTGTTCTCAAAAGATAACCTTTAGGCGGTTACACAGAAGGGTGCTAGCTCTAGCTAGAAGAGTTCACGTTCTTGATGAGAAATGTTTTCTTGTTGCTGTTGACTACCTTCAACGCCTCAGCATGCGCGTACCACGGAGTGACGCCGTTTCCAAGTATTCGCTCCAAACGATATTCGCGACTTGCTGCTTCCAGCGGTGACGAATCTGCATCCGAGATTCAAATCTCAGTCGAGACAGACGCAGAAGATGTGGCGAATTCGACGCCGCCAGTTTCAAGTAGTGAATTGGAAACCAGCACCGATTTTGACTGGGCTAGCGTGGCTAAGGATAACAACTACATTTGGTACCTCAATCTCAAAGCTAGAAGATCTGGTAAGAGTGCAGATACCTCGAACAACAGCGTCGAAGAAGAAGTGGTGACCGACCTTAAGAGTCCAATAACTATCCTTGCCATCTTGTTCTTTGTGCCAATATTTACCAGCGAATTCTTTTTCTCTGTTTCTCGGCCTTTCATTTGCGCCAGCCAGTGGGCCGCAGAATTGTGCGCGCCAGCAATTAGCTAGCTAACTGTATAGTGTTCAAGTGCACTGGGCACCTGCCACAATGCTTTGGTTTGGGATTCTTCTTTCAATAGCAGCATTGTTTTACATGTACCATTTTCTCGTCTGAGTAGCGTATAAGAAAGCAAAAGCGATGCCCGATTATTTACTTGGCTAAAAGCTAGAAATCAGAGGTCTAGCTAGAAGCAACGTATGAAGTGCCGCGCGAGATGCCCGGCAGGTTAGGATTAAGCCGAAGCCATACGCATGGCCCATGCATTTATCTGTATATTCCTGTTCCGTTATCTACACCAAGCACTTCAAAATGGCATGAATTGATTCAAATACAACCCGCATATGAAAAATGTTGTGATTGACTGGCTAACTGGCTAAGCTATTGGCAATTGAAATACTCGAAACTTTGTATAGCAGGAGCCCAAACAATAAAATAAAAAAGGGCCATTTATCAGGCCCGCGACTCTCCAATGAGTGCCTCAGCTGTCTCAGGCAAGGCGCGAGTTCTACCCTCGGGAATGTTTGGGTATTCGCCCACGGATTCTTCCTTCTCACACCACTCCATCGTCGCTAAAATTGCTGCTTGTGCCGCAGTGCCCTCGTCGTAGCCTTCTGGCGCCCTCACAGCTGCTGCTCCTCCCGAAGCGCGGCCCCCATTCGGACTGCCATTGCCATCAGTATTGGCACTGGTGGTATTGCTGCTGCTGCGGCTGCGGCTACTGTTGTTATTCCCAGGGCTACCGCCCCCAGGACTGTTATTGCCAGAGCCGCTGCCCTGTTTTTGCTTGGCTTGAGTCGCCTTTCGAGCCGCAACTTTGTTCGAATCTTTGCGTGCTTGCTTAAGCTCCGACGCAAGCGAAAGGCACAACTCTTGGTCTAATTGAAAAAAAAATACAAGGGAAAAGAAAACACATGAGCATAAGCATGATCAATGGCAAATTTATGAGACGTGCGTTAAGGATACGCTAAATCAGTGTGATGTTACATATAACTGCGTGATTACTACAGATAGTAGGTGGGGTTTATGCCTGCATATTCCTCGAGACTAAATCTTGGCCAGGAGCGGCCTTGAACGCATCTCTCTCAATGAACACGCACCTAATTGCGGCTGCAAGAACTCGTGCCCGCTAAAAGTTGGGCGTTGGTCGAGGCTCTTCGCCAAGGGCGCCACCTTGAAGTTGGTAAGATACACGCAGTAAGCACACGAGAAGGGCAATGCACACAATGCGCGCGATAATCAATTTCAATGAACTGGCGCGAAACTAGATCAAATTCAAGAAAATACGTTTGGATACATGTGAACACACGCAACAGTATACTCAGGTTAGAAGATGGCACTGAAGATAGACCTGTTCGCAAGTCCGAAGGTGCTGTCGCAACGACGACAGAGGCACTACGAGCCCGCACTCGCAAGTGCCCTTTTTGGCAGCTAGCCGTTTCCTCAAAGCCTTGGCTGGCTCTGTGGTTAACTTTCCGACCTATTACCCGCAAAAATTAAAATTCCGTTCGACATGAGAAGGAGGGAAGGATGGGTGAATTTGTGAAGAACGACCGCCCTCATGTTTATTTAAAAACTTTTCACGTGAGGTTCAAACCGTGCTCATTGCTACTACAGGACAAACAAAATAACAGCGCAAGCACCGACCGCCACCGTCATTGTCACCATCGTCACTACTACGGCCGCTTCAACCAACGTCACTCACCTTGGGGTCGAAGAGGCAGGCGCGGCACAGGGGGCACACGCAGGCTCTGGGGTCCCCGCGGCTCGCAGTCGCCGCGCGCGTCATGGCGTGCTCCAAGCAGGCGCGGCAAAACACGTGGCGGCAGGGCAGCGCGAGCGTGGCGGCTTCCAGGGGCTCGGTGCAGATGGGGCACTCGAAAGTGTCGTCGTACTGCACCTGTTTTTGTTTGTTTGTTTGGTGTTTATAATGTTATGTCATGTGTATAGTAAGCATACGGCACGGTTCGGTTGATTTCGATCACTACTAGTTAGCCGTCTAGCTAAAAGCGTGAATTACCGAAACAATGGGAATGGTGAGCCTCTCATTGGGAAGTACCTTGCTAGTGGATTCGGCGAGGCGTCGCATGTTTTCAGCGTGCAGAAGGGCTGCAGCTTCCTGAGAAAAAAATACCAGCGATGATGTGCGAATTGAAAAAGAAGAAAAGCAAAGCTTAAAGTCACAGTTGCTTCCCACGTTTGCTTGCGCCCTTCCAGTATTTCTTGCTTCAAGTATACATGCGATAACCGCATGATTAACGACCAAACGCACCTCCCTGGCACGCTGCGCCTCTGCTTCGACGGCAATTTCAGTTTCAAGGCTCGATATTTCCTCTTCAATTTCATTACGGCGCGCCTATGCAACAAGACGCAATTTATGTACGTGAGGATTGAAACCACTCCTAGATTTTCTCTCGGTCTATTTCTAGTCTGATCCCTTGTAATCTCGTAATGCTTCAGTGCCCAATCCTCAATTCAAACTTATAGGAAAAGCGACAGCTTCTGTACGATATACTTCTAGGTGCAGCTTAGTTCTTACCAGTTTTGCTTTCTGATCGGCATCTAGCGACTCGGGCGGCTGCAAAGCGATCGAATCGATTTGTTTTTGCCTTTTCTTCGCGGCTTTGAGCCGCCGTTGCCTGGACTGCTCCGGCGTCTCAGTGGCAGAGCCGTTGCTAGCCCCATTGCCCGAAAGAGCAAGGGATTCTTGAAGAGCTCGAGTGAGCCCAGGACACGCAGACTCTTCTTCTGCTGCAACGACTTGGCCAGCTAAAATACTTTGCACCCGCGCAGCCTCAGCATCTTCAGCTGCTTTGGCTTCGAGTTTCCTAGCCCGCCTCTTTTCATTGCGCAATCCGAATTTGCCTTTCTTGGGAGTTACTTCAGGCCCAGTAGCGACTTTTCCAAGTGAACCCCTCTGAACAAATTCCCACCCCTCCGCATCGTCGTTCTCAGCAAGCGCCGCCATACCTTTCTTAGCCTAGTCGAGTACGCGTTATTTGCAGAAGGCTGTTATAATGTTGCAGTAATATGTAAGAGCGACTAAGAGCTAATGATGCTACTGTAGCAGTTGAAATTTGCGTTACCTCTCGATGCTTACAATGGCGTTCGACGATTCTAAGTGAGCGATTTCGAATAATCGCGCTCGTGGGCAAATTGTTGGCGCTGTGGCGGGCAAGCTAAGATTCAAAGCCACTGAGCCAAAGTGAGTGCGAATGACCGAACGAGTTTTTGAACTTTTTGGTGGTGTTGTGGTTGTGGTGGTTGTTTGTTTACTATCGGTGCCAGCCCAGTGTGCATGATGCCAGCTTGTCCAAATGTCCAAAAGCTCAGAGAAAAGATACGAGAAAGGCTACAGTACAGCCCTTCTTGCTCTTAGGTTAACCACAGCGCCAGAGCATGCCGAACTAGGGTTCCAGAAAACATTCACTCCTTAGCATTCCTGGGGCTGTCTTCTCGTCGCAGCTTTCTGCATGGCTAATCTAGCATTGGGCACAAATTAACTAATGCTCGAGGTTGTTTTGTCGTCAGCTAACTGGGTAACCAAGTGTGCAATTTTGTGGTAGAAATCGGCGCCCAAATTACCTGTTGCTAGCAAAGTTGGAAGTATAATGCAACTCTCTTGGTTAATAGTTGTCATCGGCCACATCTGGCCTGCCGCTTATGGTAGATGCTCTTGGTCGATCGCGCATCATCGATCCAAATGCGACTCTGAGAATAGACAACGAGGACTAGGAGACACTACGGCTATAAAGACACGAGACGAAAATGATAAAAAATTACGAGCAACCAAGGCAAGAATCCCACCGCTTAAAGCTGCAGAAAGTGCGTCTGAGATAGTGAAGAGGAGCGAGAAAGCGAAGTCTTCGACAGTTGGATCGACACCTCGCAGCTCCTCTTCGCCCTTCAGAAGCAAAGGTAGCAGCACGGCTTGTCCTGGTCCATCGGATGGATCGTCAACTGTACCGCCACCCTTGCTTGCAAGCGATAAAACTGGGAATGTGAGCAATGCCGAAGCTGCAGCTACATGGTGGCGTTGTGTGGTGCCTGGGGCTGCAGCAGCATCGCCTCCGTCGGTCGGCAAAGCTACCTTATTTTTCGTGCACGTGCCGAAGGTAACAGGCGACGTAGTTTGCGGTCTGTTTTCGATATTTTTATTTTGCTGGTCTCATGAAAGCTTGTGGAAGCTTGAAATGCGGCTTGCTCTCTTTCAGTCTCCCGTTTATCTGCGATAAAGCTAATAATTTCAATAATTTTGAACCTATCTTCAAGGTGGGCGGAACAAGCTTAGAGCAAGTGTTCAATGGATTGACGGAATCTCGCCCGCCGCTCTGCGCGAGGCGCTTCATGGATAGCCTTGAAGGCTGCCCTGCTGCCAAACGGGACAAGGGCATCGGTTGTGCGGCAGCGCGTAAAGTGTCCACGCGTGGGAAGTACCGCAACCAGCATTGTCTACGCAATTCAAGCAATTTGCTTTGGGGCCACTTGTCACTTGACATCGAAGGCGCCAAGCATGTCAATTTGCCGGCAGCTAGCCATATGAGCACATTAAGCCGCAGGAGCCTTAGATTGAGTCGTGAGAGTAAAAGTAGCAGCATTGGAAGGAGCAGAAGCTGGAATGATCATAGTACTCGACAGCTGAAAACAGCAGTCCCTTCAGCACCGTTTGTGCCGCCGGTGTACACCATGGTGATCTTAAGAGAACCAGTGGCAAGATTAGTGTCCCTGGCGAACTATTTGGGCGTGTCTTTGTCAGCTTTCGAAAGCAACTGGGCCATGAAAAATGCAGTCAACACCCAAACCGCCATGGTCAATGGCGTCCCCAACATTGGTCCGTTGAATGTGAACGGCCATTCGCACGACAGAGGCAGCTGTGTTCACAGCGCATCCGAAGCTATCACTGAATCCAGACGGCGGCTATTGACAACCTACACCGTTGCGGGCACGACTGAAACTTATGTGCGAACTGTGTGGCTTACCCAACGGGTAAGTTTAAAGACAACTCAAAACTCAGGCGTCAGCTTACCCTTAAACTCTTCCCATTCCCTTAGGTTCCGTCTATACACATCTCTTCGAAATGAATTCAACCTCTACGCTTGCGCTTATTGCAAACGCTTCTTATTTGTCGTGCACTTCTGAATTATGTATCTATATTACAGGCTTTTGGTTGGGGCGAAGCAGCCATTTTTTCGGCCTTAGCGCATCCGCGGAAGGGCTTTCGCACTCCGGGCGCAAGAGTAAATACCAAGGATGCATCTCTTATGTATTGACCAATGTTTTATTCTCCTATACTTGTGAACTTTTGTGATAGATTTGACACCCGAGAAAGGGAGCTTACTGCAAGCACATTGATCATCTTTCAGTTGTTATGGCGGCCTCCGGTAACATAGTCCACTTTTGACCTGACGATTATACCTCACCCTGTGAATTTTTACTTGCCCCCACTGTAGGCAAAAGGTGTTGAGGTTTTCAGTATGTCAAGTGTGAGTCCTGAGCTCTTGGCGAAGTTACAACGCCGTGAGCAGTGCGACACTGCCACTCACTCGTTTGCGGGTACAGTTGTTGCGAGCCGCTTGAAAGCCATGCCAACCACTGACCGAGTAAGTTATTCGTTATTTCTCTCATGCTTATGAACTATTCCTCATTTTTAATGTCGTAATTGATCAATTACTGCTTCGTTTTTTTTCTTCGATTTGGTGTTTTTCTAGTGTCCCTCACTTGTTTTCGTTGTTTTGTCTGGCTTTATTTCTTCTCCAGAGCGCCCTCGAAGCCTTCGAGCGCCGACTTGCGATGGAAACGAAAGCTACTGGCTCGAAGAGGCCAGTATAGGATACTGCGGGCATACCATTCCTCCATTAACTGATTCATCTAGTTATGATTTTACGTTGAAACGCTTATCACATGGAACGAAGAAATCCTACTGCGTATTTTCTTTTGAGAGAGTCCGCATGCAGAGCACTACTTACTACTGAAGTCTTAAAAAGATACAACACATAACACACAGCACTTTATTCGTAAAGTAGCACAGACCTGCACTACATGTCGTAGCATGTAGTACTAACTGAGGACACAACTAGCTTTGGAAGCAAGCACCGTAAAACACGAGACACCAAACAAGCCGAAAAAGAAGGTTGTCATCGGGTCAACGGTCAACGGCGTCATCGACCGGTCGTCATCGATTGGTCATTCATTGGTTGTCAAAAAAAAGGTGTACGTGGCGGAAACTTTTTCTGAAAAGCTAGCTCATCATCAGGTCTAAACGACTACTATTAGTCCTGAACGTAAGAATAGCCATGAGGAACCTAAGGCTACTTTGGACCACCTTGGCAGTATCTCCTTTCCTAGGCTATGGATTGGTATTTTCACCATCGTCGAAGGTGTCGAGCTCACGACGCATTAAGACTCGACGTCTCGCAGCGGTTGCTCCTCCTGAAGCACTGAGTTATGGGCTCACTCTATCAGGCGAAGAAGTGCACGATTTCCAACCTGGCGTTGGAATTTTCAGCAACGATGACTGGCTAGCAGCTTGGCGGACTGCGCCAGAAGTAGACTATACTTCAACTAACATCGATGGTTCTTTGCCACCAGAACTTTTAGGAGGGTCTTTGTATCGTGCAGGACCAGCGCGCTTCGACCGCGGTGGCACGCGATACGAACATGTACTTGATGGCGACGGTTATGTGCTCAAGTTTTCTTTTCCCTCGGCAGAAGAGGTTGCAGCAGCAAAAGGTGCAGGGCAGGATGGGGCTTGCGGTGTACATGTGCTCGGAAAGTTTGTCGAAACGGCATGGTACAAGGAAGAAGAAGCATCTGACGAGCTCAAGTTCCGCAACACCTTTGGTCAGTAGAGCGGTTATCAGGCTTTACGAATTCAAGAACTTTGGATTCTTCTACCAGTTGCCTTCTTTAATATGTACTGGTTTACGCTAACTAAGTGTACATGATTGTGTGCTTCATATCAGGCACTCAGCCAGCAGGTGGAGCGCTAGGAGGCAATCTTCTCAATATTGAACTCAAGAATGTTGCTAACACTAATGCTCAGGTGCTCCAAACTTCATTTCTTATTATTTATAGTGAATCACCATTTCCGATAGACGTCCACTAGTGGTATTCTCATGTCGTCTTTCTCTCTTAAGCAGTTGTACCGTTCATGAAGTTCTTAATATGCTCCATCCACAATCAGGTTTGGGGTGATAAACTCCTGGCATGTTGGGAAGCTGGATTACCGCATGCCCTCGACCCTGAAACTCTCGAAACTCTGGGCTCCACCTCTCTCGGTGGTTTCTGTGAGCTGGGCCCAGTCGGGCGCGGACAACCGGTGGATCTTGGTGCACCTACTCTGAACAGCGCGATGGGAATGGGCGGGACTGGTAATGTCCAAGCTCCACCAATAGAAGTAGCTTTAGCTTTACTGAAGAGTATCGATCGTTTATGACTATATTGCCAAGTCTAATATCTTGTTTGGTCCTTTAATGTCGTATTTATGTACCTATCCCTCATTATGTTCTCGATGTTCTAGCTTTTACGGCACATCCGCACGTTGACCCAACCTTGAATCGCTTCGTGGGTTGGGGCTGGACCAACATGGCGTTATCCGACAGCATGCGAGTGCGGCTCCAGGAATGGGACGAGAACTGGTCCAAAGCTGCGCCCGAAACGAGCTTTGTGTTTGAGCACTGCACGCTTGCTCCACACGACTTCGCACTCACGGTAAATTGATCAGCATAATTTGAGCTGCACATTCGTCTCATTGAAACCAAACTATTTAACTTTCGGAGCCCTTTCAAGGACATGCCATACACTATTTTACAAGTTTGCTTACCGTATGTATTTATGTATGCAATGTTAGCCGGATTACTACGTCTTCACCGAAAACCGCTTATCCATGGACATGGCACCATATGTACTCGGCCTCAAGGGGCCTGCCCAAACGCTCAACCTTTGCCCTGATCAGCCAGTCAGGCTACATGTAAAGCGGCGCCCAAATCCAGGCCAACCAGTTCAGAGCAGTAACGGAGACTCAGAAGCACCTTCACCCGCAGATTTTATTGTGGAGTGCCCCTCGTGGTTTTGCATTCACACGAGCCACGCAACTCAGTCGCCTGACGGGCGCGTGCTTCGGATTTATAGCAGTGGCTGGCCCAAGCAAGAGAAAGGGCCTGACGGGAAACCTCCAGCTTTTCTGGGAGCTTGGTACGATTTCTACTTGTTTTGATTTTTGAGAATGCCCAACTGACGCGAAGTTTATACTACTATATTGTACGTAGCTATATTATGTTGTCCATCGTAGAATACTTCGTAATCTCATGTGTGATAGACATTACTGACACCGCGCTCTTTCAACAGGGGTGGTGAAGCTCCTAGATACGACGTCATTCCAGTGACCCGATACTGGAAGACTGAAGTTGAATTATGGCCGCCTACTGCGACGTCTACTGGCATGTCGTCGTCTGAATGGCCGAAAGTGTTGTCGCACTCGCCGTGGCCTCTCGGAACCAATTTGTGCGTTGAACACCCCCACGTGCACCCAAACTACGAAAGCGGCGTGCACAAAGATAACATCATCACTGAAACCGTCAAAGCTGCAGTTCAAGATGGCACCGCCACTGTATCGTCGAGCGGAAACAGTGGGGCTGAAGAATCACGTTACGTGTTCATGTCAATATCCAATGAAGTCGGTCTTGCTACTGCACCTCAAGGCTGGGTGCGAGTAGACCTCTGGCACGGTCGTGAGAATATTGGTCAGAGCAACGATGAGGTTGCTTCAACTGACCCTTACTCCGTACACTATCTCAATACGAGGCAGTTCAGTGAAGAGGTGGTGCTGGTTCCCAAAGCACCTCTGAGAGATTCCAGTCCAGGCGCAGACTCAACCTCCGAATTGCACCCTTCGGCACGTGTTTGGGTACTTGGAATGTTCTTCGACGCACCATCTAACCGTTCTGCGCTGGCGGTGCTTGACGGCGAAACCATGCAGCGACAAGCCACAATATGGCTGGACCACGCTAGCCCACACGGCCTTCATGGGTCTTGGTTGAAGCCCGCGGCAAGATAATGCGTTCTTTCTGACAGCTGTACGAAGTGTACCTCGACACTCACTTTTCAATTGGCCAGCTACGTTGTCCCAATTCAGTGAGCAAAATTTTGTTAAGTGATTTTCAAATCTTGTACGTTTTATGTGAAATCAATGGAAAGTGCCCTAGAATATATACATATGCATGTCTTTGCCGTTCACCACTGAAATGTCTTGTTTTGTGATATGTGGTATTAACTAATCCCGCACGCAGCACCCAATTCGGTTTCTGATAGAAAACGAAATCTGGAGCCCTTGTGATATCAAAAATCCAGTTCTGTGCTCTGTGTGTATGTGAGCCACATAAATAGCCTTAGCCGGGGCTTCGTTGGTGATTGATAACATGTGGCATTTTTGGAATAGTAAATCCAACCACATATCTAATTTCTACAAGAATTCCTCATTTCGCTTGTTTTGGGTGTGAGTCCGGTAACATGTGGCATTTGAAATAGTAAACCCAACCACGTTTCTACAAAAATTCCTCATTTCGCTTGTTTTGGGTGTGAGTCCGATATACAACTAGCGGCATAGTGATGGCGAACTTTTAAGCAGGCACCAGCATTAAATTACCGTTGCCAGTGGCGTTTAGAACCACCCAGTGTTTATTTCGTTATGCACCATTTGATGATTCATCCGATCATACAAACGACAAAAAGCGAATTCACCGCTACACTTCTCCCATGTAAATCAGGGTGCGCATATTAGAAAGCCCTCATCCAAACCGCCACTCCGGGCGCCGACGGCACTTTTCCGGCACTTCAACTCCACGAGTAAACCCATCGATGTCCGACTGCCTGCTTTTGCCAGAGCCGTCAAACACCTGAGCGACAACAATCATTGCCCATACACAAATCCCCAAAGCAAGCCACAAAAAAGACAAAAAGGTTCAGGCATCAACTCAGAAAAATACTACTGAAGAGGAGTGGAAAAGAATAGGAAGAGTGATAGACGCAAATAGCACATCTGCATGCCGAGCTGATTCAAAAAAGAAAAAAAGAAGGGGATACTGATGGAAGATCATCTCAAGAAAAAGAAGTTGAGTTTGCGTACTTGGCCAACGTGCTGAAAATTCAAAGGCCGAGGCGAAGGAAAACCCCGAGCGTTTTCGAAGCGCTCGCAGCTGTAAGCATCGTGAGCTAAATGGTCGTGTTTTACCAACGGCCAAACCACCTGACGCAAAGCGCACAGAGATGCACACGTATGCAATGGCGTTTAAATCAAATGCAAGGCTTGAGGCGGAACAATGCAGCAACTGGTGCACAACTAAGTGCATCTACATACCTCGCTGAGAAAGGTCAAATCGGCGCCGTACGCGTCTTTGTTCCAATAGCCCCGAATCAACGAGGCCATCGTTACTTCAGCTAGTTCACCTTCAACTTCTTCATTTTTTTCGACTTCAGCAACACCCTCATCTCTTCTTTCGCTAGATCTGTACGGGTATGACTCCCATAACAATGTTCGCTGGTTCATCAAACGTCTTGCGCCGAAAGAATATCCGCTGCTGCTTAGACTGCTACCAGTACCAAATACACCACTGCCACTATTGCTACCGCTGCTCGACCACGAACCCGTGCCTCGTTCCCACCAGTCATCTCTGCTGCTGCTGCTGCTGCCTCCCGCCCAATCGTTGTCTCTCGCGCTGCTCTCCCACCACGCTTGTTCTTCTCTTAAAATAGCAGCTTGTCGCTCGGCTGCCCCTTTCAAGAACCCCCTGCGCGCGCCCCACATACCTCCGTTGAGAGGGCGCTCGTGGTTCGGGTGATCTCTCACCTGCATACAGTATTCACACAATACAACGAAACTTGAGTATCACCCGACAGTTTATTCCTACCGGTACTGTAATATATTTCTAATTGTGTAACGTTAGTTACAGTATCAGCTCGAATGTCACACACGCAAGCTTACAAGCTCTCAAACTATACTGAGGCAAAATCAAATTGGACGCCCAATGAGCTTAAATGAACGTTATCATACTTACCGTATGAAGGTTCGCGCCGCTTGCCACCCACTCGGCCACTGCGAGGGCGTCCCGTGGGTTTAAGCGCGAATCAGAATCCCGCACGATGAACCGATCCACCTGGTAGTAGGGTAGTGTTGGTGGCAGGTGGTGGCAAGAAGTGAA
>Ga0307930_1001475_pt1 | contig 18628 bp, 17 predicted proteins | sample OrgLakmetageno46_FD_203161 | JGI IMG/M metagenome (GOLD analysis project Ga0307930, IMG submission 203161) | Saline water microbial communities from Organic Lake, Antarctica - #46 | ecosystem: Environmental > Aquatic > Non-marine Saline and Alkaline > Saline | place: Antarctica: Organic Lake...
CTAACAGCAGGAGCTGATGTAGAGGCGCAAAGCAATGTGAGAGTTCGTACACACGGATATAACACTTGCATATAAAGATGTGCGTAGCCATGGAGATCGATTGTAGAGAAACTTAGCCATTTGTGCGCTTATTTTTGGTTCTCCTGTATCTCCTCTCCTCATGTAACCCTAACCCTAGGTTTGACGAAAGAACGGAAAGACGGCGCTCATGGAGGCCACAGAAGGTTGGGAAGTTGACATCGTGAAGCTACTCCTTGAAGCAGGCGCTGACACAGAGACTAAAAATGTGGTGAATACAGAACCGCCTATAAACGACTCCTTCCTTCCTTCCTTATAAATCTATTAAATCCGCTGGTTCGATCCTTGAACACCTATCTATGCTACCTTCTATTATTTTACAGGTCGGTAGTACGGCGCTCATGTACGCCTCACTCAAGGGGTTTGGTGATCTCGTTGAGATTTTCCTTAAAGCAGGCGCTGACATAGAGTCAAAGGACAAGGCAAGGATTTTATAAGGAATGCAATACGCTCACTATATTCGCATTCACTGATTCACTCTTTTTTATCCTTATGCACCCTTTTGCATGTCTTCTTTTCTATAGTTTGGCAACACAGCACTCCTTGTTGCCTCTAAGAGTGGTCGAAACGACATTGTGAAGATTCTTTTGAAAGCAGGCGCCAACATAGAGGCTCAGAATGAGGTAACTCATGCATCTTTCACGCCATCCTGTCCCTTATGTGTGACGCCTACTTTTCTTCTTCTTCTTCTTCATGAGACTTTATACCACACCACATTTCTCCCTTCTTCTATCTCGAAATACACTCCTTGTTTTATCCCTTGTTCGCATTCTCCTTTGTTCTAACCTTGATTCATCTTTGTTGCACGTAAGCAGAACGGCTGCACTGCGCTACTATTGGCAGCGGCTATCGAATGCGCCGACACTGTGGAGGTCCTTCTTCAGGCAGGCGCTGACGAGAAGGCCAGGGATAATGTGAGACTTAACTCACCACAAACATGCATTGAATACACTGAATCCGTACGAACTAGTTTCTCTTAGGAGTGGTGTGACTTCGGTAATCGTGTCCACGTGATTAGTGACAGATATGATGTTCTCCAGAGTCTTTTTCTTTAATATTCCAGTTGTAACCTCATTTTTTTCTTTCTGAAGGCTCGTGGTATCATTTTGTTGCGTTCAACCCCCTGAATTTTCAGTTCCACTGTGCCCATTCCTTGCATCTCCTTTTGCGGCGTACTCCTTTTTGCGTGGTACAGAAAGGCAGAACGGCACGGCTTTGGCTCTTCCGCTAGCTTTTGAATCGAAATGGGGGGAAAGGAAATAAATGTTTAGATCAGGTTAGGGTTAGGGTTAGTTCGTCTGAGACAATTGCTCTAGGGTGGACGAGATCTCAATCTCACCGTGACCGTAATACCTGAATACCTGCATGCACGCCTCTTCGTAATACCTGCATGCCTTTATCCCAAATTCGTGACATCCGGCGATTGCGAGGGCGGTACTTTTGACTTATGAGCTAAATTAAAAACCGGATATAGACACATTCATCTACATCTACTTAGCTAGGTATAGACATTTACTTCCTAAAAATTTGAATGGAGGACGGAGGTAGAGGTAGTGCCATGGGGATGGGATTAAGGGGCAAAGGGCTCCTGCCTAATCCTATTCGCTGCTTTAGTCCCCTTGTGTATATGTGCACTCCCGAATGTTCATCTTATCTGTTAGCCAGCATCCCTTTGTGGGAGCCAGCTCTTCGACGACCAAATTCCGATACAATTTTGTTCTCAGCACACTCGATTGATGAGCGGCTCTCACCGTTTCGTCAGTGCATCGTATTCAAAAGTTGGTCAAGCACCTGTACAATTGTAGGTCAAATATTGAGTAAGTGTGAGAGCTATGAGTCGCTTCGCAGCGTATTGGCACATGTATCACACTCCAAATCTCTGAAAGGAATGTAATCAGTAAGAGTCTCACCTTTGAAATTTCGCCCAATTCTTCGAGTTGAGCGTCGAAATCGCCGTGCAATTGTTTCACGTCGTTCATCATATCGGTCAGTGCCAGTGGCGGCTCATTGTTAGAAGAAATGGATGCAGAGACAAGCTCCTTTGTTGAATCCACAGGTGCTGCGACCCTAACTGCACTCGTTGCGGTCTCGGAAGTGCGGTTGATGTTGATGAACTTCGAAGCAGGGCTGGAGGATTGGCGAGTCTTCTTAGAAATGCCATTATTCTCCAGGGAAGAGCGAGGCGATTGCGCCATCGGCCTCGGGCTCGGCCGCCGCGTCTTTTTGCTGGCTTCGCCCTCTCCTGCGGGTGCTGCCGCGTCATCATTGCTCGAGCCCAGCAGTGCGAAAAACTGGTGGAAATCGAGGCAATTCCGCTTCCGCCCACCGAGGGCTGAAAAGATGGCTTTCACCTGAACGTCGCTGACTTCGTCGCGGCTCAACTTCAACACCCGCCGAAACATGGAGATCATTTCCGACAAATCCAAGAATCCGTCATGATTCTTGTCCACGGCCCCAAAAAACGCGGCCTTGTCCTGATAATGCGTTCCTATGCCCGTATAGAGCGCCGCCGCAAGCTTCGCCCGGACTTTGCTCAGAGTCGACCCATCCACGAGGCGAGCGTCTAGCCCTGGCAGCTCCTCGCTGTAGTGGTTCTCACCTTTGAAGCTTCGGTCTTTCACGTCGTGCGTGGAGGCGTTGCTGATGTCACTCAGAGAAGCCACTGAGTGCTCCAAGGAGCTGTTTGGGGGATTGAGGCGCGGCGACCGAGGAGGCAGGCCATGGCGGCGAGCAGAGGTTGGAAACTGGCTTCCAGCACTCCCCTGGGAATGCATGGAGTTTTCGCTGAAGGAACTGCCGCGGCGCGGGGTTCCTGCTGACGCCACTGCACCAGATGGACTCACGAAGGCAGACGAAGACTTGAGACCTGTGAACAAGAATGCAACATTAAGAAACTTATGAGCGAGTTGAATCGTCGCTTGACTAGGAGCGCACAACCATCGCAAGTTATTGCACAGAAAGATAATGATGGAAGGCGAAAGACATCTGACCAACGCTAAGAAAATTGAAGTGTTTGTAGTCATTCGTCGAAATACATATTTCTAGTGCTGAGCACCAAGTGAATCGAGATGATAATGGTACTTACTTCTGAATTCAGCGACTCCCAGTGGCTTGTGGCCAGCATCATATTGGCCAGGACCGGGGCACACGCGGCTATCAGGCACGTCGAAGAGGCCCGGAGGCTTCTTGGACAGGCTAAACTTGATGCCTGACTTCAGCGGGCTTGCTTTGGTAAGTTCTCTTGAAGCGTAAGTGGCAGGGCCTGGCGATTGGTGGTTCTTGGCCATGAGCTCCGACGCCCTCTCAAACCTCGCTCGAGTAATGCTCACACCAGGAGTGTCGGTGTGGTACGAGACTGACCCGGAATCGGAGTGAAACGAAGCCATGCGAAGTGGCGGCAAACTTTTGTTCGCAGAATTTCAGTCGAGGACAAGTTTTACAAGATTCGAGGGATCGAATAGATATAAAGCCCGCTTTCAACGAAGGATCTTCGATGAATATTGATGAACAAACGGCGAAGAGCCTTATCCAAGCTGTGCAAGTGCCACGTGAGTTCGCGTGGGCGTCGTCGAAGCTGCGTTGTACAACACGCGAAAACTTTTTAGTCAGAATGATGGAAAGAAGAGAAGGAAGAAATGATCAATCACCCCTCCCAAGGGAGGAAATTCGTATTCGTATCATCCGCGGAAGGACACACAAGCAACCCAAGCAAGCAACAAGCAAGCGATGTCATGGAAAAAAATGTTGCACTCCTTTTTACCGAGCAAGTCGTGCTTTTAGGAGCTCGATTTGGGAACGTTGAACGGCTTCACAATGCTCACTCTAAGCTAATGTGACATGAAATAGAACCGTGGCATTTACCAGCATGAAGTACTCGTTTTGCCTTTATCAACCTCGTTGAAAGCTTATACTCATGCCTTAAGCTGTGTACATAAGTACAGAAAGTCATAGATTAGATTCCTATATTCGCATTGATTTCAGAGTCCCTTTATACTAGGCAGTCCTTGCAGAAGAAACGGCACCTGACATCATCGTTGGGAATTGATCTCGACAAGTTGTGTGCGAATTTCGCTCGCCGGTGCAACGACCCTGCTAGCACAATTTTAGCAGCTTGAAACTTCAGAGCACAACCTCGAAATTTGGCTACCCGACGTCGACGACGGGCTCATGGAGGAAAGAGATGGCATTGACGATAATTTTGATCGTGAGCCCGACTATTGGTCCTTGGAGAACCCGATTATGATGGCCGGCCTCATTATCTTCAGCAGCGCTCTTGCGGCCATTGGCTTCTTTCATTGCGTTATGCCTTGCGCTCGGATCGTGAATGGAGTGTGGCCTGAGGACTGGACCATGGCAACATCGTCAAGACAAGTGCACACTGTAGGGCGCGCCCCGAAGCTGCGGCGAGACGCCAACTCGGGCTCATGCCTGGAGTCCTTGAAGCGTTTGTTAGGAATCGACGAAAAAGTGCACCCTGCTGCGCTCCTCAACAATCGCCCTGTCACTGCGCTCGACACGCTGAAAATGGCGAGCGGCACTTCTGCGGGCCGCCTAGGCAGCGCAGCTGTGCGGTCTGCAAAGGAAGACACGCCTGGCAGTGACCGCATTGCTCTCATGTCGTTCTTCGTAGACACCTCCAAAACCGACAGGGATTGGGTGAATGCCTCGGGAGGTGGGCGCCAGGGTTGGCTCGATGATGACTTAGAAGTAGCCAAATGGCAAGGGGTCGGAGTGGACATGAACAAGGATTCACCGAATGCAGGGCGAGTGAATAAATTATTCTTGCCCAAGAACCATATCGCTGGACCGATGAACGCGCTAGCAAGCTTGAGCAATTTGCGGAAGGTCTCATTGTGGGACAACAGCTTGACGGGCACTTTACACGCTTTCGCGAAGATGCCGCTACTCAAAGAGCTCGACCTGTCCAATAACCAGTGAGTTGCGCGTGCCTCTTCTACCTCCTTAGGTCTATTCTTCTACCTTCGCAAACATTCCATTGTATTCATTGGCGTCCCTGTTTCTGCCGCGTGCCTTCTCCCTTCAGATTAACTGGCACACTCGAGCCGCTATCAGGGTGTTTCGACCTACAGGACTTGAACGTGGGTGAAAACCAACTGACAGGCCCTTTACATGTAGTTGGCAACCTTCGCGGCCTCAATCGGCTCGTGCTGCACAAGAACAACTTCGACGGCACTCTGGACGGCATAACGCCGTGCCTCAAGCTCAATAGCTTGGATGTGTCCAACAATCCGATGCTTTGGGGCCCTCTGCCGCCGCACCACCATCAGCGCTGGGTTTCGGGGGGCATGGCCTGCAATGCGTCTGGCACTAAAATTGGCGCCAATGCTGACGGCCAACAGCTGTCTTCGTCAGGAGGGCGGGACATTTCGTCTTCTCCTTCTGACAACAGAGGAGCACGCTTTTCGAATCGGCCATCAACCGGGCCGGGTAGGCCATCTACGGGTACCGGACGACCAAATACGGGTATGGCCAGACCCTCCACGGGTTCAGTACGGCCAGCAACGGCCGAAGCTCGCACTGAGATGGCCACACAACTCTTCGCGCCCTTGCCTGCCGGGACTGAGGCCGAAGCAGTGAGAAAAGCGACCCCAGGACAACCGTTCAGTCGTGCGGAGAGATTGCGCAAACAACAGGAGCAGATTGCACGGATGATGGAGCGGCACCAGGAACATCTCCGCATTTTACAGGAGAATGCGGCTGCAGCCTACGCCGAACACGACGACGACGGTGCGTTGTAAACCTCATTCTCGCTAGATTTGTATCAACAAAACGTCCACATTTTTTTAAACTTCGTTTTTTGAAGCCTTGTTTTGTGCCATGGTCTAAAAGCTGCCATTTGTCTCGGTCAACAGGCGATGGGCAATTAGACCACACAGAAATTGCAGCGTACATGTCCAAGGCCAAGCCTATCAACCTCAGAGCAACAAGATTACGGCCCGCATCACCTGCCCCAACGCCGCAGCGGCCGGGGCCACCACCACAGGTGCGGTCACCGATGTCACTTATTAGTCTAGCAAGCGGCCCGCCATCCAGACCCATGTCGCCAGCGCCAATTTTACAGCCATCGCAGCGGCTGAGGGCGCCACCCCAGGTGCGGGCACCGATGTCGTTAGGCGGCTTAGCTTCGGACAATAACAGGCCTGTTGCCAGCCCGATGAGCGGCGCAAGGCTCCTAGCACCCGTCCAAGGTGCGGGGCCACCGCGGCCCGTGCCCCCTATAGATCCCCGCTCGCCGCTAGCGAATCGAGCTCCAGCTGCTCTCAAAGAAAAGCCTGTCTTAGGGAAGCACTAATGGATACGGGGGGTGGTGTGAGATTTACTTCGCGTTTGTTATTTTCCTATATGCGGCTTCTTCATTTCCCTTATCCCTCATGTAAATTTATCTGAGAAATCCTCCCAATCATAACATATAACAATAATGTGTGTTTAAATTGTACTCGTGGGAATGGTTCCATGCCACATCCCAGTCGAGCTCGATTATTTTTTGTATCTGCTATGCAGGGCTCGATTGAAAATAGCGGCGGTGTCATTTTTTTTTCTAAAGTCCAAGTTCAACTGCATGTGGCTTAAAATAAGTGCATTTTAAAATCTAAGCGCGACTGGGCTGTGCTCTCAATGATTCGCATTTGTTTGTCCGGTGTAGTGCTTAGTAGCGAGCGCTGCAAGAAGCACGGTGGATAGTATCCCGAGGGGGGCGGGGCGGGGGCGGGGTAATTGGGACTCTCACGAACTCACCTCATCACCATCATGAAGTTAGAAGTCGCCAAGAAGCCAATAAGGGCAGGAATATTAGCATTATAACCCAGATGCTCTTGCCTTTCCTTGTAATTGGTACAGGGCCTATGTAGTAAAAAGGAGGTTCGTTAGACTCAAGTGGACACCGCTAGCTCCTATCTCTGCTGCTGTATTGGCCAGTCGCTCCTCGCTTGCACATTTGACACGGACCCCGGCTGATGCTTCAGTGTCACTTGGGTTTGTGTGAGTTCGAGTTCGAGTTTACCAGTAAGATGGCAACTCGAAATCGGACTAGTACAACACAAATGACAAAGAAGCCAATACTGCGGTTAATTCGTGCACATGCGCCAGTGAGCTGAAATTGTTTTTTTTTGTCCTGGATTGTCTTTTTCTGAGCCTCCCCTCAATGGGAACTTTACAATTAATAACGGTACTTTTTTTATTTGAAGAGTAGCAGAATTTATAAGTAAAGAAAGGGAAAAGGGGGAAAGTAGAATAAGGATGGAAAGAAGAGGAGTAGAGGGATTGGAGAAAGGGAGAGCTCGGAGGGAGAGGGAATCGCAATACATCAATCACCACAACAGGTTCCGAGCTGTCCGCTATGTCTATCCAAATCGACGTATCGCCGTTATTTATTCGAAATTAGCCGACTTGAACCAGTCTGCTGTTACTTCTTTGTTGCGAAATTCAAGACATTTCTACGCTACGATGCAAGTTACAGGCGAGCATCGTGGAGCTCGTAACCCTGGCGCAGGTCCGCGCTGGCTGGCCGAAGCTCGTCGCGAAAGAGCCTTTGGGCATTGCGAAACCGCAGCTGCGTTCACCTCAGTGCGACACTAGAGTCACACCAGAGGAGAAGCGGAGGTTTCTGGCGCGGCGTGCCCAGAATACTAAACAACGGCGTGCTCTCTTCAATGCAGATTATATTAGATTAGCTTATATTGCCCAACTGCAAAGAAACAACAACAAATAGCATCAGAAATAGTAGACGCAGAAACGAATTAAGTCTGGTTTCAAAATTATTTCATGAACAGTTTCCACTTCAGAGGGGGTTGGAAGTATTTTGCCTTCTGCCCTTTACACACTACCCTCTTTACGATTTTGACTTGCGCGCAACGCACGCGCGTGCACTTCTGCCCGCAGCAGTGGCTTCTGTGTCATTTGGGTTTGTATCAGTTCGACTTCGAATTCGTGTTTAAACGCCGCAGTATCAAGCACACGATAACACACCGGATTGAACGATCTCGGTTTGCAACCTAACCAAGGGGATCACTACTAACAGAGCAGCAGGGATTCGCCATTATTGGACTTCCGCCGGTCCGCCGGCCTCGGATCGGCTGTCGGCTGTCGGCTGTCCGCGGCGGAAGACAAGAACCAACTTTTTCGTACGCACCCAGAATTCGGTTCCGGTAAATTTGAAGCTTTCTGAAAAAAATCATTGCGGCCGTCGATACGTCGTTCACTTCTTCTCGTTGGGCGGCGGCGTATCAACTTTTGCCCAGATCTTTTCAATACTCGGCGCCTCAAATGGGGCTCTCGGACCTATTCATTGATCCGTCGTCACTACCGGACGACGGATATGGTCTCATTCAACTCGCTTCCCTTCTCGTTGGATACGGTAATTTATGCGTGATTCCTGAGAAGAAGGTTTCAATACAGCGCTCACAGTTGGTGCATGCACGCGCTTCCATGTCTCATTAAATTCACGAGCGCATCTGTTGCGTTCTTATTGTCGCTCGAACCGCTAGGCTATGTCCTCTTTGTTGCTTCAAACATGATTTCGGACGGCTCTGAGCTTTTGCTGCTCATTCCCTCTATTGCGGGCCTTGTGGGCTCCTGCGTTTTGCCCGTCCTTGGGTAAGATGGATTGAGAGGGGGGAGGGATTTGAGTATGCGCGCGTACAAAGAGTTGATAGCGAATGTAGAAAGAGGACATAGAGGTTGTGTTGTTCTCATTTCAATTGCAGATGGAGTAAGAGTGTTACTGTACGTAAAGGAAATCGAAGTGTGCATCAGCTGCACAATCGGCAGCTCAGATCCTGTTGCTTGGCTGATGTCTTTTGTGTGAGCCATCAAGAACTCATGAACTACTCAAGACTTATTGTTTCCCCTCGTAAATTTATTCGTCCAATGGTGACTTCCTTATCCTCTCGCGCCGCCCCCCATTTTCTTTCCCACTCGTCATTTTGACACTGTTCCTTTCCTTACGACGGTTATTAGGGCGGTGCCTGACGGGATGATTGTGCTTTTCTCTGGCATGGGCCCGAACGCTCAGGAGCAGCTCAATGTAGGGGTGGGGGCCCTCGCAGGCTCCACCGTAATGCTCATCACTGTTCCCTGGGTGCTGAGCGTCTATGCGGGCCGTGTGGACATCGAGGTGGGGAGCTGAGTTCAGGCTGGAAAAAAGGCTTTTTTAAACGCTACTAAAAACCTGCCCAGACCTTCCTGAAGGAAGTCTTGATATGCGTGTGTCTCTCACTTTGGGGTACAGCTCACCTTTCTTCGTAACAATCCCTTGTCTTCCTACAGAACGGCAAGTGCAAGTACACCAAGAAGGGCAAGCTCGCGAAAGGGCCCCTTACAGGGGTGAAATCGTCGGAGGGCGTCAAGAAGGGCGGCTACGTGATGATGCTCACCGCCACCAGCTATTTGCTGCTCCAGGGCCCCGCGCAGTACTTTGAGGCGCAGCATGAAGACACTACTGAGGTGCTTGCGTAGGTGTGCTCATAAAGATGGTTTTGTGCCTACTTCTTCAGATGCTACCGCTTCTTCCTTTCGTGTGCTGCATTCTGCTTTTACACCTCTACTTCCTTGTGCTCCTTCAGACCTTCTTCTCTGCTTCTGCCGCACTCATTTCCAGCTATAGTACTCCTTCTCTCTCGTTCTAAAGATGTGTATTTCCTCTCTAATCTTTTTCATGCTACGCCTACCACTCCGTAGGTGGCGGCCAGCGAGAAGACGTTTGCTCTGGTAGGGCTCTTTGTGACTTTGGGCATGTTTTTCGGGTATTTGTACTACCAGTACTTGCTGAGCCTCGGCGAAAAGGACGAGGTCGCTGACAAGGTCCGCAAAGAGATGACCATCAAGCTGATTCAAGATGGCCGGATCTCTCTGCGCGGCGCGGTGCGTGACGAGCTTATGCAATACGAAGCCGCGATCGGCGCTCCTCTCTCTGGCAACGGCACAGGTGGGAATTGAAAGGAAGATATGACATGCAAAAAGAAGCGCTGGCAGCCTCATAAACCTCATTATTTATACATCATTTGTTTTTTTTTATTGGCAGAATGATGCGACGTAGTCCATTTAACCAACTTTTCCTTCTTCCGCCTCTTACTGATTTTCTGTCTCTTCTTTCCTCTTCAGGTTCCGGTTACAGTGCGGTCTCAACTTCCGCCAATGACGTTTGGAATAAGTTGCCCCAACAGGCCCAGGGCCGATTTTCGGCGATCATCAAGACCTTCTGGCGCAAGTTTGTGAAGCCAGGGCAAGACAGCGGTGTCCCCGTGGCGGCGCTCGGGAAAATGTTCATCTCCATGGGCGAAAACTTATCCCCGGAGGCAATTGCCGACATTTTCAAGCAGTTCGACCAGGATGGAAATGGGATGGTGGACCTGGAGGAGTTCATCATGGGCACCGTGCAGTACTTGTGGGACCAGTCGAACCGCAGCGACATCAAGGCAGAAAGCGAGGTGGTCAAGCTGAAGAACGCCGAGCTCACGAACGACGACGAAGAGGGCGACGACGACGACGACGATGAGGAAGAGGAAATGCCCGAGGAGCTCGCCGGTCTGGATCCAGCGGAACAGCAGCGGCGCTTGCTCTCGATGTCATTGTCAACCATGTTTCTGGGCACCGCGCTTGTGGTGCTGTTTTCGGATCCGATGACTGACGTGCTGGGCGGTAATGTGACTTGCTACTAGCTTTCACTTATGGTTTTCGCTCATGTGTCATGAGGAGAGTTGCAACTTTTCCATCTGTCTCTATTTTTTTGCAAACAATTAGCACCAATTTGTTCTTTCACACTTTTTGTGGCAGCTTCACCTCCCATCGCCGAATTGTGTGTGCACTTGTGCGCGCAGAGGTGGGGAAGCGCACGGGTATTTCGTCGTTTTACGTGGCCTTCGTGATCGCGCCCCTCGCCTCCAACGCCTCGGAGCTCATTGCGTCCTACTCCTACGCCCTCAAAAAGACTCCGGCGTCCATCTCCATCTCGCTCCAAGCGCTACAGGGGGCTGCGTGCATGAACAACACCTTCTGTCTGTCCATATTCATGGCCTTGATCTACTTCCAGGTATTTGCTTTTAAGTTATCGGAGGTGCACCAGCTGTTGATGCAGTCTATCAACATGGCCCTTGGATAGTGGCCCCTCTTTGATACCCTGATTTTGCGTCATTATTCTTCTTGACTTTGAGTTTCTTCTTGCCTTCTTTTTGGGCTCAGGGCCTGGCGTGGGAGTTTTCAGCCGAAACGGTGGCGATTGTGGTGTGCCAGATCGGAGTGGCGATTGCCTCGACGCAAGAAAACCAAACCCTCTTTTCCGCGTGCTTCGTGTTGATGCTTTACCCCCTGTGCCTCGGCCTGGTGGCAGCACTCGAGTCCATTGGCTTCGATTAAAAGGCAAGAAACTATTTTAAGAGGCGCCCCAAGGCAACTGAGAGAAGCTCGGCGTCTCGACGTTTGAACTCCGTGCATTCTAGCATCGCCATGGCACTGGCATGTTGATATAAAAAAAGCGGGAAGTAAGTAGCATCGAAGTACAAACTGAGTAGTCATATGTGGCAATGAGCGAATTGACGTGTGAAGTCGCATTCAGCAATATTATTTATTGCCATAAGCACTAAGCGACTACACGACCTCCACCTGCACAATTTTTATTAGGCTTTTCATAGTTCATGGAGAAATTTACGAAAGGCAATTATGGGTAAATCAGAAGAACGGCCAGCCCATCGTACATGTAAAACGGGCATTATTACTGACTGCCCCAAGGCTGACTGGATAGTGGATAGGATGGACTAATTATCACTATCAGCAGAGGGGAGATAACCGTCTATCAAAGCGCAGATTACGGTGCCATCTAGTCCCTAGTTGTCGTCGCGTAAATATGAGACAGAGGACTATAGTGATCGTGGGGCTAGAGGACAGGCTGCGATTCACGTGCACGCGTGATTTACGCGGTAGGGCGCTAAGTTCGCTTCACGCGTGATTCACGCGCAATTCATGTGCCGTATATGCATAGTAAAAATACTGAAAGAAGGTACACTCAGTGTCATTTGATGGCGTTTTGCCGCGCTGAGGAAGTGGCGCGGAATACTCTTCGTCCCTCGTAATCCTTCCCGAGCTAGATGCACGCAGGCATCACTGCCGCTGCGGTGCTCACGGACATTGGCCATGGATATGCATGTCCTTCCTCGTCCACCTACGCACTTATCTCGCCACTGGAGTCACCAGATTCATCTGCAGTACAGGGGTCTTCTTTCTCGTGGACTTGCGGGATGAATCGGTGAATCTGGGCGCGCCTGCGAGCTGCGAGGCGAAGATGTCGACCTCCGACAGAAATTATAGGGCGCTTATGTGTGGGGAGGGGGCTTGGTGAAGAGCCCCCTCTGCTTCGCTTTCCGCTGAACGCTGAATCACTTCAATATCAATATGGCTTAACTGCAGCGGCGCGGGTCCGCCGCACCGCGATCAACATAGTTGATGTCAGTGACAACGTGCCAGAACGTAATACGTACCCAGATAAAATATGGTTATCGAACTACAAAAATCTTTTTTGGGCACTTTCTGGTCGCGTCAGTACTGAACATCGAACTGCGTTGATCTATTCACAATTCACATTCACGTACATCCGTACATGAGCCATAAGCCACTTCAGTATAATCATAATCAAACTTTCCGCGTGGTGATTTCCGCGCGACGCGGCGTAACTCACGCCTATGTCGAATGTCGAACATCCGAACCCAGGCCGAAGGCCAGCCTCTAAAAGCTGGAAATGAAGGCCGGTGCTCATGTGTCCCTTGATATCCCCCCTCTCGCCTATCGCCCTCTTTTGCTCAGCGTTTTATTCATACTTCGCTCCGTTTGCTGGGAAAAGCTACTGACACCCTCTCACTAGCTCGCATCTCTTTTTCTTCGTGCAAGCACAGGGAGCTGGCAAATTTTCGCGCTCACTCTCTGGCTGCCTCGTTCTTCTTTATTCTTTTCAGTAATTATGCGCTTTGCCATTCAAGCGCCTTTGCCATCCTTTATGTTCGCGTTCCATCGCTTATCTGCGCACTGCGCTCGGTCTCATCTGCAAGAGCATAAAATTGAAAAAAGACGAAGTGAAAAAAGACGAAAGGAGCGGAGAATTTGAAACGTAATACAATAGATGGCCATCTTTTACATTTGATTGAAGCGAAGGGAATTCGTGTCAGTGACGAGAAAGAAAGAAAAAAGAAAATGTCATACCGAAAATGGGAACGTAATAGAATCCAAGCGTGCGGTGAAACCACATTTTTTTTCTCTATTTTCAAGGAGGGCCGCCACTTCTGGCTCATTTCCCATTAGAGCCCTATCCAAGGCCGTGTTGCCATACTGTATGTGTGTATGAAAGAAATCCGCGCACACACAAAGACGCACACACCAAAGGAAAAGCACAAGAAACACGGCCAATATAACGTAAATTTAAGTGAATACGCCATGGAGAAGAAAGTACTAGTAGAACAGAAAGTATCAAAAGGCAACAACAATAACAGAAATAATTTGAATTATTTGCGCATTCTCTTAGATAAAAATGGAAAGACAAGCACAAATCAAAGAGGAATAGTTGTTCATCGAAGCTGAAAATAGTTGGCATTCTTCTACTCGTAGAACAGAAAAAAATAGCAAAAAATAGCAAAAACTTAAATTTGAAATTCAAGGTGTTCCCGGGCTCAAAGCAAAAATCTCACTACACTTCAACCTCAAAACATGACCTTGGCGATTTCGAGACGACAAGTCTCAGAATTCAAATCCGACACGATTCAGACTACGAGTGAGAATAGTGCACTTCCAACAAAAAGACTCATTTAAATTATTTTTGCAATTTTTTAAAACGCTCGAGCGCATTCTCAGCTATTCCTTAGACTCTCACAACTCTTGGAAGTGAAATTAGGCGCATTACACAAAAGGAATAATGCGTTTTTCTTGCATTTGGCACCCTTCGAAGGGCTCGTTCACAACGGGGGAAAAAACGGGAAAAAAAGTAGCGCCGCTCGAGCCAGGCCCCAGGCTACATGTGCTAGTAGAATAGCAATAACGTGGTGGGGAGAGGCCACACGGTGCCTACTCCTTCAAAGCATCTTGCCAACCATATGTGTGTGTGTAATTCTTTCTCTCGCTTACCTCATTCTTGGCCTCCTTGTCAGCCCCAGCTCTTAAGGAGCTCCACAATTGCGGTTTGACCATAGCGCGAGGCCTCCATGAGCGCTGTTTTGCCACTCTTAAAACATAGTGGGAGAGGGAGGCACACCCCATAGCAGCGAAAAGAAAAAGAAAGGAGAAGAATGAGACAAATAGAGGGAAGTGAGCGAGGTGGAAGAGTAGACGAGTATGTGGCAAGTGCAGGGGTAAAAGAGCACATGTAGAAGTGCACACGCGCAGGTGGCAAACAGGCCAAGAAGGGCAGAAACTTAAATTGGAAATTCGAGGTGTTCACGAGCTCAGATCAAAAATCTGACGACACTTCACCGCCGAAACATGGCCTTTGCGATTTCGAGACAAGTCTCAGAATTCAAATCCGACACGATTCAGACTACGAGTGAGATCAGTGCATTTCAAACAAAAAGACACTTTTTGATTTATTTTTCATAAGTCCAAAACGCTCGAGCGCACCCTCAGCTCCTCTTTTGACTCTCACAACTCTTGAAAGTAAAAACATGCGCGTTACAGAAAAGGAATCATGTATTCTTTTTGCATTTGGCACCCTTCGAAGGGCTCATTCACAACGAAAAAAAAAAGAAGAAAAAAGTGCGCGGGCAGGCTCCACCCCAGAATACATGTGCTAGTAGAATAGCAATCACGAGGTGAAGGGAGGCCACACGGTGCTTCCTCCTTCAAACCGTCTTGTCAACCGTAGGTGTGTGTGGTTCTTTTCCTCTCTTACCTTGTTCTTGGCCTCCTTATTAGCCCCCGCTCTCAACAACAGCTCCACAGTTGCGGTTCTACCATTGCCCGAGGCATAAATAAGAGCAGTTTGGCCATACTTTAAACATAGAGGAAGAGAGAGGCACACCCCATAGTAGCAAAAAGAGAACAAAAGAGAACGTGAGAAGTGAGAGGTGGAAGAGTAGAGATGAGTAAGTCGGTGCCCCCGAAATACCTATAAACATCAATCAAAAAGCCGAGCTCGGCTTTGAGCATAATCGACCATACGAACTCAATGTTGACTTAACATGGTCGATGTAAGTCAACATTGACTTGCATGTAATTTATTAAGTCAATACTGAGTTATCATTTTTGTAATAACTCAGGGCAGACTTGTACTCATCATACAAATCTCAATGCAGACTTTGAGTAACCATAATAACTCTGCATTGACTTACATCAATTATAGTAAGTCAATGCAGAGTTATACTACGTACTCAAATCTCAATTCAGACTTTGAGTTATCGTAATAACTCAACATTGACTTACATCAACCATAATAAGTCAATGCAGAGTTTAATCACTTGTAATAACTCAACACTGACTTCAAATCAATTGCATAATCTTAGAACAGAGTCTGACGAGCCCCAGCAGCGCAGCCCTGAGTTCAATCAATCGCTTCCAACAACAACAACAGCCGCCAGTCGACGCCGTTTCAGGCGTTCAAAGCTGCTCGATTAGCGGTGCGCCAAATCTTACACGACGACGAAACCGCTACGGTATACTTAAATAGATAAGAAGAGGACGTAGAATAGGAAATTCTTGCGTCTTTCGTTCTTCTGTAAAGCACTTGTCCCCAAGTTCTTTTCTTTTGCAAAAGTCAATCTGTTGATTTCTCTCATTGCACGTCGTCTCAATTTCTATTTTTTATTTTTCAATCATCTCTTTTGTTATCTTTCTCTTCCTCACTCTCTACTATATCAGGTCGAAGAGCGATGGCGTACGGGTATTTCGTCGTTTTACGTGGCCTTCGTGATCGCGCCCCTCGCCTCCAACGCCTCGGAGCTCATTGCGTCCTACTCCTACGCCCTCAAAAAGACTCCGGCGTCCATCTCCATCTCGCTCCAAGCGCTACAGGGGGCTGCGTGCATGAACAACACCTTCTGTCTGTCCATATTCATGGCCTTGATCTACTTCCAGGTATTTGCTTTTAAGTTATCGGAGGTGCACCAGCTGTTGATGCAGTCTATCAACATGGCCCTTGGATAGTGGCCCCTCTTTGATACCCTGATTTTGCGTCATTATTCTTCTTGACTTTGAGTTTCTTCTTGCCTTCTTTTTGGGCTCAGGGCCTGGCGTGGGAGTTTTCAGCCGAAACGGTGGCGATTGTGGTGTGCCAGATCGGAGTGGCGATTGCCTCGACGCAAGAAAACCAAACCCTCTTTTCCGCGTGCTTCGTGTTGATGCTTTACCCCCTGTGCCTCGGCCTGGTGGCAGCACTCGAGTCCATTGGCTTCGATTAAAAGGCAAGAAACTATTTTAAGAGGCGCCCCAAGGCAACTGAGAGAAGCTCGGCGTCTCGACGTTTGAACTCCGTGCATTCTAGCATCGCCATGGCACTGGCATGTTGATATAAAAAAAGCGGGAAGTAAGTAGCATCGAAGTACAAACTGAGTAGTCATATGTGGCAATGAGCGAATTGACGTGTGAAGTCGCATTCAGCAATATTATTTATTGCCATAAGCACTAAGCGACTACACGACCTCCACCTGCACAATTTTTATTAGGCTTTTCATAGTTCATGGAGAAATTTACGAAAGGCAATTATGGGTAAATCAGAAGAACGGCCAGCCCATCGTACATGTAAAACGGGCATTATTACTGACTGCCCCAAGGCTGACTGGATAGTGGATAGGATGGACTAATTATCACTATCAGCAGAGGGGAGATAACCGTCTATCAAAGCGCAGATTACGGTGCCATCTAGTCCCTAGTTGTCGTCGCGTAAATATGAGACAGAGGACTATAGTGATCGTGGGGCTAGAGGACAGGCTGCGATTCACGTGCACGCGTGATTTACGCGGTAGGGCGCTAAGTTCGCTTCACGCGTGATTCACGCGCAATTCATGTGCCGTATATGCATAGTAAAAATACTGAAAGAAGGTACACTCAGTGTCATTTGATGGCGTTTTGCCGCGCTGAGGAAGTGGCGCGGAATACTCTTCGTCCCTCGTAATCCTTCCCGAGCTAGATGCACGCAGGCATCACTGCCGCTGCGGTGCTCACGGACATTGGCCATGGATATGCATGTCCTTCCTCGTCCACCTACGCACTTATCTCGCCACTGGAGTCACCAGATTCATCTGCAGTACAGGGGTCTTCTTTCTCGTGGACTTGCGGGATGAATCGGTGAATCTGGGCGCGCCTGCGAGCTGCGAGGCGAAGATGTCGACCTCCGACAGAAATTATAGGGCGCTTATGTGTGGGGAGGGGGCTTGGTGAAGAGCCCCCTCTGCTTCGCTTTCCGCTGAACGCTGAATCACTTCAATATCAATATGGCTTAACTGCAGCGGCGCGGGTCCGCCGCACCGCGATCAACATAGTTGATGTCAGTGACAACGTGCCAGAACGTAATACGTACCCAGATAAAATATGGTTATCGAACTACAAAAATCTTTTTTGGGCACTTTCTGGTCGCGTCAGTACTGAACATCGAACTGCGTTGATCTATTCACAATTCACATTCACGTACATCCGTACATGAGCCATAAGCCACTTCAGTATAATCATAATCAAACTTTCCGCGTGGTGATTTCCGCGCGACGCGGCGTAACTCACGCCTATGTCGAATGTCGAACATCCGAACCCAGGCCGAAGGCCAGCCTCTAAAAGCTGGAAATGAAGGCCGGTGCTCATGTGTCCCTTGATATCCCCCCTCTCGCCTATCGCCCTCTTTTGCTCAGCGTTTTATTCATACTTCGCTCCGTTTGCTGGGAAAAGCTACTGACACCCTCTCACTAGCTCGCATCTCTTTTTCTTCGTGCAAGCACAGGGAGCTGGCAAATTTTCGCGCTCACTCTCTGGCTGCCTCGTTCTTCTTTATTCTTTTCAGTAATTATGCGCTTTGCCATTCAAGCGCCTTTGCCATCCTTTATGTTCGCGTTCCATCGCTTATCTGCGCACTGCGCTCGGTCTCATCTGCAAGAGCATAAAATTGAAAAAAGACGAAGTGAAAAAAGACGAAAGGAGCGGAGAATTTGAAACGTAATACAATAGATGGCCATCTTTTACATTTGATTGAAGCGAAGGGAATTCGTGTCAGTGACGAGAAAGAAAGAAAAAAGAAAATGTCATACCGAAAATGGGAACGTAATAGAATCCAAGCGTGCGGTGAAACCACATTTTTTTTCTCTATTTTCAAGGAGGGCCGCCACTTCTGGCTCATTTCCCATTAGAGCCCTATCCAAGGCCGTGTTGCCATACTGTATGTGTGTATGAAAGAAATCCGCGCACACACAAAGACGCACACACCAAAGGAAAAGCACAAGAAACACGGCCAATATAACGTAAATTTAAGTGAATACGCCATGGAGAAGAAAGTACTAGTAGAACAGAAAGTATCAAAAGGCAACACCAATAACAGAAATAATTTGAATTATTTGCGCATTCTCTTACCGTAGATAAAAATGGA
>Ga0307930_1001476_pt1 | contig 18625 bp, 19 predicted proteins | sample OrgLakmetageno46_FD_203161 | JGI IMG/M metagenome (GOLD analysis project Ga0307930, IMG submission 203161) | Saline water microbial communities from Organic Lake, Antarctica - #46 | ecosystem: Environmental > Aquatic > Non-marine Saline and Alkaline > Saline | place: Antarctica: Organic Lake...
TGCATGTTGTTGTTTGCGTTTTTGAGGGGGGGGGGGCTTTTCTATTCCAGTCGAAACCTCTTATGGCTGAGGGGCAGAACAATTGGCACCTTACGCACTGAAAGGCAAACTTTGACCTCTGTCGAGTGAACCTAGGGTTCTGCATGTCACGAGCTTCTTTGCTCGCGCGCCTTCCTCTTTATTGTTCTGGGGAGTGCGCAACAACCACAAATACCTCGCTTTTTGCAAATTTTCCGAGGAATTTGGCCAATGCCCCTCTCCCTCCTGAATCATTCCGCACTTCCATTGTTTGCGCAACGCACGCGCATTCCCACTTCTGCCCGCAGCATCGGCTTCTGTGCCATTTGGGTTTGTATTAGTTCGAGTTCGAGTTTTGCCGAATGATACCAATAAGACCTTTTCACAAGAGATATGCACGATCTAGAGATAAAAGATAAAAGTATATAGAGTTGCCGAGCGCATAACGCAAAAGGGCACTCAGCCCAGTCAGACTTCCATCCCCCACTAAAAGGAAGCTGCTCATGAAATCATTTTGAAACCAGGCTTGAGTCAATTTGTTTCTACATTGAAGAGAGCACGCCGCTGATGTTCAGCCTCTTGGGCACGCCGCAGCGCCAGGAACCTCCGCATTTCCTCTAGTGTAACTCTGGCGTCGCACCGAGGTGGCCGCAGCTGCGGTTTCCCAATGTCGAAAGGCGCTTTCGTGACGAGCTTGAGCCAGCCAGTGTGGTCCTGCGCCAGGGTTGCCCAATCCGAAAAGGTGATCGCTTTTCCGCCGTCGACCACAAGGCCGAAGGCCGAAGTACTTCAGATGCCGTTAGAGATCTACCATAAGTCATCTCTTCTTCGCCCGCTATCCTCGGCTCGTGTATTTGCAGCTCAAGTACATTCTTTATGTGCCTCTGTGACTGCTGTGTAATTGTCTTTCTTTGTTTTTGGGAGAGTATTAACTAGACTAGACTAGACTAGACTCGGCTCGTGTACCCACTGAAGCATAGGCCTTTGGGGTAGCCGACTCTTCGGCATGCGTGCGGTCTAGAACCGGAAGAACCCACTAACACCTGAGGAAAGCGGTGCCCTCCTCAATTAGTTTTAACATCTTATTTATATTCAATCCCCCCCCCTCTCGCGCGGCGGGATAGGCCCTCAGTAGCCGGCCTAGGAAGTCCGCGGCGGAAGCCAGCTATGCCAATTCCAGACCCCTAAAAGAATAAAAGGCGATACAAGAACAAGAACGGCCCTTCGAGGCCTGCGTGTGTCAAACAAGCAAGACAAGAACACATGCCCGAGTGGCCGTAGACAGAAGTAGTGAGAAATATTCAGACTTCTTTGGACCGCTATCATCACTTCCATAGTCACCCCAGCAATCGTGCCTCATTAGCTTTTTAGTTTGAGCTGTTTTTCTCTCTGTCTCTACTAATTGGCCCTCTAATCCCGCCCCCTTGGGGCTTGTATTATACAGACCACTTGCCTCCCTTGCCCACGTACGTACTCGAAACCTATGCCTCCTTCCGAGAATTGATCCTACAGGGTCCATGAGAGTAAATATGAATATTGCATTGCGCAAAAGGACACTCAGCCCAGTCAGACTTGCATCAAAACGCAGCTTTATGCTATTTGTTGTTGTTTCTTTGCTATTGGGGAGTATAATCTAATCTAATCTAACCCCTCGGGGCTTGAGTAAAAGAGTAAAGTCGCGCTTCACATCCGCATGGCCATTTAATTAATATACGTGGCTTAAATTCAAAGGAGGGCCAAATTTAAATATAGCGATTAAATTCCAAATGAAGTAAATGGTAAATAGTGATAATTGACTCAAATAAAAATTAACTATGCAGTTGGCCTGCAGGACTCGTAAAGAGCAAAATATGAACATTCACATGGGGCCGGGCGCTTAAGTGGGTTCTTAAATGCATGGGGCTTCCGGTCAACTTCATGGAGTGGCGTGCGGGCGTAATCGAAACCTAGTGCCTCCTGCGAGAATCGGGAATTAGAATTGGCCCCTGCCATTTGGATTTGACTTTAGAGCCAAAAGGCCGATGTGTTCATGAAAGCAAAAGGCGAAAATTGTATATTGTATTACGCAAAGGCCACTCACACCCACCACTCACAAAGTTAGTTAGTTCAGGAGGTTTCAAAAATATGCAGCTTATTCAGAGGACTATCGCTATTTGCTGTTTGTTGGCGTTTCTTTGCGCGTTGTATTACGCAGAAGGGCAATCGCACCAGTTAGACTTGTTCTGGAGGCTGGAGGTTTCATAATACGGCGCTCTATGCTGTCTGTTGATGTTTCTTTTCAATTGGGAGTACAATCGCATGTAAAACAGCTCGCTGGTGACTTCAGCGTTCAACTTCAATTCATCACTTTTGAGTACAGCGAGTTTCCTCAAAATATTAGAGCAAAGCTTCGCGCCGAGCGAGTTCCTGCAGCGGCGGATTGTTGTCTAGTTTTGGCCCAGGTTCAATTGCAGAAGAAGCATTCGGCGCACTGTTCAGTTGGCCGGGTAATGCGGCGGGCGATTGAACGAACGCTGACGTGTCATGCTCAATGGTGTTGTAATGGATGGGCGAAATGTAGGTCACGAAGAGGCACCTCTCCGCGGATCCCGCAGGCGCCTTCTTCGAAGCAGGGTCTGGTTCAGGAGGGTCGTACTGCAAGAGCCAGTTCTCTGGCTCGGACGTGATCACGTACACTTTAGCTTTGAGCAGGTCAGCAGCTGCCCGCAGAGTGAGTTCGTCTCCCCAAGTACCCGGCATACGCATTGAAGCGCAATACTCGCTGAACGCATCGCCCGGGAAAAAGGGCGCAAATTCTTCGGCCTGGATGTGTTTTATTGCCCGGATGCACGATGAGAAGAGGAAAGGGGTGCCGGGGTAAAAGCAAGACACAAGAGGTCCAGGTCTAAATAGACTTCAAACAGAAGTACTTAAGTACGGAAACCTGTAACTCCCACGAATATGTTCGACATCCAATATGCAGATTTGGATATGAAAATACTCGTGCACAAGCTTGAGACATCAATTGATTGATTGAAGCACGCTCTTCAACTAATACACGCATGCAAGCAGCCTACGGGGACCACACCTGTTCTTCGATGAATTGCACGACTTTGAGGCGAATTGCGCGGTGGTAGCGCTGAGTACCGTAGCACTCCGATGAAAGGGCTCGAAACTGGCAGAGCAGATTCAGAGAAAGCAAGAAGTGAACAGAATCAAACGATATATTAGAGAAGGAGCTCTAATCCAACGTAAAGCAAAGAAAAAAGCAGGAGGACTATGCGCAATATAGAAAAATAAAAGAGTACATAAAATTGACAAAGTAAATGAGTCCTCGAATTGCGTCTAGTTAGGAGGCGAGCAGATATCTCTTGGCATTCAACCTGGCAGTTTCCGTCGTCTTCCATCTCAGCCTCTTTCAGTGTCTCGGACGCCAGCCGCTTTGTTAAGCGCTCGCGCCCCTGCACGATCGCGTCCTCGCGAGACAGCTCCGGGGCCATCTGCGACCGTGCACTTGGCGGCGGTGAAGGTGCTGGGGCTGAAGGAGGTGGTGGCGTAGCGGGTGAAGAGGCCCACGAAGAGGATGTAGACTGTGAGCAAGCGTCTGCCGCTGCTGTCGCTTCAGTCGTCACAAACCCCAGAGCCACTTGCGCCGCGTCTGCAGCAGCCGTCGATCCGTTGCCCTGGGCCGCCATCGCCCGCAGCGCCTGCAAACCTTCCCTGTACTGCTTCAACGCCTCCATGAGCTCGGGAGTGGTAGCCACGGCGAAAGAGCCCACGGCAACGAGCTGCCAGCCCCGCTGCACCCCGCATAGCTCTGCTTGGGTGCTGGGTACCACCTAGAACACGGAGAAGGCGAGCGCAGGCAAAAACACAGCAACAATTACTACAAAAAGGATTCATGCACGCATGCGCGCATTTCAATGAGCACTTACGCATCTCACAAGCACTCGCCACTCTCCTGCTCGTCCATTATTCCTAAGTCAATATCCATGCACGACTTCTCACATTAATATCTACTTCAACGCAACAGGAGTAGCGGCATGCCTATGTTTTTTCCTAATATACTATGGTAATTCACCTCATCGATGACGTACAAGTCATCGTCCACCACCATCCCCAGCGGCTTGGTCAAATCGACCCCCACTGTAACGTGCGTGGGGAAGGGGTACTTGTGCGCGCGCAAGACTGCTCGCCGAAACAGCGACGCTTGCACTGTATCTTCGAAGCGACACGTGTCTGCTAATGCCTGGGAGCGAGGGAGGGAGGGAGGGACTGAGGGAGGGAGGGGATATTGTTAGAGGAAATCAGTCAAGAGACTCGAGAAGGTAGATTCCTCAACTCAACGAAAAAAAACCAAGAAATGATGAAAAGGAGCAAAAAGATGCCACGCCGTTCTTGATTCCGCCGACGGCACGCATTCACTGTCATCCTATATTAGTTGCGCTTCATATGATTCATACCTGATCTGTGAGCTCCTTGTAGCCCGCTTGTGCCACTGCTATCGGGTCATCCCTTAGCATGGAAGCAGTCATGTGGTTGCAGACGGGCCCTGTAAAATGCCGCCACGCAGCCCCAAAACCATCAACTTCCAAACTAGCAGTCACCTCTTGAGCACTCACCGAGTCCATTGCTGTGGTGCCGTGATTGCCACTTTTGACTGCACCTTTGTCGGTGAAGGACACGTGAGCATCTAAATCGAGCACTGCAGAGTATCGAAGATCATTCTTGTCGCTTTCGCCACCTCCATCTTCGTCTTCCTCATCCTCGTCATCTTCGCTGTCCTCTTCCTCCACGAAGGTTAATCCCTCAATGCCACTCAAAGCTGTCTCTACGGATTGCGTCGTCTGATTCGACGCTGATGATGACGGCGCTGGTGACGGCACAGTGACGTCGAGCAGCGATCGCTGGTGGTGGGAGTGCAGACGGGCGCTGAAGGCACGGCGAGCAGCGACTGCTTCGGGAGCTAGCTGAGTGGTGGCGTAATTCGCTGATCGTTGCTTGTACTCCAGCCGCGCTACCTGACCAATCACAGTGGAGATACAAAGATCGTTGGGTTGGGTCATAAGAAAAGCATAAAGAGTAGGAAATAACGGGGGCACTGAAAGTTGAGACATATAGGAAGGGTGGAGCATTCACAGATAGGGCTCAATCGTATTACTAATGGAGAGAGAATATCCTTCCCCAGACATTCATTTGGTATTCGTGTGTACCATATCGCGGTCGTAAACGGGGCGTTCTGCTAGCGGAGGAAGTTCCGCAGTAGCTGGAGCTTCGTGCCGCGTGCCGGAGTCGCCTTTAGCTTGCTCTGTATTGATACCGCTGGCTGCAGGAGAAGCAGAGAGAGGCGCGCTGGTCCCAAAGAAGGCCGAGAGGTCTTGCTTCGACAAGGAATGCGGGTGGCGAAACGAGGCTGGGCCGGTGGACAACAGGGTGCTGTCCGAAATCATGCTCTGCAAAGGGGAGGGGGAGAGGGGGGGGGGGTTAAGAATTCGATGCGACGTAAAGGTAGAGAAAAAATATTCACATCAGTAAATGAGTGAATTAAAAGGAAATCACTGTGAGGCGAAAAATGATTTTTAAACCGCGGTGCTTTTAGTTCTACTGCACAACTCAAAGAGAAGAGATACATGAAAAGAAATCATAACCCAGGACAATGAACTAGTGCACGAAAAGGCTACGATTTATTAGATATCATTCATGCACCATCCAACCTCATTCTCGAGGAGCCATTCAGCGGCTGCCTCCATGTTACCGTTGCACTTCTCCAGGGCCACCTGCGCTTTCGCTTCAGAAAACCCGAGGGCCGCCAGCTGCGTGGCTTTTGCCTCTTCTTCCCCCTGTAGGCGCAAGCATTCGTTGATCACGTGGTCCATTTCCGCTTCTTTCGTGCTCGCCGTAGTTGGGTTCTTCTTGACCAGCTCCAGCGCTTTCTTGGCCACTTGCGCTGAAAACCCGCACGCCACTAATTCGGCGACATTGCCGCCAACAAAGGCCGAGCTAACAGTGACAACAAAAGACGGAAAGAGGCTCTTTGAATAGCAACCCGACATTGAATTTGATATTGTCAACAGTCTCATACACAACAATATGAGCCTTTGTGTTTCAGATGCATGGACAGACCCGAATAAAGGGTTAACTCCGGTAATCGCTGTATTGACGTTGAGAAGGTTTATCTCGATGTGTCAAGGCAAAACTTCCATCTAGCTGTGGCACGATCAAATGAACACAAAACCATAGAGTATACCTAAATTTTCGAGTCAGGGCGTCCGAGGAAGCTTTGCGCTGCATGGCTAGGCTCGAGGTCTTGCGCGCCAGTGGACTAGTAGTCGGAGGAGGAGCAGCCGACGGCGGCACACGCACCTCGAAAGAGTCTCCGGCCTTCAGACCAGCAGGCACTGCAACAGAAAGTACACGGCCAGTTGACGTGTTGATGCGAAGCACGTCGCCAGCCTTGCCGTCGGCAGGAACGCAGAGGCGCATGGTGTTGCCGCTGCCCGACCCTCGACCGCTGCTGTCACGTCCTGTTGGAGGCGGGGATGAACGCTTCGCCCGCGCTGGACGTTTCTTGGCGGTAAATTCTGTGCTTTCCATTAAACAACTACTTGATGAGGAATTCCCGAGTTCAGGGATAGTGAGGCTGCAGTGCGAATGTGCGATGTCTCCAAGGACGGTATCTTCTTTCTCTGTCTGCTATGCTCGGCTCACTCACGCTCTCGAATTTGACGCACTTTTTTTGCCAGGGAAGCGAAGAGAAGAACAACAGAAGAACCTGTGCGAATTGCAGAACTTTTAGACATGGCGTAAAATCTACCCCCCTGTAAAAGTGCAGTTGAGGCGCTAATATGGCACCAGAAACATCAACGTACTTGGTCTTCTCTTGACTCTTGATGATCGTTCGTGCTCGGAGGTCTGTTTTGCCTGTTTGCATTGGGCGCGCACAAACGCAAGCTCGCGGCTTGGCGAGTCCGTGTGAGAGGAGAACGGAACGGCCTAGTGTTCTAACATTGCACGCAGGCGTGCTGTGCAATGCGCAAATTTCGTAAGGCCGTAGCGAAGGCCATCGGGTTTCATGGTGTCTTCCGGCCGTCCTCGTCTGCGGATGCGACCAATGAGGAGAATGGCACCACACAGGGCACAACAACTGGTGGCGGAATCAGCCGCGCAATGCAGCAAGGGTCAACGAGGGTAATATTTTTGTTGCTCTTACATAGCCCGTCGTATTGTGTCCTGAATGATGATCCTAGTGGCGCACGTGTGACACTTCATCACTCCATCCGGTTGAAGCGCACTACGATCTTTTAGTGCACGTTCACAAATATCGTGCACGCGATGCTCTCGCCGACATTATATGTAATAGTCGGGATTCTTTTGCTGTTTGTATTCCTTCGTGATGTTTAGAGCAAACCGTCAGCCGGTAGCTCGCGTGGAGCGACAGGCAGTGTGCGCAGCGTGAGTATGGCAGGACTCCGGTCGCAAGAGTACGTTGCACCTGATGGGAGCAAACACATCTCTGCAGATGGCGCGCCTGTCAAAGCCGCTGAGCCACAGTGGTTTGAGGTAGGCCATAGCGCACCGCACTCTCATCGCCCCCACCTTTCTCTCTGTCCTCGTGCCTGTCGTGCCTGAAGATATTCTCCAGTCTTGCTGTAGCGGAACTTTCGCCGTGTGCTACGAATGATGAGTGGCATATTCATGTGCGTGCGCTTATCACCTTTATCAGGCGGCCGTGGTTCTAGACGTGGTGGACTGCATTGGCATTAAGCCTTCGAAAAGCCGCAAAAACGCCAGCGCCTTCGTAAAGGTGCGTGTGTGTTTCCAGCAAACAGTTTTCTCGCGTGCCAAAAGACACTATCAGCAAGCCCGGAAGAGTTAAGCCCTCCCCAAAAGTGACTATTTTTCTAGTACAATCACTTGCTTTTGGTCTCCATGAGGTACTGTTTTTTTCCTTTTCCCTTTGATATGTATGATGATCTTTATATTGGTGTGTGTTTGATTGAATGTGTGGGTGCAGATTTACGGGCCAGCGGTAGACGAGGACCAGGAGTGGGAAATTGGCAAAACGCGCGCTGTGGAAGACACCAACTGCCCGATATGGAACAGCGACTTTGCTTTTGACGTCATGGGCATGGGGTCCCCTGAGGTAATGATGCGCACACCTGTTGAACAATTCAAAAGCCTGGCCTCCACCGTTAGGAGGGATGCTGTTGCTCATTTGCGACTAGGACGCGAGGCGCATACCGTAATTTTCGTGAACCCATTTTGTCCTCGTAGTCGCTTGCAATGCTGCCTCAAACACTGTGCCTTCTGCCTCCTTTGCCATGTTGATCGCCTGTTGCTGTTGCCTCTAGATTCGCTTCGAGGTGTATGACCGCGTGAACGCGTTGCAAGCAGTGCTCATCGGGGTGGTCTACGTCAACGTCGCTAATCTCGCCCCCGCCATCGTGGTGGAGGAAAACTTTCCCCTCGAAGCCACCGACAAATGTCCCGGCGCTACAGGGGTGCTGCATTTGCGGCTCCGGACGCAGCCAGACATGCTGGCGAAGCCCCGCGGCGTCCGCATGGGGAAGCGCCGGTCCAGCATGTTCCCCTCCACCGCGGTGAAAGAAGGCGACCTCTTCGTGCGGCGCTCGACTGCGGCTCTTGACGCAGACGGTGTCCCGATCTTTGATCGACGGCATTTCGTGCTCACCAAAGAACAGCTCAACTTTTACGTGAGCGCAACGTTCATGAAAAAGCTGGACCAAGTGCACTTGTTGTCGGAGGACATCATGGGGGACGGCGGCCTCACACTGGCGACCTGCTGGGATTACGAAGACGCGGTCAAAGGCAATTCGGCCACCGACACTACCATGAAGGTTCTGGAAACTTTCCGCCCATGGGAAGAAACCAGCCTCGCGCTGGTGTCCGAAAAACGCAACAAAACGGTGGTGCTTTCTGAAAAGGAGCGCAAAGCGTCGCTGATGATGTTTCGCAAGATTTGCCAAGCTTCGGGAGTGATGCCCACGCTGCGCATTGACCTCTACGCCGCTGACGGCCTCAAGAAAGTGTGCAACCCCTACGTGATCTTCAGCGTCGTTGGGCAGGCTACCCAAGAGCAGCAAATGATGGGAATGGCGGACGCACTCGAACCAACGGTGTCCGGTTACCAAATCTCCACCGATGCTCCACAATGGAACGAGTCCTTTGCGCTTCAAAATTTGACTCTCACCGACGGCGCTGCCCTCAAATGTTTGATATACTCGAAGCGGCAATCGGACTCCAGTACAGGCGGTTACCGTGGGAACCGGCGCCGTATGTCGTCTGCCCATGAAGCTGCCGGCGACCATGACGAGTACTTGGGGACTGTGCTCTTGCCACTCAATGACATGGCGAAAGTCACCATCACACCCAACGACGACATGCAACAAATGCAGGTTGCCAACACCGACGCGCAGGAAGGGGTGTGGTACGACCTCGTTGCGCGTAAGAATGCCGACGGCGACGGGGCCACTGACAGCGATGAAGACGAAGACGAAGCAGCGGACGCCGTGGGGGCTTTGGGCGGCAACGAGAGCGGCAACGCCACCACCCATGGCCGCATTCGGTTGCGCCTGCGGTTGGTGCGGCCAGAGTCGCTGTTCGAAACGGCCAAAGCTGAGGCTGAGAAGCTAGCCGCTGCGGGATCTCTTGCTGGCAGTGCTGCGTCCGTGCCCTTGGAAGACGAACTCGAGGCTTACTTTGGCCTGCGGTGCGCGTTTACGGGCGCAGACTACTACTGCTGGGCAGGGACCTCTTCGAACCGACGCGCGTGGGTGAAGGAATTCCGGCGAGTGGTGAAGCAAGCCGAGGAGCACTTGGCTGCAAAGAAGAAGTTCATGGAGGTGGCGCAGCGGGAAGCAGAAGTGGAAGAGACCAAGGCGGTGGTGGAGCTCGAGAAGGCCAAAGTGACCAAGACCGAAGAGGAAGTGAAGGACTACGCGGCCAAGGTCGAAGAGCGCAAAGCAGCTCTCGAAGTGCAGTTCCAACTCAAAGAGCTCATGAACGACATGGTCACGCGTGTCGAAGAGCGCATCGCTGCAGAAAAGCCGAAGCGCGGCGATGGCCTGGACGAAACGAAGCTTACAGAACTGGTGAAACAAATGGCAGAAGTCGAGAGGCAACGCGAAGAACTCGAAGAGCGAAAGCGAGAGCACGCAGAGAGCGTACGCGCGCAACTTGAGTCGGGCGGAGCTCCTCAGGCCACGGAAGCCGAAGGCGGCTACATCGACTGGCTCAAGAAGAAAATGATGCGGTCTCAAACAGGCATCGACGAAGACGAGCTCAATTGGCAATTCGCAGTAGACCAAAAGCAAGTTGGAAATGCTTTCTTGCACGCCGAGCAGGTTAGATCTATGTTTGTGAACTTGTATGTAGGACCATTTTCCAGGTCCCTGCGCATTCTTATGCTGTTATCAAGTTTTGGCGCAGTATATCATAATTACGGTACTTACTTTGCGTTTTCCAGGAAGAAACCAACGCCCAAAAGAAGTATGGCGAAACGCTTGCAGAAGCCGACGTTCTTAATCGCTTAGTGGCACTCTTCAAGAACAATCCTGCTGTAAGAGCATTCCCTCCGTCTGTTTTTCTCTTCTTGCTGATTTCTCTGCCGCCTTCTCCTTAAACGCCTGAACCACATTTGAAATCGAAATGTTTCTTTGCATTCTCTCAGGTTGATGCGCTGAAAGCGATCTCGAAAGCCGACGATGACATCGGTGCTGCAGTGCGAAAACGAGCGCCCAATGCACCTGCCCTGCCGGCACCTGGGGCTCCTCCTCCAGCGAGCGCGCCGCCGCCGGCAGCAGGAGGAGCAGCTGCCGGAGGACCTCCTCTGAAGCTCATTGACGATCCTCAGTTTGCCAAGTACTTCAAAATGCTCAAGTTGCACTTGCCAGTGCCCGCTGTGAAGCAAAAGATGACAGCAGAGGGCCTCGACCCAGATATTTTGGACCGAGATCCCGAGAGTCTTTCGCCTAACAGTCCACCGCCTGCGGCGGCCAACGCAGCACCAGGTGGACCTAAAATGTTATTGAAGGACGATCCTCAGTTCGCCAAGTACTTCAAGATGTTGAAGATGCACTTACCGCCACCTGCTGTGAAGCAAAAGATGACTTCTGAAGGTCTTGATCCGAGCGTTTTGGATATGGATCCTGAAGGTCCTAGTCCGAATCAACCTGCAGCTGCTCCTGCAGCAGCTGGAGCGGCCACAGTACTGCTGAAAGATGATCCTCAGTTCGCGAAGTACTTCAAGATGTTGAAGATGCACTTGCCGCCACCTGCTGTGAAGCAAAAGATGACTTCTGAAGGGCTTGATCCGAGCGTTTTGGATATGGATCCTGAAGGTCCGAGCCCGAACCAACCGAAAGCAGCAGAGACCACTGCAGAGGCTCCGGCGGCAGCAGTAGCAGCCCCAGCTGCAGTGGATATGTCAGGATTGGATATGTTTGCCCAGATTCGAATGGCCAAGGAACTGAAAGCGGCGCGGCTCGCAGCTGGCGGTGGCAGCACCGCCAAGACCTTATCCGCAGCACTGAAAAAGGCCGACAAGGTCCTCAACGGCCCGCGAGGGGCCCGCGAAGAGCTCGCGAAGCTGACATACCCCGATGGTGACGTAAGGTTTGAGCTGCTGGTGAAGTCCTTGGAAGAATGTTTGGACGCAGCCGACAAGCAGCGTGGAGGGAAGTTCATTGGTCAGTTGGCGGCGAAACGCGTAGACGAGATCAGTGCCATGGAGACGTCCTGCAAGGAACGTGCGCTAGAGCTGGGCAAGGAGGGCGACAAGATCGATAAAGAAATCGAGAAGTGGGCGCGGCGCAAAGAAAGGGCCCCCGAAAAGGAGCAGATGGAGAAGGAGCTGGAAATGAAGTGGGCTGAGGCAAACAAGGACAAGAACCAAGCGTGCTTGATGTTGATGCGGTCGTACATTCCTTCCGACATCAAAGATCTGGTTGCTGATTCCTTCGCCAAGAAAGTCGAAGGCACGGGCAAGTTTTACCCAGCCCGTCTCTCCGAGCGTCTGCGCACCATGAAGATGCTCCACTGGCTGGTGACGCACCCCGCTGACATCAAAAACGCCAATTTCTTGAAGGGAGGCACGCGTGAAGCTTTCCTCAATCTGGTAATCAAAACTTGTATAGGCTTGTTATACATGTACGAGGTCTTTCTGTACTTTCAAAATTTATTCCATTCTATTTGTAACACTCTTGTTGCATGTATATATTAGGGTGAGTACGATTTGGTGGAGCTTCGAGCAGTCTTTGCGTGCGCCCCCGATGTCTTTGACCTGGACGCTGACGGCGAAAAGAAGCGATGGCGCGAGCAACTGGTAAGTAGACCATAAGAGACTAAGGTCTTCTGTGCGCGCTTTTGACATTGATTGTGCGTGCAAGCAACACGAAGAGCTGAGAATGTTTTTTTTTAAGCGGTAGATTCAATTGATACTTTAAATGGCATCTGAGTGACAATTTTGTGTTTTCATGTTGTCTGCACTGCAGGTGAAACATTTGAAGGACTTGGCGGAGAAGGAAGAGAACGACAAGTTGCAGGAGAAGGAAAAGCGCAACCCGGCTTACTTCTACCAGACCCCGGAGGGCTTCGAGGCGCAGCGCGTCATTTACAAAGATCGCGTGGAAAGACTCACCCAAGCCAAGGTGACCTGGCTTGCTTTTGTCAGCTAGTTGAAGTAGGCGAGAGATCTTTCTCTTTCTCTTGAAGTCCACGTTCACCATTATTTTGTTTTACACCTTTTTTGTCTATCTTCTTTCTTCTTCTCAGGCAGAATTGAGTGCGCTGGAGCTAGAAAGCTCAGCCGCCAAGACAGTGTTCGATGAGGCGATGGAAAAGTTTCGCGACAAAGCGGCACAGGTGATGATGATGATGATGAAGAAGAATTAATGCGTACAAATAGGAATCGTTATCGAATGCTCCTCTTTTGGCTCCTTTCGTGCGTTCTTCGTTCTGTTAGTGTCTTCCACTACTGTAACATATTCACATTACATGCTGTGGCTTATGGTGAAAATGTTCCTGTACAGGCGGAATTTGGGAAAGACAAGCTGCGAGACAACAAAGATGCCCTCAAGAAGCTGTACGACACTTCCAAGCAGAAGCTTCGCGCCATGACCAGTAAAGTCGAGACTAGCACTAAAGTGGTTGAAAAGGACAAGGCTGAGAGGTCCGAGATGGAAATTGAGGCGCGCAAGATCAAGCTCTACAACTCCTTCGGCAAGCAGGTAAATCCTCTATACTGCATCAAATAGCACTTAATTGGAGTGCACCACCCAACCATCTGTTTGTCGCAGAGAACTTCCATCTTTTTTGGTCATTCTTTGCTAATCTCTGTATACCCCAATGCACACTCCTCTCTCTCAGGTCACCCCGGCGTTCAGCAAGAACCCAGTCCTCAAGCAGGCGGAGCGCATGAAGAAGATGACCGACGCCGAGGAGCAAGCGGCCCGTAAAGCCGAAATGGCCAAAGCCATGGCCATGAAATCGAGCAATCCCGACGGCGATCCTGCGATATCGGCGGCGGCAGCGGCTGACAATGGTGGAGGGGGGGCTGCTGCTGGCAGTGCGAAGAAGAGTGCGCGGGTGCGGTCAGAAGCAGAGATCATCGACAGCCACGTCGACTTTAAGCTCAAGAAAAGCGGCGCCATTGACCGCAGCCGCTTAGCCCTCTTGCTGGTAAACTTCCGCACTCGTAGGCATCATCTCTATCTCTTATCTGTCTGTCTGCCTGCACTGCCTTAACTTCTCTCGTTCACTTTTCCTTCGACTACAAATTCGGTCATTTTCTGCTTAATTTCAACCCTCACGAGCTCCTCTTTTTAATGTGTATTATTCTTTGCCTTCTCTCTCTCTACTCTATCTAGATTGAGCTTGGTTTTGGGTCAGAAAATGGCGACTCTGCTGCCGAAGCTAAGGCGCTCGATGCCACTGGATTAGTGACGGAGCTGGCGAAAGTGCTCGACCGAAAAGATGAGGTAATCATTTAGTACTACAAGTTGACACACACACGCACACTGATGCGCTTTTAGCATTATTTTCTGAATTCAAAAATGCATCGATTGCTACAATAGAAAGGTCTGCGACTCTGCTTTTTACTTTGGGCCTTTGATCGTCCTCTGATATGTGCGTCCATCCCTTCTTCGATGTACAGGGACGGATTGACAAGCGCACCTTTGTGACCTGGTGGGAGCAAACCATGAAACCGCCGATTGCCGAACTGCTGGCCGCTGCTGCCAACACCGAGGACGACAAGGGCATGAAAACAGCGCTTAACGCAGTCTTGTCTCCGCAAGAGCTCACGCCTCAGCCCCCTCCCAAACCCCCGCTGCTCCAGCACCACCCAGCGCTCAAGCAACTGCAGGCCGCGCTCTTCAAGAAGACGGGCAGCGAGAGCATCATCATCAACGAGGCCCGGGACAACGACGAGTTCAAGAACAAGCTCGGTGCAATCTTCGGGGGGCGGTCTCCTCAGCCGAGCAGCGAGGACAACAGCGGGTCGCCTCGACCGGGAGGATTGGTGACGCCGTCCGCGGATATGGAGGCGAAAAAAGCAAAAATGGCGAACTTGTTTGGGAATGCTCCCTCGCCTGCTGGTGGTGCTTCGACGCCTTCCAAGGTGTATGCATGCTTGAAGAAGAAGAATAGAGAGGGTTCAATATGCCGAATATTCTACCGCTCGTCTCATCGCAAGAAAACTGCGCTTGCTCCATTTTTCCTTTTGGATTCACTCGATACCGAAATGTCTCCTTTCTTGACCCTCCTTCCCATCTCGAAAGACTTGCATCCATCACGTATTACATCTTCGGCTTGTTCTTCTTTCGCTCTCTTTTTGCTCGCAGGGAACTCCCATGTCGGCTGAGAATGAGTCCAAGAAGGCTGCTCTCGCTGGCCTCTTCGCGCCCAAGACGCCGAGCAACGACGACAGCGGCAACAGCAGCAACCCTTTGCTTGGCGGTGAGACCGGTGGTAGCGGGAGAGGCGCCGGAGCTGCGGGTGCCACTTCGGCGGGTCCTTCGCGGGTGCAGCAGATGAAAGCCGAAGCCGACGCCAAGGAGGCCGAGCGCATCGCCAAAGGCGGAGTGGCGGCGGGTGCGCTGAGCCCCAATACCCGGGCTGCTCCTGATGTGAGTTTGGTGACTACTTACTACTGAGAGAGTCTTGCTGCTGCAACCTACAAGAAGTGGTGTTCGCGTGTTTGATTTGTGTGGCGTCTTTTCATGCAAGATTTCCTACTCCTCTGAAATGATGATTGTCTTTTCATGCAAGATTCCCTACTTCTCTGAAATGATGATAATAACACGCTTGATAATGTAGCCATCCTTTTGGTCAGATCTACGTTGCGGTTTATTCACCTCTGCCACTAATCTTTCATTTTTCGTGCCCTCTCTGTTTCAGGTGACCATGGTGGTGGGCTACCGCAATTTGGGAGGGGTCATCAAGCTCACGCCTGACGACGCGCGACTCGCCAAGTTTAAAACTATGCTCAAACTCCACTTACCCAAACAGGTAATGGTGCACTTGAGATATCGTATGCTATATGCAGAGAATAGTGAAGTGAGCTCTGCGTGTACCTATATATTTCGAATTCCAAGTTGGACGTCTAATCTGTGTTCTTGCCTTCTTGCGCATGCTTGTTGTTCTATGAATGTCGCTGTGCATACCCAGGCGTTGAAGGACAAGATGTTGGCGGAGGGCTACGACTCCGCAGTGCTCGACCTCTTCGACGACGCTGGCGAGTTACTGCCGGAAGACCAGCGCCCAGCAGCTCGAGGCTCCGCAGGCGGGCGCGGCGGCCGAGGCCGGGGGCGCGGGGAAGTAGCAGGCCGCGGCGCTGCACCGACTCCTTTGGGGCGGGGGAAAGGAGAGGGGCGCGGGGCTGGGCGCGGGGTTGCCGGCCGAGGAAGAGGTCGCGGAGTCGGCGGAGAAGGCAGTGCTGGGCTGGGCGGCGAATAATGGGCGTGGTATAAATGTGTGGAGGACCAGCGCTATGTGCTGCGCCGATCGCAACTGAGAGTCATCATCAGGGGCATGGAGAGCCACGAAACCTATGGAAATGGGAGAGGCGTATGATTTATTAGCGCATGTCGCCCTATATACTATACAGTTATAAGTTGGCGATTACCCTGCTTATCGCTTATATGGTGAATTCACCTAGACCCAATTTTACTTCTGTATGTCCTCGGTGATAGCGAGCCCGAGATTCCGAGATGGAAAATGGGTTTTGGCTCTAGGACTCCTAGAATAGAACTCGCTGTATTCCGCATACGCCCCGATATCGACGTCCCGCGACGCCCCTTGCCGGCTTGCCACCTGTAAGCTCTCGAACTTCGAGTTCTTCCTGTCTCATGTCTCTGGTCTCTGGGGAATACATATAGCCAAAGCCTATGGGGTTTAGAGATCGAGTTGCGAGTCAAGCGAGAACGGGAAATAAACAAGTTGGCTTGCACGAGATGGGCCGCAGTGCTAATGCCACTTCCTTTTTATTGCTTTGCATGATGATTGTGGTAAATATGATAAGAGGGAAGCGATGCCTTTACTGAATCAACTGAATGTTCGTGTGTCCCGTTGCCGTTGCATGTTCGATTGCTGCCGCTTGCCCTCCAATTAGAGTACATTGGCACACCAAACACGTGTAATCTGTCGAACCTTCCGTTGAGCGTTCACTGAGTGCTGGCGAAGGTGGCAGAGGCGGCGATGGCGGAGACTGTGGCGATGGCGATGGCACTGGACTAGGCGACAGAGGTGGTTGCGGTGGCGTTGGTGTGTCAGGAGCACCATCTGTACCATTATCGTTATCGAAATCGCGTAAAAGCATTTCTACCGCCTGGGTGAATTCAGGTTTATTGTCGAAAAAGGTTTGAGTCACTCTCTTGCGGGCAGAGAAATACACAGATGCAAAAGAGTAATGTACCTATCTAATACAGGAGTAGTACACTTAAGACAGGTGTAAGCTCGATAAACACGTGGCCTTCAAGGAAAGCAGGCCTCGTTAATCCACACCTCATCGCAGTTTCCGTGAGTGGCTCTAAGCGCTTCCCTAGCGCAGTCTTCAGAAAAGCCCATCGCCAATAGCGAAGCTAAAGAAGCATCTGGTGTCATAGCAGCAGTACCATCGTTGGTGGGGGTAGTCTCAGCAGCACTGTTGCTCGTGCCACCTCCCTGGTGGTCGTTAGTGTAAGAGTCGTGGGCGGAAGCTTCGCCTATCAAATCTTCACTTTCCATGCCAGTACTACTACTCGAAGCACCAGGAGCTGGTCTGCAAAATATTTGATATATTTAGGTAGGTAAGTCATGTGTATGCGCTGATCAAGACACCACAGGACATGCTTGACTTTTCATGGAAGTCTAGTGTGTGCTTGTACCGGAGACGCTCTGCAATCGTGCCCTTCTCGCGGCCATCCGAGCATAATTTGACGGTGTAAAACGGCACCAGCTCATCATCATATCCCACCTACAAGGTTGCCAAAAAAAAGTGCAGGAAGAAAATCAACAAGTTAAAGATATGGTCCGAACAATCTCAAAAACAAAACAGCTAAGAATTGGCACTATTACCGAGATGATATCGGCGGCTACCCATGCCCCATCTACAGCGCTATAGCACTCCACGTGGTCTCCTTTGCGATAAGGAGCCGCTCCGTCTGCTGCTCTACCTGTAGCTGGTGCTGCTGCTGGGCTACCCGGTGTGAACTGCTGTTGCTGCAGTGGTGCTGGTGCTGTTGCTTCTTCTACCAGCACTGTTTCGTTTGATTCCAGGCCCAGCGTGGAGAGGAGAGCTTCGTCATCTGATGAACAAAAAAAAAACACGCACCGCCGTATTCAATGAATATTTCTACCTCCGCATTCATGGAATCAAGGTGTTCATTGAATAGAGTAGCGCGTTACTGCCTCTTGGACGTTGTCGTAACTAAAGAAAGACCAGCGAATGGCTAGCTAGTCACCGTAACTAGGCAAGACGCACCTCCGACGAGAGGGGCGGGAGGATAGCCCGATTTCAGCAGCTGGCGTTCTGGCGTAACCTAAGAATTTTGAAAACATACAAACAAGACAGCACCCTCAAAATATACATGTATGGATGAGAAATGCAGCAGAATACTTTCGGTAGCATTGCTCAAAGCGACAACTTTGCATCAGAGTACCCCGAGTTTTTCGTAGACTGCTCCACGAAGGACTTGTATCGTGGCGTCATCTGGTAATGTCAAGACACTTCGCCCGCCTCTCGATTGAAGTCGAAGACGCATCAGAGGCAATAAAAGTCAGCGTGCTTTCAAGACTAAAAACTATCTCTAACCACGCCACCAGCTGAAAGAGACTGAAGTTATGAGCTACTAGAGACTGCGCAAAGCCCAAAGCAAAGCTACAGCTAGGGTCGAAGTCGAAACACAGGGAAATGGAAACATATGAAACAAACCCGGATTTTGCGCGTGTTTCGTTTCTAAGAAACACAAAAAGCGCCGCCCTGGGCGTTTCTGGTTTCGAGAAACGAAACATTAGGGTTCCCCGCGCCGTTTCTCCAGCAATCCGGCTGAATATTTCGTTTCCATCTTCTGCTATGTGGGGCGTCACAGGTGAGACCGGCAGGCGCAGAGAACAGGCGAAATATTAATAT
>Ga0307930_1001484_pt1 | contig 18597 bp, 23 predicted proteins | sample OrgLakmetageno46_FD_203161 | JGI IMG/M metagenome (GOLD analysis project Ga0307930, IMG submission 203161) | Saline water microbial communities from Organic Lake, Antarctica - #46 | ecosystem: Environmental > Aquatic > Non-marine Saline and Alkaline > Saline | place: Antarctica: Organic Lake...
GCGCCTATGCATCGGCCGATTGAGAAGAGCACCACCAGCACTGTTGCTAGCACCGTTCGCTGCAGTCACAGGGTTCTCGCGGTTGTTGAGAGCGGCATCCAAGTGAGTCACGGCGACCCGTTTACAGAGGGGGCACAAATTGCGCCGCGAAAGCCAAGCTTCCAAACAAGGAGGATGGAACCCATGACCACAGTTCAAGACCTGAGGTGGGAAGTGGTGATGGGAGAGGGGAATAGTTCATTCGTTAGTCGTATCTTTATGAGCAAAAGCAAAAGAAATGCACAACAACAACAACAAACAATCAAACAAACAAACAAACAAAAGGATATATATATATTGAATTCAAAATTGAAAAGAAAAGTATGCATGCGCCAACAGTGATGGTGTTTGATGAGAGTAGGGCACATCCTCTATCTCTCCCTAATACATATTATACCTTCACGAGATTATCGTCTCCGTCTTCTTCAAAAGGGCACAAGCAGATCGAGCAAGAGTCTTCGACATAGCACCCGGGTGCCATCCTGCTCACAGTCGTCGTTTTTGTGCTTGCAGTCTCACATTTCGAAGAGGGATCTGAAGGTTGGGATGACACATTTCCATCGCTCTTGGCCTCAGGTGAGGAAGAAGAAGAAGAAGAAGAAGAGCTACAGGCATTGTTCTTCCCTTCTTCTTCAGGCTGAGGAGACGCCGCTGCCTCGACTACAGCGGGGGCCTTGTATTTGGTGCAAGGAATCGCTCGCACGGTGGCAACATACTGTTCTCGCAAGCGGGTCTGCTGCATCCCCAGCGAGGTTGGGTCAAACACGCCATCTCGTAGTTGTTGCCTGGCGAGGGCGTTCAAGCTCAACGGATCTGCAGCAGCAGCACGGTTGGCCGCACCTTGTTGATTGGCGCCTCCAACTTTCATGCAACAGACGCAGAGAGCGATGGAGATGCACACTTCGAGGACAATGACCACAATGAGCCACGGATTGATGTCCCCCCACCTAGGAATTGAGTTCATAATAAAGAAGCGACAACTGAGATAGGCGCATACGAGGATTATTGGGGGGAAATTAAGAAGAAGAAGAAGAAAAAAAAAGAAAAAAAATTGTGTCCCGTTCTTTAATCATGCGGTCATAAATCAGAAATGCTCTATCTCCACACTCACCCAGCCGCCGATGTCTTGTTCGAACTTTTGTCGTCGTTGTCTGCATCGTTCATTGCAGGGTGTGAGGTTGGGTGTATGCTCGGCGCCTGAGAATGCGTTGGATAAGGGGTCGGGTACCGATGTTTTAACACTTCATAATAAGTGCTGTAATCTGCCACAGCCATCTGCGACGCCGCCACATTCACTGACGAGGCACTCATCACGCTCGATCCCTTGTTGGTAGCCTGCGTGGCAATGGCACTAGCGAAGTTGCCGTTATCGATGGAGGCCAAGAAAGTGGAAGTCACGTGCTTGAATACCATACTTGCGTTGGCCACATAGGTCAAGTCGGGATCCGATTCTACCACCAGCTCAAAAGTCGCCAAGAGCGAAGAAGACAATTGTCGAGGGTGGTCACTGCGGCTAAACTCTTCTCTTCTGCTTTCGATGCTCAGTGACACAAGGTCGCCGCTGATGAGCTTCCGCCTTCTTCTAGCTGTGTAATCAGCGACGCTTACGCTATCAATCTGAGAGGATTGGGTAACTACATCGATGGAGTTCACGATCGCCCCCTTCAAAACTTGCTCGCATTTAGTGCCTTCGCTTGACCAGGTAGTTGTGTCGACGTTGTCTAAGACCATCGCGGTGGTGACGTAGGCGACGGAGAGGGGGGACAGGGTAGGCCTCAGACTAGGCTGAGGAGTTGGATAGTGGGTCGGCCGTAGCGTAGGTCGCTGTAAGGAAATGGAGGGAGAAGAAGGGGGGATTTGTACTCGTTAGGAATAAGAATGGACGATTTTGAGAGAAAAAAAAATAGAGAACAGCAAGACATTCTCGAAAAGAATCATAAAAGCATGGTGCTTTAGTTCTCTAGGTTGCTTCTTTCTCTCATTTCTCAAAAGCATCCTTTATTTGTACTCACCCTAGTAGGTGCCGTTGCCTGTTTCGTGGGGTGGATGGAGGGTTTAATTGTGGGCAAAGGAGTGGGCAGCGGCAGCGGCATGACAGTGGGAGCGATGGAAGGTTGAGAAGGAGCCAGAGTAGGGAGATGCGATGGCCGCAGGGTAGGCAAGGAAGTCGGAGGTAAAGTGAGCGTAGGGTGCGGGGAGGGCAGAGGGAACGGTTGCATCGTAGGCAAAGGCGACGGGTGAGAAGACGGCGATAGAGTGGGATTGTGCGTGCCAGAGGGGTGGTGCGTGGAGGATGGCAGTAAAGTGGGCAATCGGGTGGCAGATGGAGACAGCGAAGGAGATGACGTAGGCAGCCAAGAGGGAGGTGGCGTGGGCAGTGGCGATGGCATTGGAGTTGGGTGAAGGGTAGGCGCATCCGTAGGCGCCAGAGAAGGCGGAAAAGACAGAGAAGGAGATGGCGAAGGTGCGAGTGAGGGCACTGGAAAAGGCACACGGGTAGGCGCTGGCGTGGGCACCGGGGAAGGGTGAAGCGACGGCATCTATACATGTGCACATGTAGAAAGGAAAAAGAAAGAGAGAGAGAAGCAGAAGAAAGAGGAAGAACGACGGCATATGAGAAAAAACGTTGATACACTCTTTTCACATATGCCGTCGCTACTTCCTCTCTCCTCTCCTGCATTCTCTTGACTTCTTGCTCTATAAACGCTCTTCTTTTTGCTATGATCACCAAAAAATAATATACGAAGTGATCTCAATACAACAACAGTGTTTACTCCTCTCTTGTGTAATAGGGTGTAAAAGATAATGTTTGCTATACAAGACCCTCTCTCTTTTACCGGAGTCGGAGCGCAGGTCGCATTCCCAAAGCAAACGCCGTCGCAATCGATGTCGCTGTTGGCTTCATGGTTGGTCTTACCGCCCGAACATACTCCACTGTTGTGGGTGCATAAGCGAGAGCGAGGAAGGAGGTAAGAGGTATGTAAAGAGCACAATGGTAGGTAGAAGACGGAACAAACGAAGGCGTGTATAAATACAGTAGCGCACATAAAGACACTCTCACGCGCTCTTTGAGTAAAAAAAAAACTACCTCTCTTTCTCTCTCTTTCTTTCTTTCTCTCTTTCTCTCTTTCGCATTCTTCACGCACTTACCATGAGTCAATTGAAGCTTTCCCACTGCAATAGCCGGCGCAATCGACATTACTGCAGCATACCGCATAGGATCCATCAGATACTAGCCCTTGAGACAAATAAAGGTTTCCGCACCGGCCGAGACAATTCGTTCCATTGATCGCTTCACAACACTTCCCATATGGATCTTGGTAATACATGCCTTGTTTGAAGTCGCACTGTCCTTGGCAGTTGTAGTCACTGAACGGGTGAGTCTCGTCACACCCTAAACAAGCGTTGTCGCCGCTGGAGGCGCCACAGGCATCACATGTACCTGGAGGATAGATGAGGAGGGAGCACAAGACACAAGAGCATGTAAAAGAGAGGATGAAAAAGACAGTGAAGAGATCGATTTCGAGAAATGGCCGTAAGAAAAAGATAAAGGTGTTGTGCTAACCTTCTACAGTGGCCGCAGCTGACGTGTCGTTAGCGGTGGTCGAAAAGATGATGACGTCATGAAGTTCAACTTGCGTCAAGCCTATCGGCGCCAGGGGTCCTTCTGATGATGATGACGTCACTGCTTCGTACCACAAGGTCACTTCATACTCCCCCACCACTAATGCCTCCACCGGCACCGAGCACACCAAACCAGAGGAAGGGCCTACTCCGCTGCTTGCAGGCAAGAGGAATGCAGGGGCAGTGATGTTCGCACCCATTAAGCTATTCTTGTTGGTGTTCTCTTGAACTGAAAGGGTCAGCTGACAGACGAAATTCATGACGTCATCGTCGCAGCCAAGTGCGTCAGTGCCGGAGAGCGTCAAGTTCATGGTGGTCCCATTCTCGCTGTCCCCTCCTGAGGTGGTGGTGTAATTGGCAGCAGAAGACTCTGGCAGGGCATACACCAAAGGGCTCGCGCAGAGCTTGGTGGGGAAAGGGCAGAAATCGTGGACCGTATAATTGGCGATGAGGTCGTAGGGCGCGTAAACGCCGTCGGAATCCCACGGGTTATTGATGCTGCCATCTCCACTGAGCCACTTGCTTCGAGCTGCTTGCTGCGCAGCGGTCACCAAAGTGCGGTTCAAGTAAGGAAGCTCTCCGAACCGTAAAGCGACGAGCACGCCCTCGTTGATGACCCAATTGGGGGCATCGCTGACGTCCTTGGGGAAACGAACCTTTTAGGGGGGGGGGTAAAAGAGGGAAAGAAAAGGGACAGCAGAAAATTAGAGAGAAGGTGAGAGTTACGTAAGCGGGAATTGAAGAAGCCAGGCGGGTTTTGAGGTGAAAGTACGAAGAACAGGACAGAATCTAGAGCGGTACGATGGTAGAAGAGGGAAAAAGGGCGATCAAAGAAGACGTTTGGGTACACCAAGAGACTCAAAATGCTGCAAAGCAGCGCACATCTCTTCATATACTCGAGTATTTTCTTCTTCCTTATTTCCTTCTCACCGCTTGATGGTGAAGCACATCTCTTCATATACTCGAGTATTTTCTTCTTCCTTATTTCCTTCTCACCGCTTGATGGTGAATGCGCACGAGGCCCGAAGCTCGCAACTCGAGCGAGAAGTCGTAATTGTTCCAATCGCTCCCGTAAAGCGAAAGGTTCGACCATTTGATAATAATGCGGCTCTCATCTTGCGCCCAGGTGATGGTGGCGTCCGCCGACTGAGCGGGATTGAAATCGCTTCCAAACGCGGCAATAAACGTGATGTAAGCGCCGTAATAGGTGTACAGGGCTCCTGAGTCAAAGTCGCAAGGAGTGCCGGCACTGAAGTACGCATCACAAGGTGGCAACGGGGAAAAGAACACCATGCCGTTCGGGTTCAACCATATGTGCTGAAAGCGCCCTCCTGCGTACAGGAAGGTGAAGTCTAAGGGCACGTGGTACATTGGGGTATCGTCACATTCGCTGACTCCTGACACACGCCCCTTGTTCTGAAGCAAATCATTCGCGTCAGACGGCAAGTGCTTCTCCGACGTGCTGCTCTGAAGGTACACGAGCGACTGTGCTGCTGCACCTTTCCCCGGTCCGCCTGGCCGTGGCAGCGTTGGCGCCGGTGTGGGCGTGTGACTAGGAATGGGCGTGGGAAGCTGAGTTGGGAAGGGAGTGACCGGCGTGGGAAGCTGAGATGGAGGCAGTGTTGGAGCTGGAGAAGTCGTTGGTCCATAGGTTACGTGCAACTCGCGCGGATCAGGAACAGTGCGTGCTTCATGAGCGCGGGAAACCACATCGGTTAATCCGTCGATATCCAGAACTCTTTCCCCGAGATTCGCAAGGACCATGCATGGGAAAAAGAGCAAGGCCCAGAACGCGGTCCAGACAATCTGCATCATTAGGGGCATAAGCTACCTTATATAACGAATTGTCGCGTTATAGACCTCCTATATCCATTGCAGGTACGCAGTGAGCGCAGGACACATGTGCTCTGTAACACCACCACGGCGTGACTATGACTTTAAAAATGAAGCTGAAGAGAATGATGGAACATCGGCACACCCGGCAGGCACCGGCACTCAGAACTAGGCCCCTAACGGGGTGGCTACGCCAAATTCTGATAATTCCTTACCGGGTCAAAGCGTGCTCAGTACTATTTTAAACAAACTGTTTAAACGGTTTTAAACTACCTGTACATAAAATCGTCTTAAAATAGTCTGACTGAATGAACGACTGCTACTGAAGTGAGTGTAAAGTTATGACAAACATAAGCATTAAAAGTACGTCCAGGTGAGTGCTAGCAAGCATCGAGCCTCCGTGCCTTGTTCCGTACGTCCTAAATTCATACGCAGAAAGCTCATTCACAAGGATTAAATAGAAGTGTTTAACAAGTAAATTTTGTTCGAAGAAATAACTGGTCTCGTGGTCAATGGTTGCCCCCAGAAGCGATAGAGTTCGTTGCGCTTGGCATTGCATCAAGAAAGGAGATGGCGCAGATTCAAAATGACTTTCTTGGTGATTGTTACGCAGAGAACAGGTGATATTTGGCATCAGAACGAAATAAGATCCAAAGAAAACGAGACCTTAAATCGCCACATTCGTTGAAATGATGTCGACAGTGTAGCATGGTATTTTCTTTGTGTTAGCCTCCATGCTCTTGTCAGTTCTAACTGCGAAAAGTATTCGAGGTAATCAGTCATCACATGCAGTTCTGGTCCTCGCTATTATGGACTAATACAACATTGACACAACATATAGTCCAGCTTTTCGAAAGTTTCCTGACAGTTGTGACATTCAATAAGATGTGCTCTATCTCTTTGCGTCTACAGTCAGTACAACCAAAGTGTACTGTATGCTATCCGCGAAACGGCGGCTGATGATTCAAATAATATAATATTGCTATATTTCAAATACAAATGCTAGAACTGTGCAAAGGATTGAGTTGTGCTTCAATAATATGAGTGCTATGGTGGTACAATTTATCGAAAGTACATAAGAAATCACACGCAACTCGAAACGGTACTTTGTTGGGCTCCGTTGACTGATCACTTGTTTCAAGACCACGACCTTCTGCCAATTAGAGCATTGTTGCAATAGCCCCAAAACGACGATCTATTGCATGCAAGGCTGCAAACGAATCCATCACCATCGCTCCTTCATAATGGTGCCGAATTCATTGGGAGGTGTAAACGGCAGGAGCTGAGCCGCCATATACTGGGTACTGTGCCATACCTGATTCATAAAAGTGGACGTCCATAATCATATTGTTCTGATTGGCTAAGTACACAACTATCCCACCCTAACCCCTTATGTATCCACAACATGAACCGATCGTACAGGTAAGTTCTTGTCCCCCAGGCAATAGTGCCCGCCGATCAGAACCAATTGATCAGGTATGGCAATTTATATTATCATACCCGGCAGTCACCCCATGCACCGCTTAGACATCGAGACGTCGATCAGTACCGACCGGCATCGCTTCTTTAGTAACTTGACGCTGCACATGGAGCTTGTGATTGTTGCGCTCGGTTCGAACCAACGACTATTGTTGTGCAAACCAAGATATCGACAACATCACTTTGCAGGGACAGTCCCCCTCCACGCTTGATCGAGAAATTCTTGACTTTTGGAGCATGACCGATGCCTTGTATCGTTGTCGTTCGGTGGTCCGAATGTGATCTGAAGATACCGTAGGTCTGAACTAGGACGATCGCATTCTGACTCTTCAAACATCGACGAGGGAAAGAAAGAGAATGTCTGATATGTTATATTTCCACATCCGTCTCGTGAATGCAGTCGTCTCAGTAATTGACGTCGGTGGTTCAAATGTGATCTAGAGATACCATAGGACTGAACTAAGATCTCGCAATCTGACTCGAAGTACGGTCACGAGGGACTGCAAGAGAATGTCTGATATGTTTTGTGCCACATCTATCTCGTGAATGCAGTCATCTCAGTAATTGACGTCGGTAGTTCAAATGAGGTCTGGAGGTACCATAGGTCTGAAGTTTGACCATCACATTGAGACGTCGGTGGTTCAAATGAGATCTGGAGATACCATAGGTCTGAACTAAGACCATCACATTCTGACTCTAAGTACAGTCGCGAGGGAAGCAAGAGAATATCTGAGATGTTTTTGTGCCACATTCATCTCTTGAATGCAGTCATCTCAGAAATTGTTGCGCTTGGTTACTTACCGAACCAACGATGTCTGAAGCATGATTGATGCCGTGTAACGTTGATGTCAGTGGTTCAAATCAGATCTGGAGATACCATAGGTCTGAACTAAGACCATCACATTCCGACTCGAAGTACGGTCACGAGGGACTGCAAGAGAATTGTCTGCTATTCCGCAACTCAATCTACTACTAGTACGAGTTCATAACTTGAATACATGTGCAATCTACAACATCCAATAATTCGTAAATTATATTGCTGACCGTGAAACAATTTGGCAATAAATCTGCGGCATCCTGGGTAATACATTCTGAATTCTCAGAATTTATTCTTCAGACCCCGTGAAATTACTGTACAGGGTAGGGGTATCGTTCAGAGTGCTCATCGTTTGCTCGTTTCGTTCAGATTTTAACTCGCGCTAGCTACGCGCTGCGTATTTCGGAAGTCGGAAGCTTGTAGAGTAGAGCAAGTAGGCTTCGTATCCTCGTGCCATTGACCCACTAGCTTCACTTGCACCAAACTTAATTTCTGCCGAATTTCGTGAAGTTTCTATTGTGAAGGGATGCAGCGGAGAACCTAAGGAGCGACATTTCGTATCTTCGACTGATCTACTTAGCTAGGGATTCCATTGCACACATTATGTTTGCTTAAATGTTTGAGTAAAGTGTTGAGGACCATTGATTAAACAAAGCCACTGCTAAAGAGGTGCTTAGTGTGCATCATATACATAGCTAATAGCTAGACTTTGAAAGAAAAAATAGCGAGCTTGAACGAATGGACGCATCTTATTCTTTTCCCCATGACACAACGCGATTCAAGGAAATCGACCGCATTGCTCAGGTACTTTGCATTGACATAAATGAGGGTAACGAGTTAGGGTGTTCTAATAGATCCTCTTTTGATTGTTGTATTTTATCGTAGATCAAAGAGGACCTGCAAGCAAAACGCAAAGCAGAATTAGAGCCGCCGGCGCCACCTCCGACGAACTTTGAGCTTTACCGGAACCGGTGCATGCATGAGCAACCAGTGAAAGTGGAAACCTCTCCTCCTTCGTCGTCGTCGTCAGCATCCTCGCATGCTGCCTCTGCCGACGGCAGTAGCGCGCGCAAGCCCATCGCATCGATCAGCGACAGCAGCACCACTTTACCGCCGCAAGACACGCGATCATCGCTGGTGCTTTTGAGAGCGAGCCGAGCACCCGAGATAGAAGACGCCGAAGCGTTTGAATGGCTCAAAGACCGGGGCTTCGACTGCGACCTAGTTCGAAAGCCCAAGGAGTTTGGGTGGTGCCCGATGCATCAGGCGGTGGAAGAAGGGAGCCTCGCGCTCTGTGAGTGGCTGATGCAGAATGGCGCGGCAGAGGACGTGCAGCGTGCCGATGACGCAGGCCTCACTCCTCTGAAGCTCGCCTCGATGCGGCAAGACTTAGCGATGGTGAGATGGCTTTACAACCATGGTGCGGCAGAAGTTTACCGCTACAACCCATACTCCTAGCAGCTGTAGCTGAACCCTGCGGTCTAGTATTTCAATCCACACTCCTAGCAGCTGTAGCTGAACCCTGCGGTCTAGTATTTCAATCCACACTCCTAGCAGCTGTAGCTGAACCCTGCGGTCTAGTATTTCAATCCACACTCCTAGCAGCTGTGGCTGCACCCTGCGGTCTAGTATTTCAATCCACACTCCTAGCAGCTGTGGCTGTACCCTGCGGTCTAGTATTTCAATCCACACTCCTAGCAGCTGTGGCTGAACTCTGTAGTCTAATATTTTAATCCACACTCCTAGCAGCTGTGGCTGAACCCTGCGGTCTAATATTTCAATCCGCACTCCTAGCAGCTGTGGCTGAATGCTATGTTCAGGTGTTCCAAAGCGATGAGTGAGGCACATGGCCCATGAATATTCAAGTACGAAACACAACGGAATAGATTGAGGTGGGTTTGCATTCGCCATCGAGCACACTGGAGCGAAGAGCAAGCGCGAAGTATATATACCCCATGCACCACAGCACGGCACGAGGTTGAGTGAGTTCAGGGAGTGCCAATTGTCTCTCGGCGCTCGAAGTACGAAGTACGCAGGCATGAAATTCCGTTCCTCACGAATTTGGTTGATTCAGGAATATCTCGCAGAATGATGTACCTTACAGCGCCCTTGCGTCCACAACCATACCGATTCCCGATTCCCAAACGCCATACCGATTTCGCTTTCCGCCTTCGGGACTGGACCTGGAACTCCGAAGTAGCAAGTAGTTAAGTAGTGGTAGTGGGATTTTTTGTGTTCGAATTAAACAAGCGAATTAAGCACCAAAGTTAAATGACTTCAGCCGAGCCATTAAGACGTTGAAGCGAAGTAACCGATTAGGAAAAGGGAAAGCAATGCTGAATGCGGACTAAAGGGGCTATAAGAGGACGCTATCGCTGGCTGACCACGCCTTCCTTTCTTCGGCCTCGAGGACACAATCTCCCGTGAGAATTCGCACGCTAGCCTCCTTGCCCGACCGAAAGGACGTAATTTCGAGCACTTCGACTTTCCCGCCCATGGATGAGGCCATGCCCGTGTCGATGCGCCAGCACTGCCCGCTGCTGCCACTGCCACCGCCTTGGGTTGATGACCTCGTACCCGCTACAACAGCATTAATCCCGGGCCCACCCGGAGCTTGTGGCGTGTGGCCTATCACCATGCGGTCAGCCCCTAATGTAGTGAGCACTTGGGCCAGCTCAGAGGCGTCGCTTGGGGGCAGTTGAGTGCCCACGGGCTTACCGAATTGCCGGCTCCACACCAGGCTCTCAGGTCCCACTAAGGTGCGAGGGATATTGGAGGTGGTGGTTCGTGATGATGACGATGATTCCTTGCCTTCGTTCCTAAGCCAAGCTCCAGCTGCTCGGTTGATAGTCCGCAAGGGTAGAGGATCATTTGCAAGAGTGGCAGCGCTGAGAGCTTGCGAGGTGACAGCAGCGTGCACGAACAAAGTGCCATGGATGATTGCGGCGACTGGGAAGCGGCTGAGCCGACGAGCCATTAAGCCTCCAGGAGCAAAGGCGGCTGCTCGAGTGCGTAAACCAGGGTAATCGGGCGCGTCAGGAATGTCAATGAAAGAGCCCCATTGCCCACCGAGGCTCTGGAGCACTTCTGTTTCAATGGAAGCAAAGCCTTGGTTCCCTTCCGGGCTCGTATATCGAAAGTCGCCGCATGCGTTCATCACCTCGTGGTTTCCGAGCAAGCACGTGACACTTCCACCAACAGCTCGCGCTTCTTTTCGCAAGCCCTCCAATAAGTTCAAGACTTCGATTTCCTCGTCTCCACGGTCTAACATGTCTCCAACTAAGACGCACTTCGTGCGCCCACCTTGCCATGTTGTTATGTCGCTGCCCGAACCAATCAAGCCGCCCAAGCGTAGAGCTTGCGTGAGAGCTGCCATGTCGCCGTGAACATCACCAATGGCAATGACACGAGACTTCACGTCATCAGAACCTAAATCGCCTCGAGAAGCGGGAGTAGCTGTGAGCTTGTGTGGTCTGATGCTAGGTGAAAACGAACTCAGAGGGTTGACTAACAAGAAGAGGAGAGAAAAGCAATACCTTAAAAACAACATAGCGTAGGTGTTGTAAAACTATGACAAAGCAGACACCAAATAGTATAGTAGTTAAATTAAAGCGCTTTTTTCTAGAGCTACTGGTCGTGGCTCTATGTCATTTTATGGTGGATAAAGTACTTCAGCTTAGACTAGTGCCATGTGTGAACTCCTAGGTACTAGTAGCTAGCTAGCTTGGGTGAGTACGTACTCGTACGTGCGTACGCGTGTACCCACTAAGATCTGTCCGACTGTTACCTGTTTGTAGTACAGACTGTAGTCGTCTCTGTCAGTCGTCGGTTGACAGTCGTCGGTTGACGGTCTGTAAAGATGAAAGATGGAAGATTGATCTGGAAGCTGGAGAAGCATTTCACTGGCCCTATCGGGCACGATAGAATTGCACGAGAGACAGCTTCATGCTTCATTGTTTACATGTTGACTTGTTCTGAAGGTTACATTTTTGAGACAGGCCCCGAGGGCCCGAGGGGCCGGAATTAGATGGATAACAGAAAGAGATTAAAAAGCATAGCAGCGCAAACCAAACAAATTTTCTGCTGCTACATGCCAGAGTGGTGTTTCTTTGATTTGGGGAGTACTAACTAGACTAGACCGGACTGAGCCGTGCCCTCGGTCGTCCGGATGTCCGTTATCCCTTGTCCCTTGTCCCCTGACCGGAATTCGCAAGTCAGTAAGCCGGATAACTTACCTGTGTGCCTTGATGCCTGATTGATCATCAACGATACGCGCCAGGCTTCATCGTGTGAAATTCTTGCTTCCGCTTCCGCGCTAAGCGCTTTAGCTTTAGCTCTGGATCTCTGGATCTGCGCTTCTGCTGTTCTTATTCTTTTTCCCGCCTTACGCCTTACGCGTTATGCATTATCATCAAGTCCCAAGTCAACACTCTCGGCTATAGGAGCTATGCGAGGTGAATTCTGTGGTGCCGGTGCCGGATATGGTAAACCACTTACAACAACATCTTTCAATTGGGATTTGTTGGGATTTGTGTTGGTGTGGTAGTTGGTATGGGTTGATAATTCCGCCATCTCATAAAGTCCACAAGAATGCACTGAATCCCCCAACACAAACAAATGAGTACCAAACGCGAATCCCCGTCTACAAAAACGAGCTCACTCAATCTTCTTGAAAGAATCGCATTTCGTCTAATTCCGTTTGACTGTCTTCCGTGGTGCCTTCCTCGTTGATCGCCTTTTTCGACAGCGGCTTGCTCCGAAACATCACTGCGCGCCCGGTGCGTTTGGTAGGTGCCATCATCGACCGTTCGTTGCTCTTGCGGTTGCGCTCCTCTTGCTGCCGCTCTTGCTCTTCCTGCAGCTCTGCGCGCTTCCGGTCGCGGCGCTGCTTGTCTTTGCCCTTCTCGGCCCACCGCACATACTCCACGGGCATCGCCTTCATCGCGGCCAGCAAATCTTCGAGCCGAGCCTCGAGCTCTGAGAGCATGAACAAAGTGGAAGGGCTCCCACCGCTCGCGTCAAAACCGCACTTTTTGTACACCTCCAGCACCTTTTTTGGTTGAAAGATGACAGGGGCAAGGGAGGAATCGAGGAGTCAGGTGGGTAAATGAAGAGACGAAGGGGGCGTATTGCGGAAAACAGCTGCGGAGCCACTGCATTACATCATGGATGAGAATTAAGCACGCAAACGAATGCAAACGTACTCAAAGTAAAGAAGAGAGAAGCGTGGGCTCTCCTTCCATATGCACGCCTGTGTGTGTACCTTGTGGTGCAGGGTCGACAGCACTTCTTCTTGCGACATGCCCACTGGCTCGCCCTTGTTCCCTCCCTTGCTTCCTTTCCCTCCTTTACCACTGCCGCCGCCCGTTGCTGAACTGCGGTCTCCTCCCTCGGGTGTCCCGTCGCGCAGTAGCGCTTTCTCCTTGCGCTCCTCCGCCTCGATCAGCCCTGATAACTCGCCAATGGTCGACTGCAACGCCAAGGAGAGGAAAAGAATATACGCACAGTTTGCAGAGACAAAGAAATAAACAGTTTGCAGCAATCGACGGGCAATATATTCTAACACGTGCTAATTATCCATCCCTTGGCAATCTCACACATGGACTGCGTGTAGGCAGCTCTTTCGCCAGTTTACATACACATGCCTATATCTGATTCTGATTACTCCTCCTTCCATCCTTGAAGCAAGACTAAAAGTACAGCCCATTCACCCCCTCTCTCACCTGTAAAGCGTCGGTCTTTTCGCTCATTCTCGCTTCCGTGCCCTTGAATTCCGCGCGGAGCTCCTCGAGTGCTTGCTCCGTCTCCTGGGAGTTTTGAATGAGGAACAAGTTTTGCTCTTCGAGTTGCGTGAACACGTCAATCAGCTGCCGCGGCTCCTCAAAGTACATGTGAATTTCCGCCCCGCTCGAGGTCAGAGGCTCCTCCTCTACAGGGGGTCGTTCCAACGGCTTCGGTGGGCGCATCGCTGCCACGTTGGCAGCGGCCTTCTTTTTGGACGTGCCCTTTGCCAGAAGCGCCTCGTGCTCTGCGGCCTTGCGCGCCTCGAAGTCCTTCGCTTGTTGCAACTTCAGGGCCTCCCATTCGTCCAGCCTCTGCGCGATGCGCTCGGCCCGCCGCTGCTCCTGCCGCGTGGCTTTCGCTTTCGCTTCAGCGTCGAAGAAGTCTTTGGGCGTTAAGCCGTCCAAAAAGGCTTTGAACCGCAGGCAGTCGTCCAACGATTCGCGGTGTTTGGACATGTCCGATTGCACGGCTTGAATCGCCTGGTTGAGCCGCTTGATCTCCGCCACCTTGTCCTGCTTCAGCTTGGTCTCGCGCTCCGCGTGCTTAATCGCGTCGTGGGCCTTTTTGTCGTTTTCCTTCAAAAAAGTGTCGAAGCGAATGGCGTCTTCTTCCAACATTTGTTCCGACTTCTTCAGAGCTTCTTCCTGTTTTAAAGAAGAGCGATTAATGAAACATGAAGAAGAAGAAGAAGAAGAAGAAGAAAGGGTAATAGGAGTCGAGGCAAAAATAAAGAGTTGATGAAAGCACGAAAGGACTCCAAAGAATTGAGTGTGTCTCAAGTATGCAATCTACTACTACTACCACTACGAACCTTCATAGCAGCTTTCTCTTCGAGTTTGCGAATTTCTTCGCGTTTGGTGTCTAAAGACATTTGCACCAGGAACATTTCGCGCTTCTTGGCAATGAACTCGCCCATGTTTTCCTTCTCAGGCTTGTGCGCCCTCGCTGCTTCCTGTCCCCCTAGCACTGAGCGCGCTGCTGTCACGAGAGTCCGCGATCGCGCTCCTCCAGAGGCCATTCCCTAGCATAGGCAAAGGATTTTAATTCATTGGGGTTACGACAAGATAAATTGCAAGTGTCGAAATTAAACAACAACACATGGCAAAATCTCTCGCAACTTCTGCAATTGCTATGGAAGCAACTTCAACGATGGTGGGGCTCCTAAATTCATCGGTCATTTGCGCATTACGGTAGGCTCTAGGAGAGAGTGGGGTCGGGAGCGCACCATATCTTCGCCCATCACATCATCAACCTTTGCCGACCGTGATAACGCTGCTGAGCCAGTACTCTTCTCCCATATTTTTAACGTTCCTTGCCGTTCGCGCTCCATCGCTTTCGTGCGCCGTTCCGTGTCGCGCATGCGAAACACCTCCTCGTCCGATGGCAAAATAAACGGATTTTTCTCGACATTGCCTCCTCGATATGCCGCCATTTTCGTTGACGTGAGGACAGAAGTAAAATCGGCGCAGTTTTACTAGCAGTAAGCTCCTTTGCGCAGGCTACGGATAGACTCTCTAGCTATCTGCTTCTACTCCAAGCAAGGCTACTGGTAGATTTTAACGACACAACGACACAAGAACGCCGCGCCGTCGAACTGGCTTACTGGCTTTCTCAAGTGGGGGGGGTACCCTAATATAGTTGAAAGTACACGCCGCAGCTCTCAGCAAGCAGCAAGCTCGTCATCAGCAGCACGCAGCACGCTCATTGCACCATCTTCACTAAGCTTAGCTTATCATTGCGTTCAAGTTGAGGAATCACCCACGAGGCCTCTCATTCTCTTGGTCGCTTTCATCGCCGAGCTGGGAAGCTCACATATGTAAAGAAGTTGTAGTCACATGTTTTATCTCCAAAATAGCTTTTATTCTTGCGACAATCCTACTAGCTAGAGCGAAGTAGAAGTAAACACGATACGCGGAGGCTTCATACTATTTATTCGTCTCCTAATTCTAGCCATTGCCACTTGTAAGTGCTCCTAGAATTTAAGGAGCTGTGATAGCGCGCATGAGTCGGGCCAATGCTGGGCAGTATTTGTTGAGGTTGCTATGTTTATTAGTCTGCCTTTGGTTGGGTGCAGTCTCTTCTGCTGCTGCTGGTGGACATTACGCAGTATTGGGCATTCCGCGCGACGCCGCTGCCGCTGAGGTGAAAGCTGCGCACCGGAAGCTAGCGAAGCAGTACCACCCTGACAAGAACCGCGGCCCCAATCAGGCAGTTGCGGCCGAGAAGTTCAAGCAAGTGCAGGAAGCGTATGAGGTGCTAAGCGACGAGCAGCGCCGGAAAGTGTACGATACTTACGGTGAGGAAGGCCTTAAAGCAGCCGATGCAGGGCATCCGCCGGGGCAGTACGGAGGTGGTGGTGGATACCCCGGGGGTGGGATGGATAGTTTCTTCGGTGGTGGTGGCGGCGGCCAGGGTGGGTATTCGAATGTTGACGCAGCGGAATTCATCGCACAAATGTTCGGAAGTAGGAGGGGAGCACGAGGGTTCAGTAGCGGCGGTGGTGGCATGGGTGGTTGGTCGGACTTGTTTAGCCAAATGTTTGGAGCTGAGGACATGGAGTATGGAGGAGGCGGTGGGTTTAGCGGGCAGCCATTTCCAGGTGGTGGCCAGCGAGGGGGAAGAGGGTTTCCGGGGCGCACATCGGTGTCAGAACCTGCAGTCTACGAGTTAGAAGTCTCGCTCGAGGAGCTGTACAACGCCGAGAAGAAGGTGGTAGTGGTGCCGCATCGGGTGCGTGTGCAAGGGTCGCCAGTAGCCTACACCTACAAGCACAGCTACAGGGTGAGTTTAAAGCCGGGATGGCGGGACGGGACTACCCTGAAGTTCCCACCTGCGGACGTGACGCTGGCACATGTAGGCTCCACGCGCGTGCCAAGCGTGACCCTGAAGCTCAAGACGAGGCCCCACAAGTACTTCGAGCGTGTGGGCGACGATTTAATCATCAAAGTGGGTTTTTGAGAACTTCTCGTCCGTTAGGATTTCTTTGCTTTTTTGTGGGCTTCATGCAAGTGTACTTGGTCCGAGGACTTCTTCAATTTTTGTTGTCTTCTTTTAGTCGCTCTCTCTTCCAGATTTACGTACTTCCTAGCGTTTTTATGTGTCCGCCTTTCTCACCCTTCTTATGCTCTTGTTGTATTCAATGATCAGGTGATGCTGCACTCCTCGCAGTCGAGTCGCAAATTGAAGCTCAAAGTGCCACTCTTAGACGGCACGCTCTTGACCTTTGAGACCCGGGGCAAAATCATGCACGGAGCCATTCAAGAGTTTGAGGGCCGCGGCATGCCTCTGAGCGGAGGCCGGGGTCATGGGAAATTGTTTGTGCAGTTTCAGTTTACTGACAAAGCTCAGCAGCAGGCGCCGCCGCGTTCGTCAAGCAGACAGCGCAGCAGCCGACATTTTGAGAGCAGATATGGCGGTGGAGGAGGAGGCCCTTTCTGGGAGTGACGGAGTTCTGTATTAGAATTCCTTTTTTTCTTCGTCCTGATTCGGGGAGCTTTCTCTGAGTAGTAGCTCTTAGGGTCTCAAGGACTCAAGGACGTGTTTTATATTTAGGGGCTAGGGGCCCGCGTCAAATACCCGGCTCATGGGTTTTATGGAGGTGCGAATAACGAGCTGGATTGATTTCAACGAGCTTGTAAATCAGGTTTCGAGAAAAAGGTATCAGATTTATTCCTAGAGACTTAAGGGAGGTGGGCATTGGTGACCTATTTATGGATACGAGAGAAGAGAGGACAAACGACGCGTGCGTCGTTTCATTTTCTAATCCCGCTCCTGTCTGTGTCATAAGCAAGTGCATTTAGTTTCCGAGTGGAGCACTTAGAGCTTAAATGGAGTATCTAGAGTCACATAAACGTGGTGATATAGATTACTGGCTGCCGTTAAATTTGTGTATATGAAGGACATCACGACCTCAGACGTTTCCTGGTCCCGAGCTGCTGTTCACTCTGGCGGTTCGAGAAGTGCTGATGGTTGACTCTTCTCGCCCAAACCCGAGAAGGGGCGACTCCGCTGCCATGCAAAGAAAAATGCAGGCACAAGTGAGCATTTAGAGTTATGTGTTCTTGCGCTTCAAGTAAGAGATCAGCGGGGGGGAAACACACTCCTACAGCACCTCTATTCGACTCCGCTTCGCCGTCTCCTTTCTTCGTTGATTCCATCGCGACAGGCTCCGAGGCGCCGCTGGTGTCGAAGGTGTAATTTTGCGACGCGATGATCGCCACACAACTGCCCACTGCCATGGGAAGAGTCATGGGCCCATTCAAAAAGAACCACCCGCCCACACTCGCGAGCACTATAGCGCCAGACACCGCGATCGACTTCATGATCGAGTCTGTGTGCTTCACCTGGTTGTTGCAGTGTTATTTGGTTCAAGCATCAAAGGTGGATTGTGTATGAGTCAAATTGTTCTTCCATGCGGTAAGATATACTGATCTTGCTGAACGTATTAAATTGACAAATCATGTCTACAGTATTTAATCGTCAATATCATATTACCGAGAGTGCTACTAGGATGCCTCCTAGAGCTCCCAGCACCGCCACCGCCACCGACAGCCAGGTCCAACCCCCACCCGGCTCCTTCCCTGTAGTGATTGTCTCGTAGGCCACCATGCCAACGAACAAGAGAATGGAGTGGAAGGCCAGCTGAAAGTTTCGGTCCCAAATGGTCAATTTGGTGCCTGCGGTTTTGATCACTTTCTCGAAGTAAATCGACGCTGCGATGCAGAAAAGCAAAAGGCAACGCATGGAAGCACGCACACACCTTCACAACTGAGCTCTTAACCAAACGACAAATTTTAGCGTTGTCTTAACACTTAATGCTGAGGAAAGACAAGGGCATGATCCTTACCGAAGCCCGACAGAGTAACTTCCAATAGCACTGCTGCGAACCCGATCAAGGTCTCAACGCTGTTCGCTGAAGAACTGTCTCCAACTTCTTCTTCTTCGCCATTAATGTCCGCATCATCCTGAGATGCCTCTGCTTCTCTCGTCAAAGATGAAGATGAAGAAGACGTATGTGGGGA
>Ga0307930_1001485_pt1 | contig 18587 bp, 15 predicted proteins | sample OrgLakmetageno46_FD_203161 | JGI IMG/M metagenome (GOLD analysis project Ga0307930, IMG submission 203161) | Saline water microbial communities from Organic Lake, Antarctica - #46 | ecosystem: Environmental > Aquatic > Non-marine Saline and Alkaline > Saline | place: Antarctica: Organic Lake...
GCTCTGCCGCCCCCAACCCATCTCCCCACATCGAGGACCAAGACATGACCCTGATGAGCTCGATCTCGAAGCTGACCACATCGGTCGACCAACTGGCCGGTGAGGCGAACGTCACAAAGGCGCAGCTCGACGCGAAGGTGGCGCAGGCCAACGAGGCGGTTGTCGCCACGCATGTCGAGCAGGCACCGACCGAGGCCGCCCGGGACGAGGCGGCGGCGCACGCGACCGACGCCGCCACCAACCTTGCAGCCGTCAAAGCCAGCGTGACCTACGAGGGCATCGGCGCGATCCTTGCATCGAAGGCCGTGACCGCCGTGGAGGTGTTCGTCTACGACACGAGCCTCGACAGCGACGGCGGCGCATGGCGCAAACGGTGCCAACACACGAGCTGGTATAACGAGCCGCTCAACACCGCCACGCGCGGTGCGCGGCGTGAGTTTCCGGCTGTGGCTGTGATTGTCGCCGAGGCTGCGAAGGTCACAATTTATGACGGCGACGATCCGGCGCTGCCGATGTGGATGGTCTTTCTGATGAATATTGGCAACGGTGGCGCAAACAAATTACTGAACCTTGTTTGCGCAGGCGGAGGTCAAACCTATCGGGCATGCAAAATGCTTAACGGGGTTCTTTGCGTCCCTACGGCAGGAGATCAAAGCGGTTACTGCATGGCCACTGCAAATTTTTTGAGGGACGGCGGACAAAGTTACGGCTTCAACAATGTCAGCGAATATCAAGGCAACCTCGCCCAAAGAAACGCAATCAAGGGATTTCGAACAATCAGCTCTGCGTTTGGGGCGGCGGTCAGCGCCACCGACGTGGCTATGATCGCGTTACCCGACGCTCCGGTCGATCCGGTAACAGGTCTGCCAGTCCCTACGATCGCGGTGGCGGCATCGAATGGGGTCGTTGTAATTCGCCAATATGGCTCTAGCGCCAGTGTTATAGACGGCAAACCTCCACAGCGTGTCGTATTCGACCCAGAAACTTTTCACGTCGTTTATACGCAGTCAATTTTCAACATTGAGACAGCTTTTGTCCATCATCCCAATTATACGAACCGCCAGATCGTGCTGACTAACCTAGCCCCACCCGGAAGTCGGATTTGGGCAAACGGTTCCAATGGTCGGCATGTCATTTCAGACGGTGTATTTTCAATTGGTGGCCCAGCTAATACCGGCGGGACCTTTGCCGGACTGCAGCGGGTTCTTCTAGGCTCCACGGCGCCGTTAGCCCACGCTTACGTGACCTCCAAATACAATACAGGCTGGATGCCTGGCGACATCAAGGGCGCGTTCCTCGCGGACACCGACGACACTGATCTGGTGGGTGCAGAATTGGTGACGAATGGGACGTTTGATAATGACACGGATTGGTTTCTAGACGCTGGATGGGAGATTTCTGGAGGCAAACTTCGGTCTGTAAGTGGGGTAAACGGCAGCCGGGCTTACCGATCAATCAATACTGTTATTGGGTGCACTTATCAACTGACTGCTACAGTAGATGAGGTAGCAGGTGCCTTCTTTATAAACGCAGTAAATGGAAGCCCGAATGGGTCTCTGAATGCACAGACAACAGCGGCTTTGGGAGTGCGGGGCTTAACTTTCACTGCTACTCAGGCTTCGATGACACTTGTAATCCAGGATTTTGGATCGTCGGCAGTATTCGACAGCATCTCCGTCAAACTCGCAGACGCCGACCGCTCCGTGAACAACAAAGGCCTCATCGTCAACGGCACGATCACACGCAGCCCGGTGGCTGACGGTGCGGAGCTGGTGGCGTATTCGGGGTTCAACGACAACAACTTCTTGTTTCGACCGTATCACAGCACTTTGGACTTCGGAACGGGCGACTTTTCCGTCATTGGCTGGGCAAAGGGTGGATCGCTCTACGATGTGATCTTGTCCTACGGCGATCCTGCATCGAGCGGCGGACTGAAAATCAGCACGGATGCGAACCTCGAAACGATCCGTCTCGTTGTCGGGAACACGACCTACACCTACGGAGACGGTTTCCGAGGGGCGAATTCTGGGTGGTGGCATTTCGCGGTCGTCCGACAGTCTGGTGTCGTCAGCCTCTACGTGAACGGCCGACTTAACCAGTCATTTTCGGCTCCGAGTTCTCTCAATGGCAACGGCGCGAACAAGCTTCAAATCGCCAAAAGCAATCTGCCTTTCCCGACAAACGCTGGCTCTGATGTTTGGACTGGCTCTCTCGCCCTTCTGCGCATCTCAGCTACCGCGCCGACCCCAGACCAAATCCGCAAAATCTACGAGGACGAGCGGAAGCTGTTCATGCCGGGGGCGCAATGCACGCTGTTCGGCACTTCGGATGCGGTGACAGCGCTAGCGCATGACCCCAAGACGAACCTGCTGCATGTCGGGACTTCAGCGGGTCGTTCTACCTTCGACGGCCTCTTGCGCGTGGCCAACACCGAAACCCCCGTCACGACCGCGATCTCGGCGGTGGGTGGCATGATCGCGGAGCAATAAATCCATGACTGTGAACATCGAGAAACCGGCCCTGAACCTTCGTGAAGAACTTGCAATGCTCAGGGCGAAGGTCGCATCGGGCATCGCGCAGGAGGCCTTCTGGTTTTCCGGCACCGGAGCCCAGACCACCTTCCCGCTGCCGCGGGGGTGGAAGCCGAAGTTCGTCTACGTGGACGGCGCGCTAAAACGCCCCGGCACGGGCGAGGACTATACCGTCAGCTATGACGGCTTCATCTATTCGCTGGTTTTCGCGGTGGCTCCGGCCACGGTGGACGTGGGCGCAATCTGCGTGCGGGAGGTCTGATCCATGACGGTGTTCATTCAGAAGGGCGATGCGCCCCTGAGCGTGCGGCAGGCCACTAAACGCGGCATGTCCTATGTCGCGTCTGATCTTGCTCTGGCGAGCGCGCGCAGGGGTGATGAGGAATTGTTGCGCGTTATCCCGCACGAAAATTTGCCCGCCAGGCTCTTGGATGTGGTGCAGGCACTGGGGCACGTCTCCTACGAGGCGTTTGCTCTGGGCTGGGAAGCCGACAACTTCGTCAACGGGGAGCACAACCTGTTCAACCACCAGCTCGCAGCCTACCGGGCGGCGCAGACGCGACTGGCGCGCTACCGGCTGGCGGACGGGCGACCGGAAGTGACTGAAGAGAAGCAGGCGCTTGACGAGCAGGGGCAGCCCGTGTTCGACAATGATACTGGTGAGCCGGCGATGGAGGCCGTGGTCGTGCAGGCTGCGATCGGGCCGCTTCCTGGTGAGATAGAGCAGCTGGTTTACGAAGAGACGACCGGCGAACAGACCGGGACGATAATGGTGCCAAACCCAGCGGTTGTGCAGGACGATGCCGAGCGCGCCACGGCGCGGGCCGTCATCGATGGCCCTCCAACGGAGGTCATCGCATTTGCCGAAGCTGAGGAGGCCGTGGGACCATGACGTCAAAGCTTCTCAGCAAACGCTCCGCCGTGCCCGGTAAGGTGCCGACAACGGCACAGATTGATCTTGGCGAGCTGGCCATCAACACCCGTGACGGCAAGCTCTATCTCAAACGCGACAATGGCAACGGCACGTTCACGGTCATCGACCTTGGAGCTGTGCGCACCGTCGCTGGCAGGTCAGGCGAAGTGACACTCGGTCCGGGCGATGTTGGGCTGGGCCATGTCAACAACACATCAGACCAAGCCAAGCCAATCTCTGAACCGCAGCAAACCGCACTCAACGCAAAGGCCGACTTGGCTCGCGAGATTGCAACGGGCGTCGGCCTGATTGGTGGCGGCGACCTTGGGGCAAACCGAACCATCGCTGCAGATATCGCGAGTTTGGCCGAGGCGCGTGCTGGTGCTGCAGTCGAAAAGCTCATGAGCGCCGCCTCCGTCGAGCAGCATATGCTGGCCAATGCAATTGGCTGGGGCCAAACTTGGTCACAGGTCAACCGACAGGGTGGTGCCGAATACCTCAATGAAACCGGCCGTCCGATCCTGATCTCCTATCATGACACGTCCTCTTCCCAGTGCAGGTTGTCCGGAGCTGCTCCGGGCGCGGGCTGGACCATGATCGCCGCCGCCCGATACGGTGTCAGCGCAACGGTCATCATTCCAGCAAGCTGGCGGTATACATTCAGTTACACGCCGGATTACGTTGCGATCTTGGGATAGAGCTTCAACCCTGCGTTTGCTCGTCTGCGTTCATGCGAGATACAATCTCACCATTGCCTGATAACAAAGGATAGTGGGCGCTTGACGATGAGCGGTGCAGTCGATCTCCATTGGTCCAAAGCCCTCGTCCGCTCGAAACCATTACTTATAAGAAAGCGGTCGCACGTGAGTTGAGCAAATCCGTCTAATCCGCACCAAATACATCCCGCGTGAAGACTTTTTCTGACACGTCGTCAATGTCAGGGGTAATACGGTTTGCAAGGATGACGTCTGCCTCTTGCTTGAATGCCTCAAGATCCTGAATAACCCGCGAATTGAAAAATAATTCCTCATTCAAGACGGGTTCGTAGACGATCACTTCGATCCCCTTCGCCTTCAAACGCTTCATGATCCCCTGAATTGAAGACTGGCGGTAATTATCGGAGCCGGCCTTCATCACCAGGCGGTAGACCCCGACAACACGCGGCGCCATTTCGATCACCCTCTGCGATAGAAAATCTTTGCGGGTGCGATTTGCATCCACAATAGCGTGGATGAGGTTTTGCGGCACTTCGGCATAATTGGCGAGGAGCTGCTTGGTATCCTTTGGGAGGCAATAGCCGCCGTAGCCAAAGGAGGGGTTGTTGTAATGCACGCCAATGCGGGGGTCGAGTGAAACGCCTTCAATAATTTGCCGCGTGTCCATCCCCCCCGACATTGCATAGCTGTCCAGCTCATTGAAGAAGGCGACCCGCATCGCAAGGTATGTGTTCGCGAAGAGCTTCACAGCCTCAGCCTCGTCTGGATCGGTGAAGCGCACAGGCACATCGCGCGCGACCGCGCCTTGCAAGAGCAGATCTGCAAAGAGGCGGGCACGATCGGACTGCTCTCCAACAATAATGCGGCTGGGGTGCAGGTTGTCGTAGAGCGCGCGCCCCTCGCGCAGGAACTCTGGAGAAAAGATGATGCGATCACTTCCGAGCTCGTCGCGCAGTCGCCGCACACACCCGACGGGAATGGTCGACTTGATGACAACGACTGCATCGGGGTCAGCTTCGAGGGCCAATCTGGTCACCAAATCAACCGAGGATGTATCAAAGTGGTTTGTAACGGGGTCATAGTCTGTCGGTGTCGCGACAATGACATATGATGCACCACGCACGGCTTCTTGCAGGTCTGTCGTTGCCGTTAGGGCAAGTGATTTAGTCTGCAGATAATCCTGCAGTTCCACATCCTCGATCGGACTGCGGCGATCCGACAGCATCGCCACCCGTTCCTGAGATATATCAACGGCCACAACGTCGTTGTGCTGTGACAGAAGGACTGCGTTCGAGAGGCCGACATAGCCAAGGCCAATAACAGCTATTTTCATGAGGTTTCCTTGGGCGACAAATGTTGTCGCCCGTTCAAAGATCAATTCAGTATGTGCGTCCGATGAGCGAAGGGTCAGGCCGCCGACAAATCCTTCAGGCGGTTACGGAAGTAATCAACCGTGTAGCGCAGCCCCTGATCGAGAGAAATCGCCGGCTCCCAACCCAACTCCCGCTTTGCAAGTTCAATGTCTGGCTGGCGTTGTTTGGGGTCGTCCTGCGGCAAATCTCCAAACAGCAATTCAGACTTTGAACCGGTCAAGTCGATTACCTTTTGGGCGAGCTCAAGCATCGTAAACTCACCAGGATTACCAAGATTGACAGGTCCGGTCACATCCTTGTCTGTGTCCATGAGCCGAATAAAACCCTCAACCAAGTCGTCAACGTAACAGAACGAACGGGTTTGCTGGCCGTCACCATAAATCGTGATCGGATCACCGAGCAATGCCTGCACGATAAAGTTCGACACGACCCGACCGTCGGCGTGGTGCATGCGGGGGCCATAGGTGTTGAATATCCGTGCAACTTTGATTTCCAAGCCATGCTGTCGGTGGTAGTCGAAAAACAGAGTTTCGGCACAACGCTTGCCCTCGTCGTAGCAAGAGCGCGGCCCGATCGGATTCACGTTACCCCAGTATCCCTCTGGCTGTGGATGCACGTCGGGATCGCCGTAAACTTCGCTGGTAGATGCCTGAAAGATCTTGCACTTCAGCCGTTTTGCGAGGCCGAGCATGTTGATGGCGCCGTGGACCGAGGTCTTGGTCGTAGCCACGGGATCGTGCTGGTAGTGCACCGGTGATGCGGGGCAGGCGAGATTATAGATTTCGTCCACTTCAACGTATAGGGGAAACGTCACATCATGCCGCATCAATTCGAAGCGAGAGTGGTTGTGTAAGTGGTCGATATTGCGCTTCGTGCCTGTGAAAAAGTTATCGGCACAAATGACCTCGTGTCCTTGCTCAAGCAGCCTGTCAATCAGGTGCGAGCCGACGAACCCTGCGCCTCCCGTCACAAGAATACGTTTGCGGCTATCGTAAAGTCGGGTCAATTGATTTCCTTTTTCGTTTATTTGGATTGCGCGGCGTCTGCCTGCTCAATGATCAGCAGGCGGATTGTCTGAAAATACCATGCCTTGTAAGCGGCATAGTGGAACCCTGGACCCCCATCAAGGACGCCAAGTTTCGCAAAGTAGGTGAAGGCAAAGTAGAACCACGGATACCACCACTTTGCGAGGTGCCGGTACTTGAACCGCTGGCGACCGGTAAAATGCTCCCAGGCCGTTGGGGTCTCCTGAAGCTTTGTATAACGCTGTGCCTCCCAAAGGGCGTAGTCGCGATGTTTTTCAATGAATTTGCCCAAACCCTTGTAGTCACGGTGATCGATGGGAGAGGTGATCTCGCCAAGATCACCGTCAACGACGGGATGCTCATGGATTTCCATATCGAGTTGGCTCCAGCCATCCTCGTCGATTTTCTCGTAGAGCGCGTTGCCGACACGAAAGAGCGCCAGCTTGCGCTGTGCCAGGCCATACCGGAGCGGTCTGCCAAGAAAGTAATTTGTGTAGGAGAGCCAGAAACCACTTTTCGTCTCACCTTGCACCGCGGTCGCGATCGCATCGCAAAAGGCGTCATCCACAAACTCGTCCGCATCCAGAAAAAGGACCCACGGCTGCTGTGGTGGGTCGTTCAGTAAGAACCAGTTCCGCTTTTTTGGGTATTTTCCACCCCACCGGAAGTCGACGACGCGCGCGCCGAAGCTTTCCGCGATTGCGCACGTCTTGTCTGTCGATCCGCTGTCGATCACGACGATTTCTGCAAACCGCTTCAATCGCGCAAGACACCGCGCGAGGTTAGCCTCCTCGTTTTTCACGGGGATGGCAACGGTCACGGGGATGCGTCGAGAGAGTACGTTATCGGGCATTTGGGACTCACTATTGACGTTATCTGGCGTTTGAGGCCAAAGCATCGACTTTTTAGAATTGGCAATCGTGGGTATTTTTGGAGGTAAGGCTTTGGGCATCAGACAGACATTCATTCATCTAATGTAAATTGGGTCACAGGAACCGTGAAAGGGCGGTATAGATACGGTCGGTTTGGCGTTCGAAGAGATGATAAAGCAGCAGCGCCCAAAGTGTGGCCAAGACAATCAGACTGATGAAGACACAAAACCCCAAAATGTTCGGTGGATAGTGCGTGGGGGCGATCATGGTAAAAGTCAGAAGTGATAGCAGCGGAAAATGTGTGAGATATAAGGTATATGAGATTTCGGATGCGCTACGCGCGATGCGCCGATACCAGCCGCCGGGGCTTGGCATGTGAGCGAGTATGGGTAGACAGCAGGCCACAATCAGCCCAAATTCGAGATCGCCTATGCTAAGTCGCGCTACCTTCGCTGCGCCGAGCGCGCCGAGCGCGCCGAGCAGCACTGAGATGGCAAGAATACGCACGCTGATCCTTGTCAGAAAAGGCAGAAGGCGTGCATTTGTAGAAATCACGCCTGCAATGGCGCCAGCTAACCAGATCAAACCCAGCCACAGAATGGACGAGGGTAAGATCAAGATGAGCACGACTAAAACCGCCGCGCCCAAGAGACGCGCAGCCATTGCGCCTTGTGTCAGCACGACCCAGCCTAACAGCGGAAAAACGATGTAGTACCAGAATTCGTTGGCGAGGCTCCAAAGTGGAGAATTGGTGCCATATGTTGGCACCACAATCGTCTGGAGAAATGTAAGGTTTCCCAAAAATGCCAAGAGTGAGGTATCGAACGTGCCGTCACCGGAAGGCCCGGAATTGTATGTGGCCGCGAATTGACCTCCGTAGCCGACACCTCCGTTAATTACGATACCAAGCGCGTCGAACAGGAAGGTGGCGGCGAGGGCTGGCAGAAGGACAATCCAAAGGCGCGTCATGCGCCGCAGCAAATAGTGAGGCCAGGAAAACCGCTTCAAGAACAGGTCACGGGCGGCTTTTCCGCCGACGAGAAAGCCGCTTAGGCCAAAGAAGATTATTACTGCCTCATGACCAAAGCTGGTAATTGCATAGAATGCTTTGGTTATGAGACCAATTTCTCTGCCCGCTAATTTGAGCTCGGTGTAGCTTTGCAAGCTATAGGCTCTCGCATGAGAGAAGAGAACGGCAAAACCCGCTGCACCGCGGAGCATATCAAGCGTGGCGAGACGATCGGAGTCGTCTCGGGAAACTGAGCCAGTAGTATCTTGATTTTTGGTCACGACAGGATCACGGGGTTGGGCTGCCATTTTTCGAGGGCTCCTGAATATCGGAAGTGCCTGTGTGGGAACGGCCGATTTGCCTTGCAGGATTGCCGCCGATGATAGTTCCGGGTGGGACGGGTTTGACGACGACGGCGCGTGCCGCCACTATCGAATGATCGCCAATGGTGAGGCCAGGGCCAATGAAGGCGTCGGCACAGATCCAGCAATCGGTACCAATAGAAATTGGCAGTTTGAGTAGTGGCATGTCAGGCTGGCGCCAGTCATGCGAGCCAGCACAGATGTGTGCACCCTGAGATACAGTTGTCCGAGCACCGATGGCCACGGGGCCCAGTGCGTAGAGAATTGCTCGGTCGCCAATCGCGCAATGATCACCCAAGGTGAGGTTCCAAGGAATAGTAATTTGGGCGCCCGGATAAATGTGTACTTCGCGTCCGACATTTGCCCGAAACAGCCGGAGCAAAGCTCTCCGCCATCCCCAAAGTAGTCTGGGGCTGAACCGGAAGAGTGGCCATGCCAAGCTCCAAGCCACGCGCGCAGCTAGCTCGCGGCGGCTCCAATTGCGGGTAGTGCGGTTGGATTTGACGTCTATCTTCATCGGGATTGCTTAGCGCAGGTTTGCACGAAACTCGGAGAGGTGCCGCCCTTTGCAACCCATGTGTATAGGTCCTCCATGCGCGCCACTATGCCATCCCAGCCAAAGGTACGTTCGACCCAAGCATGGCCGCGTTCACCCATCGCGGCACGCTCATCAGCGGAGAGAGCCAAAGCCTCGGCCATGGCATTGTCCAGATGTAGTTGATCTAGAGTGATCCACCAGCCGCAACGGTTGTCTTGCAGCCCCTGCCAAGGAGCATTTCGGGAAGTGATTACCGGCACTCCGTTTGCCAGCGCCTCTGCTACAACAAGGCCGAAATTCTCGGCATAGGTAGGCAATATGAACAGATCCGCCGAGCGATAAAGCTCCGTCTTCGCATCGCCCCTTACCGGTCCAAGCCACTGGATACGCGGAACCCTTAGGCGCGCCGCGAGTGCCTGCATCTCGGAAGTATGTCCAAGCTCGTCCGGACCGGCGACCACCAACTCCCAATTGGGATAGATTTCCGCCAGCTTCGCCCAAGCGCGTATTAGTAACGGTAACCCCTTCTTGGGATGTACACGGCTGACAAACAGCATCCTCCGCATACATCTATTAAAAGGTATACTGGGCGGCAGCGGCTCCACAGAGACCCCATTGGGCACGACCGCTATGGGATTTTGGAGTCCGAAGCTACGGAAATGCTCTGCTTCCATCTCTGCGGTGGCACGAAGGCAGGTAGCGCCACGTAAATGAGCATCTTCGAACCAAAGCCGCACGATGTGCTTTTTCCATGCTGAGTGAGCTCGCGCCCAAGGATCGAGCATTCCGCGGGGTGTCACTACATATGGTATGTCTGTTGCGCGGTGATGACGCAGATTGATGAGCGATGGCCAGTTCCATATGCCCTGTACATCGACCATATCAGGGGCGATCTCGGTAAGTGTCTTCCCCATTCCTGATGCCCGTCCGAGAACCCGAGGTGGCAAGGGACTGTGTGCATAGACTTTGGGCCCCCACGCCTTTGCCCCCTCAGGGAAATCAAGGTCGGTTACACCTAGCACAGAGGTCTGAACACCGCGTTTGGCCAGTCCGTGTGCGATTGGTGGCACTGATGCAGCTGGACCGCCAGCAGCGTGAGAGAGGGTGGTGGTGAGGATGGCGGCTTTCATCTTAACGTGCTTTCGGAGTGAGCCCAGGCCAGCCTTTCAGCCCGAGCGTGATCAGCGTGCGTTTTGCAGACAAGAATACACCCAAATAATAACCACGGGAGAAACGCGTTGAGCGGCGAGTTTGTTATTTGTCCCGTCATGATGTTGAGTCCGACAAAAGCAGCGATCGGGAGTGTGAGGCGATAGCCTCGAAAAGCAAGCTTTAAGGCCAACCACATTACCCAGGCCCCTGTCATGAACCGCAGGATCAAAAAGAGAGAACCAAGAACAATCCCAAGCTCGTTGACATTTCGTGTAAGGTCACCTTCGCCATAGATTAGATTGGGAAGTCCGATAACTTTCGAGACACCTGGCGCACCGGCGCCGATCCCATGACCAAGAAATGGTGCTGTGGCGTATGCTTCAACAAAGGAGAAAATATTGTAATATATTCTGTTCCCAAAGGACCCTTCAGAACGAGCCGCGACTTCGAAACGCGTCCCCATTGCCTGCAACATGTCAGGAAAGAGTTGAACGAAAACAACTGCCGCAACAACCAAAAAACCAATGAGGCTCACAATTTGTCGGAGCGATCCCTTCTTATGCAATTGCATCAAGAGGGCAATTATTGTTCCAACTATCATGATGGCGACTTCGAAATAGATTGAACGGCTACCCGTCAGAACGCCCATCGCAGCCACACTAAGCATCATCACAAAAAATATGGGAAGGGATGGTTGTACTGTACGCTTGGTGAGATAAAGCGCGAGGAACATCGCGATAACTGCCGAGGTGAACTGGACGTTTGGTGCTGTGTAAGAAAAAAGCCCGAAAGGCCTCACGATACCATCTGAGAGGCCCAGAGAGCCACCTTCATCAGCGCCTACACCCCAATTGATGAAGCTGCCAGCGCCAGAGCTGTATTGTGTGGCGACCAATGTAGCATAGGGTATAGCGATCCACATATTTACGCGTAAAAATCGGATTAAATCGTTGTAGGTGAAGCAACGCGCAATGACAAACGCCAAGGGCATGTACAGCCAATAACTCCGTAGGCCAAGAGCCCAACCCGTCAGGCCAAAACCGTTGTTGGCATACTGCAGCAGGCCGAAGATGCTGGCAGCCACTGCAAAACCAAGCCATATCTTCGCGATCCCGCGTCGCAGCATAAGCCCGTTTGCCAGGCAATAGCCGTAGAGCGCAATCACGAACGGATCGCGTAGAACAGTCAAAGGTCCTGCAAGCCCCGGCAGGAACCATTTGCGCAAAGGCCCTTCGATTAGCATGAGTACATAGATAAAAAAGACCCAGCGAACCGCAAATTTGCGGCGCGCTTCAAACCTCGTACTGGGGTTTTCGGTGACGCGCTGGTGCAGGGCAGGGATCATTCTGAAGTCCATTCGCCAACAAGACTTGCGATCCCAGTTTCATAGTGAGCCCAGCTTGACCGTGTAGCCGTAGATAAGGCGTTGCAAGCCATTTCGTAGCGTAGGTCTTCGTTTTCCGCCAGCAGGGTAATCCGTTCTGCAATGACATCCGGCGCGCGTATTGGCACGATAAAACCGTCTTTTCCTTCTGTCAGGATGTCTGGTCCCGCAGTGTGTGGAGTTGTGATCACTGGTAGACCTGCGGCGAGCGCTTCAGTGATAACCATTCCAAACCCTTCCATCAGCGAAGGGAAAACAAATAAATGCGCGCGGGTCATATGCCATAGGACAGTTTTGTGCGGTACGGCGCCAATCCATGAACAGCGCTCGTCCGAGAGCAAGTTTTCTAGAGCGGAAGGGACTGTCTCGAATCGCATACCAACTAACGTTAGGCGCCAGTCAATTTCCAAGAGAGTTAGGGCTTTTATCAAGTCAGCCAAACCCTTGGCTTGCGATAGTCTCCCGACAAATAGTATATGCAAGGCCTCACTTGGCAATCTAGTCAGCGGTTCTTTTACCACGGGCTCAGGGCACCCGTACGCAACGACAGACATTGCTGGAATAGCCTTGAAATGATCACTGACGCTTGTAAGACAAAAAGAAGATGCCACTGTTATATGGTCTGCCGACAAAATCTCCTGGTCCTTGCGCAAGAGTTTCTCCGAACTGTCTTTAAGGCCAAGAAGTGTTGGCACCCAGTCGGGACTTCGTTCTGCTTCTTCTGATAGCAGGCTCTGCACAACTCTCCAGTGCGCGCTTGGTAAATCATAGATGCAAGAAATTCCCAGATCGCGTGCAGCCGAAAAACTTTCTAATGCCCCGTCCTCATAGGCATAGACAGCTTTGATGCTTATCGCCTCCCTCCGACGCAACCGCGATGCTACGGCCTTGTCGAGTGCCAAATAGACCGCATCAACGCAAGCTGGGCCGGTTTCGTGCCGAACCAACGATTTAGGGCCGAACCGACGCGCCCACTGCCGCAACACCTCAGGCCAAGGGTGAAGATGTTGGCGCGCCCAAGGCGCTTCAGGAAAGCGACGTTGATCGAGTTTTCGTGTACGCGCAGCTCCAAACGTCTGCTCTGCCCAAGGTCCAGGCGGCAGGGCGATCGTCGTATGGAATTCGCCAAGCGCGCCCTGAGCTTCTAATCCGCGCAGCACGGCTCGTGTATTGGCATTACCTGTCGGGTGGCTGACTAAAGTTGTCATGAGCAAGCGCCCACCGACTGAAATGTACAATAGGTCGGGTTGACCCTACCTGATATGACCAGATTTTGTCCTATCATAGCACTGTCCCCAATGGTTCTTGGCATGCCGCTGCGATCCTTTTAAAAGCGTCACCAGCACGATGTGGCTGGTACCAACCATGACCTGCATACGCGATAGCTTGGAGCAGCTCGGGACTGTGGGAGAAGGCTTCAAGAGATGAATACTGCCGCCCTGGTTCCAAACCTGATGGTGGTGCGCTGGAGCTGTCCGTATTGACCAGAAGGAGCCCGTGGGCAAAACAGGCTGCCGCTATACTAGATTTTTCAAGAACATGAGGGGGATAGGCTATTAATCCAATTCGAGCGCTGCCCAGACGGTCTGATACTTCCTGCGCTGGGATTTTCCCAAGCTTTCGTATTGGCCGTCCTGCTAGTTGTTCTGGCACCTCAGCTTCCGGACCGATATCGAGTACCTCGGTGATATGTAAAGCATTGAACAAGGGGGTAACTCGTGCGTGAACCAATGGATTTTCGTATACACTAGTCCTCTGAGGACGCCCTCCAAAAACAACCGCAGCTGGCCTGCGCTCAGATAGGGGCAATATCGTTTCAAGTTCGCCGACGGTTGAAAAGATCGGCAGTAGAAGGAAGTTGAGTTCGTGGCAGAGATCCGTCAGCTGTTGCATGCCCCCCTGGGAGGATACAAACCTGACATCGCTCAGTCTCGCGAGCGAGCGGGCTATGTGACGTTGGGGCTGCTCGGACCAGAAACTTGCCCTCCAGATTGGACCGGTGGCATAAACCTCGTGGAATAATGTAACCAGGCGCCGCCCCGGCGCGGCTGTCTTCCATTGCGTCAATCCCTCAATGAGCCAGAGGCAAAGGCCCCATCGGGCATAGCCATAGCCGGAAAAGTGCAGGAAGACCGTCTGGGTATCGGACAGCGCTGTACTCAGTGCTGTACTCGTTTTTGCTTCCAACTGACGCACGACGCCAAAGGGCTGGCCGGAATTCGGAGGGATCAGTGTTTCTACCGTTACCCCTGAAGCTGACAGCCCCTGTTCCAACACGGCGGAATAATCACCGACGCCACTAACAGCGGGGGGGTACGCAGGTGTGATTTGGGTAACTGTCATAGCTCATCTTTCTCCAAGATCGATATCGAAGAACTACACCAGGTTTCCCGCAAAAAACGGGGGATGAACTGTTTCAATATGACCCAGACTAAGCTTCGAAGCGCCCAATTCGGGCGACTGACTGCGTCCTGGAATTCCGAAGATGGCGGCAAAATCGGCGCACTCGTGTATAGATATTTGCATGCTTGTTTCACGTAGGGTTGAAAAAACAGTCTGGAACTCGACCGAAGCCCAATCCTTGTATGCTGGGCGCAAGCGCGGTGCTTTCGACACATTTTGCAAGCAATATACTCTTCAACATGCAAGCGAAGTCTCCCACACCCCCAATCTGGGGTGTCAAAGATGGTGTAACCTGAATTATCAAAAAACGTTGCCTTTGCGCCGCGCCTCGATCAAACGCAGACTACGTAAGTAGAGTAAAAACTGGACCAAAATTTGTGCCCCAGCGGTAATAAAAGCGAAGTGAAATGCCGACTCGATGTCAATAATTGGAGACATCCAGAGAACAATTATTTGCGCGGCGACGCCTGCGGGAACGGTAAGATATTGCCGACCAGTCTCTCCACTGGAAACCGCCATGGTGTAGAGAACAGCTGACAGTAAGCCGATGCCGGGGACAAGCAGGGCCATCCATACATAGGCGTCGAGATGGGCGTAAGTGTCTCCAAGTGCGAGCAACCATAACTTGGGATACAGCCACCCCGAGGCAACTAGTAGCACCACTAGGACAACGACGATGCCGATTATACTTGAGCTACGTTGCGCGAACCGCTCGTCATGTCCACGAGAAACATACGGATGAACTATTAGGTTCAGCATTGGGGTGAAAACTGCGAAAACAGCGGCAAGGCGGCCAAGTGCCCAGAACCCGGCAATGTCCACAGTCGCCCCAAGGCTACCAAGAGACAGCACGGGTAGAAGACCTGCCAGTATAAAATAGAGGTGTCCAGGGAGAAGCGGTAGCATGATATTGCTCATTGCTCTGCTGGGAAGGGCAGGTGGCCAGTTTTCAATCGGAGCGACATTGCGCCGTAGCCACGCCGCAAGAATAGCCGCAGAGAGCGCCCAAACAGCGATTGGGAATAGTACGCCACTGTAGCCAACAATTGTCAGTGCGCCGCCCAAAAGAAGCAAGCGAGCCAGCGCTGCAAATGGATCAGCCCGATTTATGACGCCCAACTTGTTATCGGAGGCCAATCTGGCGCGATTCAGCACGGCACTTGCCTGTAGCAAGACCACGATGGCTAAGAAAATGACTGTCGCACTGGATTGCCACCCAATTTGCGGAGTTACCCAGAGGAAGATGCCCGAAAAGATGGGAACTGAGATTAGCGAAAGTCCAGACCGTAGCTGTGCAGTCTGTTTGGACAGTTTTAAACGTTCCTCTTGCTCGCGACTGCGGGATACTAGCGTGAGGTAGCTTCCGCTGCTGCCGAGATCGGAGGCCACCGCTGCAGCTCCAACCAGCGCTCCGAACAGGGCATAAACGGCATACTGCTCGACCGGTAGGAGACGGACGACGATTAGTCCAACGGCGAGGGCGATGACCTGCGTTATTACTTGGGTACTCATGAATGCGGTAAGCAGTTTGAGAGAATTTAGGCTCGGCATGTTTAAACCAGCTTATCGCGTTCCGCTTTGACCATTTCTTGCACGATCTGTTCAAACCTATAATTGGCAGTCCAGCCCAGCTTTCTCTTTGCCTTTTCAGGGTTTCCAAGGCCGAAGGGGATGTCTGACGGCCGGACAAATTCCTTCGAAACGCGTATATGATCTTCAGCGTTCAGGTTGACAGCTTCAAAAGCAGCTCGGCAGAAGTCTCGTAAAGAGTGGCTCTGTCCCGTAGCGATTACGAAATCCTCGACGTTGTCTTGCTGCAGCATAAGCCACATTGCCTCAACATATTCTGGAGCCCAACCCCAATCACGGCTGATTTCGAGGTTTCCGAGCACAAGCTCTCCTGAACCTTTCTGGCTGATGTCGACAGCGGCGGCGACGATTTTTTTTGTAACGAAGCGAGCCGGCCTAAGTGGCGATTCATGATTGAAAAGAATGCCTGTGCAAGCTTCCAGCCCATAGGCCTCTCGATAGTTGGCGACCATCCAGAAAGCTGCGGCCTTTGCCGTTGCATAGGGGCTCAGAGGCCGAAACGCTGTTTGCTCGTCGGCTGAATTCCCGCCTGTATCGCCGAAGCATTCGCTGGAGCCCGCATTGTACAGACGCGCAGGAACGCCAATGAAACGAAGTGCCTCCAAGAGGTTTATTGTTCCAATGGCTATGCTTTCCAGCGTTTCGATAGGTTGCTGGAAAGATAGGCCAACAGAAGTCTGGCCAGCGAGATTATAGATCTCGTCAGGACGTACTGCATCGAGTGCCTGTGCAACGCTGCGAAAATCGTTCAACGCGATAGAAACCGTCTCAACTTGTCGATCAATGCCTAGATGCAAAAGATTTCGGAACTCTTGCGTGGTGGCGTCGCGTGAGGCACCAATTACTCGGTAATCTTTCTTTAGCAGGAGCTGGGCGAGATAGGCGCCGTCCTGTCCCGAGACGCCACAGATTAACGCGGTTTTTTTATTTTTCATGTCATTTAGCCAAGAGTTTATTGTAAATTTCGTGGTGTGCCTTAGCCCAAGTTAATGGGTCGAACTTGGATGGCCTTTCAGGCGCTGGACGTTTACCCGACTGTATCAGCGCGATACATGCGGATGCCAATTCTTCAATTGCGTTCGGTGACGCCATGACCGTTTCAGGTCCAGCGACCTCGGGCAAAGATCCTGCATCTGAACAGACTACCGGCGTGCCACACATCCGCGCCTCAACGACCGGCAAGCCAAATCCTTCATAGAGCGACGGAAAAAGTAACACTGCGGCTGTGGAATAAAGTGTCGCCATATCCTCGGCCGAAACTTGTGGCAAAACATGCAGATGAGGGCAGAGTTGTAGCTGATCGGCCAAGGCGCGCTCATTTGATGATGGCTCACCTACGAACACCAAATGGGTCTCTGGCAGAGTTGCCCGAACTCGAGAGGCAACCTTTAGAATTGTCTCTCGGTTCTTATAAAAATTTCGTCCGACGTGAAATACCAGAGATTTATGAAGAGGCAAATTGAACTTAGTTCGTAATTGGTAACAGGCCTCTCTCGACGATGGCTCAATCTGTTGGAACACCGCGATATAAATGACCTTCACATTTTCCGATGACACATCTACAAAATTCAAGACATCGGTCCGCGTCGACTCTGAAACGCAAATAAGTTGGTTAACCTTAGCTAAACGAGCAACAATTAGGTCCATAAGCCATTTGCCAGTACGAGTGGGGACGAAACCGACTAGACGACTGTCTCTGGCTAGCCACGGTATCATATCATGCACCGTCACAACCGACTGGCGATGTCGGGTCAACGGTAGATAAACGCAGTTCCCTGGGTCTACAACGTGAACCAGATCTGCTTTCCGCCCCAGAAGCTTGAGTGGTGTCACTATGAAGCGGTCCAAGTTCAGCGCCAATTTCAGCAGTCGTCCCTTAAGTGGCAGCAATGAAAATAGTGAGGCGCCTCGCCATTCCACAACTTCGAATCCGCTATTTCTGGCGGTATCGATTAGTAGAGAGCCGTACCCGATCATGCTGCGCTGATCCGCCGCGCGTGCATTGGTCAAGATTGCAATCTTAGTCATTTCTTTGGCCTGAAAAGATAGTTTTGAGGTGAGAGCTTCATGTCGTCACAATAATAATCCCGCATTTGTAGCCATTCAGTGACATTCTTGAGAGCGCCTGGGCTATGTTTTTCGATTTCGATCAACAAGACTGGCCGTTCCCGAACGATGCAGCGTTCTCCTCCGCGCAGAACAGATATCTCATGTCCTTCAACATCGATCTTGATGAAGCCGATGTTCTTTAGATCCATGGAGTCGAGAGTCCTAGTTTCGATAGCAACCTCTTGTACTCCATCAAAGCCAGAAAGCGTATTTTCTGTTTCGATCGTAGCCCAGCCTGCCAGTGCATTGTGCGTGGATAGGGGAATGCGGAGTTTTGCTTGTCCGCTAACGTCCGAGATCGCAAATGGCATCACTTCGACATTGGGCAGTCGCTTCTTGAGCTCGCGTACGGAGGCGGGATTGGGTTCGAAGGCGATGCAACTTGCAGCGACCCGGGCGAGATGCCAAGAGTAGACGCCTTCTGCTGCGCCAACATCCAACGCCACTCTCTCTGGAGATACTATGTTACGCAATATGCGTAGCTCAGGCTCACCTCCAAACAGTGCCGACCGTGCAATTAGACCCATTACTAGTCGGTGAGGAAGAATAGTCGACAGGGAGGGGGCGAGGCGTAGTGACCACCAATGTGGATCCAGATACCTATGGCGCA
>Ga0307930_1001486_pt1 | contig 18581 bp, 30 predicted proteins | sample OrgLakmetageno46_FD_203161 | JGI IMG/M metagenome (GOLD analysis project Ga0307930, IMG submission 203161) | Saline water microbial communities from Organic Lake, Antarctica - #46 | ecosystem: Environmental > Aquatic > Non-marine Saline and Alkaline > Saline | place: Antarctica: Organic Lake...
TTCGGGGGCGCCGTCTGCAGATGGATTCTGTTTTTCAGCTAGATGGCCCTTCTATTCCCAAGGCGCCACCTTATCCTCGTTTCTACAACTACGGCCACTCCATTCCCAAACTTCCTGATGCCTGATGGCTAAAGGACACCTCGAGAGAAAATGATTACAATTGCATTACGCAAAAGGACACTCAGCCCAGTCAGACTTGTTCTGATGGTTACATTTTGTTGGGAGTATTAACTAGACTAGACCCCGAGCTAAACCGGCGATCGTGTAATCATCGGAACCCCCAATTAACCCGGGATAAAGCTAGCTACAGGTAGTAGCAGCAAAGTTCTTCTCTCGGATTTACTGAATTTGTTTTTTCCCTTCTTTTCTTTTTATACCATACTAGTCAATACTAGTACAATTCTTTTTTCGTCTACTCTGCATACTCTACACTCTATACTCCATACTGAGCTTAGTTTCAGCACTTCAGCACACACACGCAATTCCGCGCATTATGCGTACGTTTACGAATGACAAGTTCAGGCGCCCTGCTATGCGCAGTTCAGGGGCACAATGAGTTCGCTGTGGCACACTACAGAAGTAGGTATTGTTCTTAGCGTCCTAATGCGCGTCCTTCTAGTTGTGTCTATGGCCCGTGTCCATGCCCGTGGTCCTTCTTCCCGTTGGCGTGCGACTGTAGGAACTGAACAGAAAAGAGCTCTCTTCCAATATACGGGTCCGTCAAACTGACGCGATGTATTGTCCATGTCTTCGTCGATGTATACGGATGAAAACGCGTCAAACTTTCCTGTTGATAATACTAGGTCAATGAATTTTACTAAAAGTTTTAGGTATATGGGTTCAATTATCCACCATTCGCTCACATCGGATGGTGACGTCGACTATTGGATCTCCAAGGCCTCGGCAGCCTTTGGCGCTTTGAGTAATGCTTTTCGAAATCAGCACGTTTCTAATAATAACCTCAAATTTACAAGCTCTTGTTCTCTCTACTTTTGAGACAGGCCCCGAAGGGCCGGAATTAGAAGACTAACAGGTAGAGCTATACTTTTCTTTATGGGTGTGAGGTTCGGTGCTTACGAGAAGACTTATTCAACCGACTCTGAAGCTTCCATTGGCGCTGTGTCCGTAGCACGTATCGTCTCAGTCTTCATCGTGCCTTCCGTTATCACATCAGTTCAGCCACTCCTATTCAAAGGCTTAGTGTTATGCTGTTATGGGCCTCGATAGCTGCTATCACAATCGGATTCTTCATTGGGCTGGCCACGTTCTCGAGAAGTTGTAGTTCGTAATCGTTAGAAAGAAGAAGTAACAAAAAACGAGGCAAGTATAGTGTATAGTTACAGTGCGCTATTACCTGGCACTTCTGTACCAGAACCACATCGCCAATCCACTGCCTCGGCTTCAAGTTCGGCGGGTGTGAGCTCCTATTCACCGTTCAGTTATTGTGCGCCTAGGGCTGAGGACTCGCGCCTAGAACAGGATGGCCTCAGGCCTTAAGACCTCGGGGAAATGTTTGGCATTTGGCAGATATGCCTAGCTTGTTTCTGGCTAAATGCGTGTGTGCGTGAATTTCATGCCCAAGAGTGCATGATAGTATATCTTTGTGTGATTGTGCGTGAAAGTTAGCCGCGTGACACAGCCGGACTCAAGAATGATTGTGCGCTTTTTGGCGAGAGTCCAAATCGTTCGCTAATTGACTTCGAGCCTTCAAGTGTTCTTCACTTGAGTAGGTGCCGTTGACTTCACCGGTTTGAGGAGCCCTTGGCGGATTTCCGACACGTCCGAGACGAGCTCATTAAAACGAAGAGGGTCTATTGCTTCAGGTTCCTTGGACTCGATGGAGACATTGGCCGCCTGAATTGCCGCTGAATTGCGGCGCGGAATCCAGCTCATGTCGTTCTTGTCAATCATGTCCCAGATGTACGATTCCGCGCCCGAATAGTCGGTGTCATCGCGGCGCTTGAGGTACACGTAGAGGTGCACGTAGCTCCAGTGGTCATGCTCTTCGCTCTTGTGGTAATCGAATTTAGGGCCTCGGAAGTTGGGCACGTCGTCATAGATTTCCCGGGTAAAACCGCACGCGAAGCATGTGTTCTCCAAGATGTCATTCCGTTCGTTGTCCTCTTCACGCAACGAGCCAAAACCGTCGACCATCAAGCCGGTAATGATGTTAAAGAGCAGCACGCCGACCCAAATGAAAAAACTCAAGTCGAAAGCAACACGCATCAAGTAGTCAGGCTGATCACGATTGGAGACTGCGTCCAGGACTTCGCCCATACCCCCTTGAGGAATACCCATATAGAAAATGAGAAAGAAGCAGCTTACGACAGAGTGGCAGCCAATTGCTTCCTCGTCGTCAGCCATGCTGTCGTAATGGAAGTAGTCTTCAAAGTACTGAAGCCCAAACTGAAAAAGTGAAGTATAAGTGCAGATAAATCACAAAAGAAGAAAATAAAATCAGAGTCAGCACAGACGTGAACTCTTGAAGTGCATGACGAAAGTTCTATTCGGGCAGGAGTAATCTGCACCTGTGCGTAAATAACCACAGTGCAGATGAAGAGGTAAAAGACCCAGCCGAGGGCGCCGAGGTTGTCGGTCACAGAACGAGCAATGTTGGCGAGCACGTCGGAGTTGTTCATGATGTCCATAAGCATGAGAGGGAAGTAAAAACTTTGGGTGTAACCGTTGATCGAGAAGAACATGAGAATGACGTGGTTGCGGAAGAAGGGCTTGGTGATCAAGACGTCGTACCCGATGCAAAACAATCGGGTGCCTATCGTACAGTCAGCACGGAGATAACTTAAGCACAAAAGTGGAAAATGAGGATTTTAAGGAAAAAAGCTCTACGAGTATCAAGCGCTATGAATAGAACAAGTCTTTCGTGGGATGAAAACTCAGAGATAAATATACCTTCACAAATAATGCATATACAGGAGCGTACGTACACGAAAAATCACGATAAAAATTACTCGCGCCCCTTCCTTACCCGGAGTGTTGGGCACAACGATGTAGTTCCGAAGACAGCTCAAAGTCCATGGCAGATTGACGCCGAACACCATCACGTAGTACAAGGAATAATTGGGGTTTTCCGGGTAGTTGTAGAGGTGCATGATGATGAACAAAACGTTGAAGACCAGAGTCACTCCCCACCAGGTAAATGCACCTAGATCTCGGTAGTCACTTTCACGCATTGTGAGCGAATCAAGACAATCCCCAACGTAGTCTTCACGTTGAATGCGCGAGTTGGATTGGAAGAAGAAGCGAGAGATATAATACAAAGAATAAATGTAAGTTATGAATACGTAAATAGGAACTACGAGTATCAATGTCTTATCAATACTTGACAATTATGATCGTCATTGATCCCCATAATTTGATGCGGCCTTCAATTATAGAGCGCAACGAAGATGATCAAGTTGTTACCGTCGAGGCGTCGGATGATGATCGGCACTTCCGTAATTGCGAGAAAAGTGACGATGATGATATAACCAAGAAGATTGATCGTGGCGAGCACGAGAGAAATGTAAAGGCTTCCCTTGTATTGATCGTCCTCCAGCCCATTGAGGCCACCAACAATGCTGCGGTAACCCTCAGTCCGTTCGGCGCCGTACTGCTCGTGTATGCGCGTAGTAAACAAACGGAGAAATTAGTGAAGCAGAAGGTGCAACTAGGAATGAACCAAGTCAAGTGTAAGCAACCATGACGATAATATACTGCGGCATAATTCCTTACCGAGGCCATGACAATATTGATGTTCAGAAGCACGACCAGCGCGTACATGGACCACTTGATGTTCACGATGCTACAGGAAAGAAAATATATGCAAAGCGAGGTCAGCAACTGTATATTTTACGACACAAGACAATAAAAAAACTTTACCCGAGAAGAAATACAGGTCTTTGCTCTTGAGCATCTTAAACGAATTTTACCACACAGTGTATCTTACTTGTGATGGATGAAGCCGTAGGTGCTCGACCACTTGCTCAAAGAGTAAATTTGCTGCATTTCAGCCATGAATACAGGCGCATCTACTAATAGCTTCTTCATACGTTTCTCTGCAGTACTCAAATCCGCATTTAGAATGAATTCAGATTTGGTTTTCTCTGTCAGGTACTCAGCATCCTCAGGCTTTGGAAATGAAATGCGTTCAATGCGATCACGCCACTGAAACTCTACTACTTTGATGTCCGAATCCAAAAGATCTTCCTTCTTTTTTGCTTCTCTTTTCTTTTTTTGCACGATTTCAAATTTAGCATGGAAACTGGGAACCAAGTTGAGCTCGTTGAAGATGCATTTAATCGACGTCATAAGCTCAAGAGACAACTGGCGGAAACGCGCCCCCAAATAGAAGAAAGCATGTGTTTTTGTGAGAACAAACAAGATTATAAAAGAAATTGACTGCGATCTGGAAATAAGCAAGTATAAAAAATTCGTTGTCCACGAATTTACTAAGCTTTGTTGAAATATACTCTATGAGGAAAGCTACCTCGTAACGGTTCTTTTGTTCCTCGTCATCATCGAAGCTGACCATTGCTTCGGTCTTTTCTAGCATATCCGTCATGTAATTGCGCACCATTTCAAGCATGGTTGGTTCCAACTCCTTAAGATAGCGAACGGACGGTGACGAATTTCGTGAGAACAAACAGTATTTGAAAGAAAATATGTCCAATCAGGAGAAAGAATAAAAATTAACACACATCAGACACAGTCCATAGATTTCGGTTGATTCACGAATGTTTCTATCTCAAAATGTTAATGACGGCGTAATAAAGTTCGTTGAAGTTATAAAAATGTATGAGGAGTAAAGAATGCTACTGTACCTCTTGATACTTCTCTTGGTCGCCGTCATCATCCGCATCACCTTCTGCTTCAGTCTTTTTAAGCACTGCCGTCACGTAATTACGCACCATTTCAAGCATGGCTGGTTCCAACTCCTTGGCCAGCAACTTGTGGACGCTGAGATCTTGCCGCGCTTCGAACAAAGCTTGCACCAATTTGGCTGCATTCACTTTTGCTTCTAGCCGCAATTCTACACGCACTCGTGGGTGAAAGTTTGATTGAAAAATCTGCGCAAAAAGGCAAGCCAAACATCGTAGGCTAAAGTTAAATCTAGGTATCAGAAACATAAGGCGAGTAGAGTCTAGCAAATTTTACATTCCATGTGACATTGATTGACATCGAAAACAACATAAAGATTGTGTACCCTATCAAGAGCGGGGATAAACCCGTCCAGATTGGCGAGCAGTTCTTGGTTTCCTACGCATGGTCCTTGCACTAATTCAATCAAGCAGTCAAGTCCGGACACAACGAGCTCGACTTCAGCCTCTTCCATTGCACGCAAACTGTTCGAGGTGTCGCACAGCAAGCTGACCAAGTTCGCTGCAGTCGCCACTGTATTGATGTCAGTGGAAGCAGGTTGGGCACGGAGGATGTTTTGAGCTTCTTCGTTGTGGCCCTCGCAGAGCACTTTCATGATCTCAAATGTTTGCTTGGCATTCTCATATGCTTCTCGCGCGTCCTCAGTCATGTGTTCAAATTTTGATTGCGTGCGCTCTTTTCGAAGCTCAATTGACTGCGCAGATCCCCGCATGCGAAGTTCAAGATGCGTCATGAACTTGTTGTCACGGTCTTGCTGGGTAATGTAGCTTACAACCGCGTCCTAAAAAATGTGCATATGATGCAGCTTGTGAATAGGGATAATATCAATTTGTAGGATAATAGAAGGCATCTGCTGTAAGGTTATCCTTATAACAATTTAGACCCCTTAAGAATTAGTTCTCTCCATTAGCCATGCATGTACAACACCCGTACAGTATCATACAAGATCAATTTGAATTGACATATAGTTACTAGGATTAGGGTTAGGGTTTCTGGCAAAATTAGGGTTGGGTTTATATGTGAGATTAGGGTCAGATAATGCTTGTGTAAATTTCTTACAAACATCTATTGAAAGCGCCATTAAAAAAGTAACTTGCCTGCACAACTTTGTTGCCATCGTTCAACATTTCGAGGAGTAGCTCAAGCCCTTCGTCAGCCAAATTGCCTTCGATGTTGGCTGCATGAGTCGCCACACACATGAGGGCCACGCCAGCAACATCCAGGTCCACGAGCGCTGCTTGCTTCGCTTTGTACTCCTTGCGCGCTTCCTTCGACAACTCTTGAGTTTCAAAGACATGGCCCTTGGCGTCGCCTTTTGAGTCGCTGCGCAACTTGAGAAGTTGCGCGCGCAAATCAGTTGGCGAATCTGCAGTTTCGCGCTCAGGCTCGTTCGAGTCACTGCGCGCCTTGAGAAGGTGCATGTGCAGGATTCTCAAACAACGCAAGCTCGGTTCTTCGTCGTTATCGAAGTTGTGTGCTTTGATAAATTTCACCTATTCATGTATGGTAAGAGTCATTAAACTCGCATAGCCTTTTCATGACAGGACCAGGATAGCAGTTGGTGTAATGAAGTTTGACGTAAGTGAGAAAATGCCACTATAGAACAATTGACGAAATAGTGAATGAATCTCTCAATCAATTGATTTGTCCATGGCATACCACCTCTTCAAAAAAATAAACTTAAATAGCGATACCATGCGGTTAACGACGTCGGTCCAGGTAATGGTGCAGGCGCCCTGTCCTTCTCCGCCAGGGACTTTTTTGACCTTGCCACCTTCTCCAGTCAACTGCTCCGCTCGCTCCAGAATGCCCACCAGCTCAAATTGGCGGCTCTTCAGCTTATCTTTGATCTTCAGGAGAATAGAACGTGTAGTTGTGAATTCTTCGATAAGATTAACAAAGCAACAGTCAATGACCTCCTTACAGCACAACTGCTACAACTTCTACTATTTCTAATAAAAATACTATTACAGTTGTCGATGTTTCAATAAAAATCCTAAAACTTACCTTTGGGTTATTGTGAAGCGCCTCATGAAAGTAATTGCGCATTGTTTCAATTGGCTGCTGCTCAAACGCTTGCATCTCAATGGCTTCATAGTCCTCCTGACAATTATTTTGGCAGAATGTAAGGCAAGTACAAAAGCGAATGAACACACAACGAATGAAGCATATATTACTAGTACTTCCGAACGATTGGAGGATTCCCCAAAAGTACGAACCTGCAAGCCAGTCATTGGGTCAGCGTCTTCTACAATGATACCCGTGCTGTTGTTTTGGCCAGCACTCATAGTGTCATCGTCTTTAGGCGATTGATTGACTACAGCAATTGAATCCGACTGGACTTGAAAGTCAGGGTTGAAAACTTGCGCCAGCTTGGTGGCGGCCACCTGAAGTGATGGGTAAACCTCAAGACGCGCATTCGACGAGAGCGCTTCCGCAGAAGCACGCATCGACGCATTGCCTAATATCAATTCATGAGCCATGGAAGCTTCCTTCGCCTTCAAGCCAAGCGACCGCGAACCCTCGAGGAAGGCCGTAGCGACACGGCAGGCAGCCGTGACAGCGTGGGCGATTTCCGCGGTGCAAGTAGTATTGTTTTTCAAGCAAGCACTCAAGATCCGCGAGCAGCCAACACATACGACAAGCCAAGTCGTGTCTGCACGAAATGTCTTAGGATCCACCTGGCTCGAAGCACACAATTCGAGAGCACAAAATTTGAGAGTAGAATAGACAAATGATGAATCGAAGGACGACAAAATTATCTTAAGAAGTGATGGTATAAGCCCTAAAAAGTTGAGGTCCAGAAGTCTGATCAAGAGTAGTGAAGTATTTATATGATAAAGACGAAAAATCCAGCTATTCAGCGCAAAGAGAGCTTGCATTAGAATGTTACCACGGCAACGCCGAGAAGTTCGGCCAAGAAGATCACGAGTGCGTTAAAGTGCCTGTGATCGGAAACTGCGAGGATCTCATCATCTATGCCCATTTGACCTCGATCAGGTAGATTCTTGCAACTTCTCAAGATAGTTACCAGCAAGGTGTGCATTTTCGAGACCGTTGCATCGATGCTTATTTTCTTGCTCTGCAGCATAGCGGCAGTGGTGACATTGCCGTCGCAAATGGTAGCCGCGAGCAACAAGACAAGCCGCTCAGGCATTTTTTCGGCTTGATTGTTGCTTAAAAACACGTCATTGATGCAAACTTTGAGGTGCTGAAGGTTGTCCGACAGGAGCACGTCAAGAACCATACTTTGGTTGCGAGGTACAGCCTTGGTGCCAAACCCTTCAGGAAGGCACATAAGTTGAAAGAGTTCAAGCTGCATGCACGAGTTTGGGTCAGGTTGAGCATTCATCAAGATGCCGAACTCTTCAAGTAAGTCGCGAGGAATTTTCATTTCGCACACGTCAACATTATTACGCAAGCATTCGATGATGACTTCTTCGGTGTTCAAGCCGGGTGCGGTGAGGACCTTTGCCTTGTGAGCTTCAGTGAAGTCCTCAGGCCAAGTAGAAGGAAGCTTGAGGTTGCCAAGATGCTTACGGAGCTGCGGCAAATGCTTGATCACTTCGTCTTGATTCCGAGAATTACCCTTGACGAAGTCGCGCAAGCATGCCACTAATTCCCTTTGTGCATGCGCAAGCATGTCCCGGCTTCGTATCTGAAAGGCAAATAAAAAATTCGTATAAATTCAATAACGAGACGGACACCTTTCTGTATGGCAGGATAAAACAAAATTTGAAAAGCATAAAATTATGGAAGTTTACCTTGTCCTCGGAGCTACAAATGCTGCCCTTGAAAGACAAGTTGTAGTCCATGGTTAGCGCCGTAATGAGCGTAGTCTGCAAGTTCATCGACCGCATTACGTTCTGGTGCAGAGGCGTTGGTTCTGAGACGATATCATCGACGTCAATCGAAGTTTCAACTTCAGAACCAAGATGCATTGCAGTCATAGGATTATCAATAGGTTCGCTTGTGTTGCCGCGAGTCTTCGACCAAAATTTCTTGACGTCGGATGCGACGCTACCCATTTGAGATGCAATACTTGGCCTTTGCTTTGGCCGTTGCCTCGATTCCAACGGAGAATGGTACAGGTACTTTGAAATGCGGTCGCAAGTTTTCAACACCAAGTCATATTGATCTTTCTGGAATGGTCCAGCAACCCGGGAGCAAACTCCCCATACTCCCGAGCTTCGCACCAAAAAGAGTAAGAAATTCAACTCCGAAGACATAACTCCAACGTTCCCGAACACCGGCACAGCTTCTGTCTCTAGTAGCGTTACTTCACTTAATGCGTGCAGAAGCTTCTTGCGCTGGCTATAAGTGCGCTCGAGGAGTTCGAGAGCGGCCGCAAAAAGAGCATCATCTTGGTAGCACAGGCAGTCGAGCAAAATCACATCTACGGGGAGGTTGTTGGCTAAAACAGTCAAATCGAGTGCTTTCCCGTCACTGGATTTGAACAAGTCTTCGAACTCGCTGAAGAGTTTATTCTGGAAAGCTTCGCCTGATTGGACATTCTCAGCGAAAAAATCAACCTAGAGCATCGTCATCAGTATAAGACATATATTCACCGAAGATATCAAGGAAGAACACAAAAAGATGGCTTTTATACAGAAAAGATTCAGTAACTCCCGAGACCAAGCTCTACTTTCTAAATGTTTTTAAAGAAATGAGGTGAAACAATTTTAAGCATTTTTTACGAAGTCGAAAAAACTCTTATGCTTCTGTTGACTTTCGATGTTTACCTTGTTTTCTTCCACATGAGTGTGAAATTTTGTAAGATAAAGTGCGCTCTTTGAATCCGTAGTATACGCCTTGAAAGTGTTGAGCAGCTTAGCCAGCCGGAAATTGGCGCGCAAGTTCGAAACTTCCGTCAGAATCTTCACTACTTGCAGTTTGAGCGACGTGACTGCTGGGGACACGGATGTGAGTTCGTACCGGGCATTAAGAGGCTTAAAAGGTATAGCGATGCCTTCAACGATGTCTTTGAGATCAGAGCGACCGTCGAGGACAGGAACGAGGAAACCAAGAAGGGCTTTGATCTTTTCGTGAGTAGACTGAAAACCAAAGCTTACGAGTGCCGCAATGAGACCAACCTAGTATCCAGGTTTTTTTTTTCAACACGATGCATGATGGGGTAAAATATCAAATACTCTCTAATGAATTATGATGGAAAGTATTTACGCTTCCTGAAATTCAACACATTGATCTTAGATCTCAGCCATCTACACATAATATCATCATTTTTTCAAGACTAACCAACTACTAACGGAATGCCTAATTGAACGATCCTTACCACATTTGATGCGAGTGCATTATTCTGCATTCCGGCGTGCACTACGCTGCCTTTCCCAAAACTTTTCAGGTACTCGTTCCCGAATTGCCTTAGCAGGAAAAACTTCGTATGCCCCGGAAATCCGTTGAAACGATTCGAGTCTTTAGACCACTTGTGAGAAGACGTCAGGCAAAACTCCGGCAAAGACCCTTCTTTTTTCAAATCGAGAGGTCTTACGAGCGGCACTGCGTGAGCGTCTACTCCATTAGGATCCGCAATTGAGGCCACCCATAGCTGTTCAGGCAACGAAGGGCGCCCGCAGTTCACCATTTGGGGGAAACGGTCGAGGTAGAGTGCCTTCACCAAATTGGTAGCCGCACCCCGTATCTTGGGTGGGAGGTAAGGATTGCAGCAGAGACTGCATAGCATAGTGTACGAAAAGGCTTTCTCCATCCAAGCGATGCAGTTATAAGAGCGGCCAAAGCACTGCTTCGCATGAAGCGATAGCTGGCCAACGTAGTAACTGTAATGAAAGGAAAAGATGAAGTATAAAAGAGGGTAAAATGAAGTTTTCAACCACAATTACAACCTCAAAATAACTTAAATTTAACAACTTTATTTCTCATGAAAAAGTAGCAGAAGGCATGAATGTTATGTACTCAACTCTAAGTCATTGCAAAATCCCCACTACTCCATGCAAAGGATTTTTGTTGGTATACCTTGCTAGCTGCTCATGCCTCTTGAATCGTTCCTTGATATTTGGCTGCTTTTCGAGGTCCGCCTTCACCTCCACCCATTTCTTTCCAGTGATAGCCTCACAAAGTCGCTCTGGTTCTAGAACCCAGCACAAGTCCTGAAGGCAAATACGCAAACCCGAGGAAGTGGAGATTTCACTATTCACGAGCATCTAACCGCATGTGCGGCGCATACTGTAGAATCATCGAGTAATCCCGCAAGCTGATATGCTTAATTTGAAGTACAGAATATATATTTCTATACTACGCACTTACCTCAACACGTGTCGCAACGACGTGGACGGTAACTTTTTCGCTGCCGATATTCTTGCCACTATTTTTTTCGCCGCTAATTGTCTCGCTGTTGACTTTCTCGCCGCTGTCCTTCTCGCTACTGACTTTCTTGCCGCTGACATCCTCACTGCTTCCGCTGTCCTTCTCGCTACTGACTTTATTGCCGCTGATATCCTCGCTCTTGACTTCTTCATACGTGACGTCGTAAATAGGAATACCATCTTCGCCACCTCCAAAGAGCCCAATAGGAGACCAAAAAAGTGCACCATCAGAATTGCCTGGAGTCCAATGGTCACTCCATGACCAATGCACAAACACTTGCGGCCAAGTTTTCGAGGAGTGCTCGTGCACTTCTTTGCCAATGTAGTCCTTGGGCCAATTCCCCTGAATCTGAAAGAAGCATATCGACGATCAAAAAGATCAGAGTAGTAGACGAGTGATTAAGGGAGATAACACAGATGGAGCTACCTTCGTAATCTTGCCGTCGGTGAAATCGCCAGACGGGAGCTTAATTTTAGGAAGCGCAGGCAACGATGGTTCGATCTTGCTGGCCACTTCACCAACAGTGCACTCTCGAGTCACCAAGTAGGCGGACTCGCGTGCCTCTTCATTCATCCAAGTCAAGCGCAAGATCATTTCTTGGTTGGCCTTTACAGCCACACCGCCCACCGTGCAGATGGCTTCGAAGAAGTTAATGAGGCGAGACTGAGGCCTGCAATGATAATCGATGAATGAAAATGTAACATAAGCACAAGAGACCAATCGAGACTAGTTTAAAATTCAAACATATATAGAAGCCATGCATTCAATTGACAGAACAAGACAATTTTGTCCAGCATGAGTCTTTTAAGTGTTGAATGTAAAGTGCTGATTTTGACAGAATACTTTCTACCCGAGCTGCTTGATCATATTAAGGAAGCGCAAAGTTAGGGCAGCGTTGGCATAGCGTTCCATGAGATCGGCGTTGGCTGACATGAGCTTGGAGAGAGTCACTGCCGACCCGAGGGGATCGTCAAGTTGATCCAAGATAGAGTCCATCCACGGTTTCTTTTAAAATTGAAGATGAAGGGGAAAGAAACATCGTTTGACAGAATTTGATATGATAAAAGAAATATAAAAATGTTGGATAGTAGTAAAAAAAAAGTGCCTCGAAGGGAGCATTTGCGCATGAATTTTTGATAGGTTAAAATAAAGAACTCCATTTTTCTTCACCTCAGCGTTCGCAGCAGAAGCAGTTATCACTCCAAATGGCTTCGAGGTGCGCCGACCAAAGTAGTCTTGGGACTCAAGATTTGCGGCACACATGCGCTGCAATGCCACGTGGATCAACTTTTGCACCGCTTTCGCTCCTGTTAGAGCGAGAGCATCGGGGTGAGAAGCTTCAAGATTCCACGGTGACGCCAGGCGAGCGTAAGCAGCGAGGCTCATAGCAAAGACTGCGTCTAGAAGCTTGAGGTCGCGTGAGATGCGCTGACGGCTTGCGTCAGGCTCGCCGTCAAAGAGTTCTGCAAATGGAGCAGGCATCATGTCGTTTGCTTTGGCCACCCAGTCTACACCAGCATCCCACTCGAAGCTGCCTTTGATTTGCAAGTTGATCAATTTGAGCATAAACCTGAAACAAAAGGGAGCGACCAGAAGAGATACGAACATGTCTTTTTAAATTTACTGGAGCGCACTCATGATGATTGGTTTTCTTCCCTGATTCTTAACCCAATTAAGCATAATTGTGCTGTCTGATTCTCAAGCCCCTTGCTTCACCAATAATATGCAAGACTTTCATCTCACCGAATGGTTTCTTCGAACTGTTCCATCACGAGCGGTTTCGTTTTGTCCCCTATTTCAGCTGAATACAGGCGAGCAGGCTTCAAAAAGGCTTGCACCGAGGAAAAGCCCTCTGCTTCCACCTCAGGCACTAGCATCAACTTGAAAATGTCTTGCGCCGAGCGCACGGACGAAAACACCAGCCGAAATGACATGATGATCACGTGCTTATTATTTTGATCATTGCCCTCTGAATTTGATCGCTGTACTTCCGTATTGTGCAGAAAAACTTGATTGCGGATGCCATCGTCATCCTATCCAACAAACCAAAGAAAAATCTCAAATGAAGACGGCGAATAGTTATGGCAATGATGCTAAAGTGTCGCTGAAGTTACGAAAGGCGACGGCAAGTACATGCCAAGCTTGCTCATTCACAACACTTTCGAATACATTCCTAGAATTGGATGTTCCATCGTGTAGCAGCACGCACTGTGAACGTGTGACAAATGCGAAGTTTGCAGTCTGCGTCTGGCAAGAACGCGCCTTGAGTAACGTCCGCTGCCGTCACAGTGAAAACCATCGACGAAGCAGGCACAGTCTTGAAGCCCAACTCGTTATTCATTACGTCATAACTGCTCAATGAAGAAGGCATCGCTTTCGAAATTAGACGATAAGAAGAAGGAAGAAGAACATGGAGAAACAACTGCGCGTGGATCTTGAACCTGAGAATAGAAGTGTGCAACTCTCAAGAAAAAACTTACGTTTGCATAGATTGGCCAGCATTTTGTTCGTCATCTTCTTCGATTGAGTCGTCCACCAGCAGTATCGAAAACCAACGCTCCATCAAGCCGTCCTCATGAGCTTTCTCTGAGACTGATGTGTCCACGGCGAGGTACCTATGCGAGCAAAATAGGCAAGATGTTATCAAGCTATGGTATCAATGAAGGTCAGATACCCATACAAGCAACAAAAAAAAGACTCTGTAGAACACTTATCCTCTGGAATTGTTCAATGGTTTCAATGAGGACATCGAACGCAAAGAGATCAAGTTTTGCACTATTGAATCGGCAGAAAACAAAATTACCGTCCGCTCGGAGCGTGGCGCACGCGCACTGGAGTGTCCCAAGCAACTGGGCCTGCGACGGCGCGACGCAACGGCTCGAAGAACCAGATTGCCTATGAAATGAATACATGTACAGATAGAAGGAAATAAGAACACGCTCAGGTAAAACGTGCTTTAAGAGGTGTTTGGGCGGAAGAGACATATCTAAAAACTTATCTTCTCTTCTCTTTTGGATTTAGGCCCACATTAATTTGTCTCCGTCATGGATTTAGCCTTGTATTTTCTTCGTAACGCATTTCCATACCTTGGGGTAATGGTTGGCTGGGTCACTAGGATCGGGTACATCCCCGAGATCCGGCAACTTCTTGAGGTAAGGGCTGTGCGAAGGCTCCCCAGAGGCACGCCCCTTGGGGTTTTCGCGGTCTTTTTCCGTGTTGCATGACGCCTGTATGAAGCACTCCGACTGAGAGTGCCAGAGACGGAACAAACTGCGCGAATGCAAGTCGCCTAGTTGCTTTGGATTCGGCCGAACGTATCTAAGTGAAAGACAATGAAGAAAATTATTACACAGGAAGAACCCAACCCAAGATAGAGAGAAGGAACAAGATCATTCAGGTGGTGTGCGTCAAATTAATTAAGACTATCCAATCTGAACTCGATCACACCTACAAACCAATTAAGTAGCTTACTTGTTCAGAACGAACGCAGCAGAAGTAGGAGAGAGGTTGATTTCCAAAATTTTGCCGGTCTAAAGTATTCGAAAGAGACACAAATTTGAACATGCATAACGTCAAGAACACTTCGATAAGTGAAGCATCAAGCAGAAGTACATAGGCACAACAAAGAGATAGACATACAGTAGGCAGCCTTAAAGAAGTGCAACAGCCAATTCTCTCGACCGAGCAATTTAGACCTGGAGGCACTTGGGGAGGGACACGTCAGTAGCGTCAGGAGTCAACGAATAAGGCGCATTGGAGGCGTGAATGGACATCCCTCGCAGCAGAACTGACTCCAGCACCATTGTATGGGAGTAGTACACGACACTGCCTTCCGTTTGAGCCTTGTAACGAGGCATGAACTTGAATTGTGCAGCCAGAGAGCCTGATGCAGACAAGTTGCACCAGCGATTCAAGAGTAAGAGTATAAATCATGCAGTAAAGACTTGAAGCATTCGACATTTTCACAGCCCGAAGAAAGACTAAGCACCAAAGCCTCAAACGACCTGTTTCTTCGTTTGATTGCACAAACCTTTCTTGTCGAGAATGACGGCACGGCATTCGGGGTCCACTGGAGCAGCTGACTCAAGGACCGTGACGAAGGCCCCGCTCTTGACATGCTGCAACTGCACAATGTCGCCGTACCTAAAAATGTTGACGACATCGCAGTATGGTAAAAAGCCTGATTAGGAGTGACGAGTTTACTCAAATATATCAATTAGAGGCTTCGAGGGAGAAGATGCACGAACTGGGGAGAAAAAGGCTGGAAATTTTCGCAACGAAAGATGCAGCAGGATAAATGAATGAAGTGTCATTTTCGTCTTACTTGACAGTAGCAGCCACCCGGCCTTCGGCCACTGCTACCAGCATTTCTTGGTTCTGGCGCTCTTCAGCCTCGGTGCGCTCTTCCTGGAGTGCCAGCGCCTTGGCTTCCTCCGCCAGTTCTTAAAGTCATCAATATTTTACACCCAAAGAGACAACCACACAGTGGATTCGTGAAGCAACAACTTTGGCCAGAGAAGCCAATCCAAATGCGAAAACTTGGAAGCGCCACTCTCGCACAGATCACTATAATTATCTTAAGCTCACTACGTGTATTGTAGCTCGTTTGTGCACCTGACTTCTTCTTTTTCTTTTTCGTCTCGTCCACCTCGGCGTTTGCGGCGAGAGAATGCTTGGACTCGAGCTCACTGTGCTGCCGGTAGCTTTAGGGCATGATTTGGAGGTTGTGCAAAGACATATTACCGTGGCATTGAGGGAATGTTAATATTCATAAGATTAATGCTGCGCTTGATTTCTATACGACAAAAGGAAAGGCTTAAGCCGGAAATATAGAGCGGAGACACTCCTCGAACCATACCTGAGCATGGGGACAACTCGGAAAGCGTATTCGTCATAATTGAGGGCGACGCGATGAGTGTGGTCTGCTGGTTCTTGCACGCCGAGGTTGAAGGCTGCAGCATCGCCAATGAGGAAGCCGCCAGAGCCAGCCCCTTCCGAGGCCTTGAACACGAGCTGGTCTCCAATCTGATGCATCGTGAGATGACCGGAAGAAGGTGGGTACCACAGAATGAGGAATTTTATTGATGTTCAGGAAAAAAAAATCGGATTCTTACATGCCTGCACTTACCGTGCACGGGTCGAGGGTGTCGACCTCGCCGCCAGCGTCTTCTTGCGCCATGGTCGCGCTGCGGCTCAAAGAAGCAGGCGCCCCGCTCGCTATGGACAAGGACCGGGACCGAGACCCCCGCCGCGTAAGGTTTGCGTCACCGCTCACGCTGCTTCGCGCGCCACCGCCGCCGTCGGACGAGAGTTCAAGTTTGCTCACCTGGGCGCATACAATTCAAAGGAACAGACACATGGAAGAATATCAACAAAGAGAGAAAGAGACGGGCAAATGGGTGGTGGATTGCGCGAGAACTATGGCGGACGATGATTTTGCATAGTATCCAAGAAGCAAAATCTAAAGATTAAAGAAAGGATGGCATCGCTCTGTCGGTTAAGGGAGATATACCTTATCGGTGAGACTTTCAAGGGCGCGACCTTGTTCAGAAATCGCATTCTGAAGGCCTGAGAGGGCTTGGCCTTGATCAGAGATCGCGTTCTGAAGCGTCGATGTCTAAAAATGCAAGCACGAAGGCATATGCATGCATAATGCAGGTAAGGAGGTGAACCAATGCACATTCACGCACGCGCACACGAAGTAGATGCATGCACGCAAGCAAGTACGGAATATCATTAAACAAGAAGAGTACACAGGTTGTCTCAAAATTGAATCTTTGAATGCTAGTAGAACGATAACAGTTAGAGAGCGGACTTCTTCACGCCATGGCACATATCATCCGTTGCATATGCATATCAGGAGCATGTGCCTTTCTCGCGCATAACAAGACAAGAACGCAAGACGCCAAGGGAAACTCACACACCGATTTCGCCAACGCAAGCTCAACGGCAGCCAGTACACCCGAGTCGGGAGTAGTATCAGCCATTGATCCTCAAGAGTCCCAAAGTGATGACTAGCTGGCTAGGGCTGACACACAGCACCGCGCTGAGGAACTGATGCATCAATTTACGAGCGACAGAGGAAAGAATAAGAAAATGTCAGGAGACAATGCACCAGTTAGCGACAAGGGATGCCAAACAGGACGGATAGGTGAATGGTACGGACATGAGCTCAGCTCGAAGAGGAAGGCGCCTCTGGTGCTCTGGTGTTCGTCCTGCGCCGTCGTTTTTTAGTACTTGGCCGTTGTGCCGAGAGCCGAAGACGCGAGACAAGACATCACTCCAGACGCGATCTTTTGGTGCACATTGGTTTGGTTGTTGGTCGTAAGTCCTAAGTGTTGTTGTCCGTTGGAACGGACACTTGGTTTCCTCAACATGCCACATGCCCAATCAGGGCGACGAGCTGAGACCACTTGTTACAACAACCACGAAAGTTCTTCCACTAACGCCGCTTGCTCCCGCGCCCACGAGGCAAGTCGAGCTGAAAGACCACGACAGAAAAGCAAGAGATAGGAAGCCCGAGAGTAAATTAGATCAAACAGCACTCTTCTGAGCCGAATGATTTTTTTTTCTGTTTTCTTTTTTAGCAATTTAATTTAAAATTTCAAGAGGACAGCGAATACTTCATTTCGGGATCACCGAGGGAGAGATCTAGCCTGAGTCCTGTAGGTTACGGGATAGAAGTAAACCAAAAGTCCGTGCAGTGCAGTATCAGGAATTAAATGCCGACTAGGCAACCTGAGATGACATGGCCGGGAATTCAATAGCTACGATAACTTCTATGGCCACTCGGTGCACGTGCGCCTGATTAGTAGCTCCGTATTTGAGTATGAGCTGCTTTGCTTTTCATCTCTTCCTGGTAGCTCCTAATTCCGGCCCCTTGGGGCCTGTCTCAAGAGGCTTTAAAGTGCGAAGAGCTTCCGGTCAACTTCGAGGATGGCGCGCCATAGAAGAGGATAGGTCGAAGTGGAGATTGCAGACGTACTCGAAGCCTAGGCCTACTTCCAAAAGTTGATCTTACAGGGTTCATGGGAGCAAGAAGAACATTGTATTACTCAAAAAGGACACCCAGCCCAGTCAGACTTGTCATCCATCAATACGCAGCTTTTTGCTATTTGTTGACGTAATCGAATTCGAACTCGAACTCGGGCTAATTCAGACCCAGATAACACAGAAGCCGATGCTGCGGACAGAAGCGTACACACGTGCGTTGCACGGATGTAGTAGAATTCGAGCTCGTAACAGTTACGGCACTGAGTTCGTTGCTAACACCTATGATACTGAGGATGGCACCCCTTCGCCCTTCGGTTAGTTACTAAATCCAGTCCCTTCTTGGAGGGGGAGGGGGGGGGGCTCAGAAA
>Ga0307930_1001487_pt1 | contig 18577 bp, 16 predicted proteins | sample OrgLakmetageno46_FD_203161 | JGI IMG/M metagenome (GOLD analysis project Ga0307930, IMG submission 203161) | Saline water microbial communities from Organic Lake, Antarctica - #46 | ecosystem: Environmental > Aquatic > Non-marine Saline and Alkaline > Saline | place: Antarctica: Organic Lake...
GGCATAGTGTTTTGTCACATTAGGGTGGTTTCGATAATGATACTGTAACAAAATACATTTAACACCCAATAGTGACGCTTTTAGGTGTCACACTGCACCATCCCTTATGGGTGTACTCTATTGTGACACCTAGTGCGGCCAATATTGAACGAGCCCTTACCGCAAAACCACTGATTTCAGAAAAGCATTAACTGCATATGAGAACGGTCGGAACTTTCGCTAAGGCTGTGTCTGCTCCATCAGGGCCATTTTAATAGTGGGGTCGGTTCGCCCGGATTCTGAGAACCCCATAGAGATTGTTCAAACCTTGAAGTTGCTGCACTAAGACCTCGACACTCATCATTTCTGTAATATTTATTAGAATGATTAATATTATTTTCTATCGTCCTATATAGGACCAAGTCCTACGTAGGACCAAGTCCTACGTAGGACTTCGGGCCTCCCGATGGCTCAGAACCTTCCCCCCCAACTCACACCATCCTTTAGACTAATTATTTTTTAAAAAATAACTATTATTTGACACAAAGTTTAGTTTGTGCAAAACTAGCTTCCAGAATATAAACAAGTCAAAGGAGAGTTACCGTGGCAAAAACAAAGCACATCCAGAAGCGCATGAGCCAACGCGGAATCAATTCACGGTTGGTCGACCTGGTCTCCCAGTTCGGAATGGATCATGGTGACAAAGTCATTCTGACACGCAAGAACACAGAGGCGTTGTTAGGAGCCGTCAATTGCCTGAAGACTGATCTCTTGGCGATCCAGTCAAAAGGCGGCCTGGTTGTTGTGGAGCAAAATGATTGCCAGATCACGGTGTACGCTCTGGATAGCTACTCACGTAAGAAAGCAGGAGGTGACCGTGTACTCCACTGAGCAAAAAGTATTGAAGGGTGTCGTCGACATCCTCCGTTATGAAGGCCTAGCTTCCCACGACTTGGCTGACGAGCTGTCTTTGCTCACGGCGTGGGCTGCGTTTAGCCATCAACAGTATGGTGATGTTCACTGGAATGAGCAGCAACCAGACCTGCGATGTGCGTTCAATCGGATGTCGGAAAGCTTGGGAGAAGCAGGGCAGGTTTTCGAAACTTCACGTTTACCCAACAAACTTTCTGATACTGCAATCAGCGCAGTCATGGATCTTTTGAATTCTCTAGCGGAGAGCTCCCACAGAGTTTTCGCACTCGCGTTAAGCGCGGTTGTGGAAGGACTGGAAGCTCCCAGTCAGATGCTGACAGCTGAAACAGGACAGTTGTTAGCAGCGCTCTGCACTCGTGGAGAACAAAGCGTTTCGCTTTATCATGGCGCGAGCGTTCCAGTGCTACTGGCCTTAGATTCTGCGAAGAAGGCCCTTGTCACACTGAGCGTGGTGTCAGCGTATCCGGTTTCAGTGGGTTATTTGCTAGAAGCGAACCTGCAATTTAACGACTCGGCAGAATCCGAAACCCCGTCTGACTTAGCAGATTTTGTTATTTCTGTACCTCCACTACAGGCAAAAGCAAAAAATTCCAAACTGAAGCAGGACGAATTGGCAACCTTGAAAGTTGCGCGAGAATGCAGCGTGAGGGGTGTTGTTATTGTGGCGCCCAGCGTTCTCAATTCCAGAGCTGCAATGGACGTGCGGGTAGAGCTGATCAATAACAACTGGCTGGACGCGGTTATTGGATTGCCTAAAGGTACATTTTTGAACACCGGAGTTCCGCCGGTCGTGTTAGTGATTGATAAAACTCGTCAGAAGGGGGCCCCCATCGTCTTCATTGAGGCAGGTGTTCCTCAAACCGACGATGACCGCAAAAAACTGGTGACATCAGTTAGAGACAAGAAGCCATCTAAGCAAGGTGCGACTGCATCCCAGTCGGACATTCAAAAGAACGACTACGACCTTACTATTAGTAGATACAAGCTCGGCTTGGCAACACTTAAGCTGGAGCAACTGGAAAACACCGTGTCGCTAGATGGTGTTGCAGAGATTGTGCGAGCTCAAAATTTAAAGGCTACAGACGAAAGTGAGTTGACTACAGTATTTCTGGAAGCTTCTGTTCGGGATATCACCGAGTCAGGACGCATGGGCACGCCACTAAAACTCACCCATGTTGATAAGACACAACTTCGTCGAGCTCAAAATCAGCGAATTTATCCTGGCGATATCTTGCTTGCCATTAAAGGAAGCGTTGGGCGGTTAGCGTTTGTAGATGGATCTTGCGGAGAAAACTGGATTGCCGGGCAAGCCTTCATGATCATCCGGCCCAAAGGGACTGCTGTTTCCACGCCGTATCTATATCGGTATTTAGCGTCAGAGTTGATTCAGGAATACATCGAGGAGACTGCGACAGGTACTGTCATGGCGATATTAAAGGCGGCTGATGTCTCGAACATTCTAGTACCTTTACCTGATCCCGATTTGAAAATCTCTGTTGAGTCTACGCACGCGGCAATTTTGGCCGAGTATGCCGCTGTCGAAGAACATCGCGACACTATCCGTCGCTTGGAACAGCAAAACTGGACACTGAATCACAGTAGCGAGACTACTCATGGGTGACCCAGGATAAAACAAGCTCGTGATAAATAAACTGCGAAAGTTAAGTATTTTGAGAGCTCACTGCAATACGACGTGCATTGGGGCCATGTCTATCTCACTTTCTTCGTAGCCAGAGATACTTCTGAAAGCCAAGGGTGATATGAATCAACTCTACCGGAGTGAAAAATAATGGGTTCAGTAACTGAGTTAGAAGGTGTCCCCAACAGAGAAAACCTCGCTGTCATAGACAAGATGCTGGCGTTGGCTACCAGTATGACGGCGTTCGCCAGGTCGCCCTCCCAGCTCCAGCTCATGGAGAGTGGGGTAGCGGTCATGCAGGCAGACCGAGACAATTACGCTGCACAGGTGGAGCGGCTGGAAAACCGGAACAAGTGACCACTCTCGTGTGCAGTATAAGACACGGTTAATTTGGTTGGAGAGACGCTGTGGGCAACTAACACAAGCTAACCGCTGACGGATATTTATAGGTTGCGTCAAGTAGTTAGTTTACTGGTCTTTTCAACGGCTAATACGACCAGCCGAATAAAATTGAGCATTAATTACTTTTTAACGGAGTTCTACGGATGACCCAAGATAATACCAACCACTCCCAAACTGCCGCATTTATCTGGTCGGTAGCCGACCTCCTGCGTGGTGATTTCAAGCAGAGCCAGTATGGCCGTATCATTCTGCCCTTTACGCTGTTGCGTCGATTGGAGTGTGTGCTGGAGGCAAACAAAGCAAAGGTACTGTCCGCCGCTGAGCAGCATCAGACCAAACCGGATGCTGTTCGCGAACAACTCCTTCTTCGGGCCGCTGACCTTCAGTTTTTCAATGCCTCTCCACTGACGCTGGGTACTCTCTCAGACAGTCAGACTGCCGAAGACCTGATGAGCTACATTCAGTCGTTCAGCAAAGAAGCCCGAGAGATCTTCGAGCATTTTAACTTTGAAGACTTTGTTCAGCAGCTGAACGCCAACAATTTGCTTTACCAGGCGGTGCAGCGCTTCGCCAGCATCGACCTGAGTCCGAGTACAATTACTAATTTTGGCATGGGCATCATCTTTGAAGAGCTGATCCGCAAGTTTGCCGAAAGCTCTAATGAAACCGCTGGGGAACACTTTACGCCCCGGGACATCGTGCACCTGACGACCTCCCTCGTCCTGACCGGACAAGAAGAAAAGCTCAAGCCGAATAGCATCGTCACGATTTACGATCCTACAGCTGGTACCGGCGGGTTTCTTTCGGAAGGCGATGAGTACATCCAGCAAATCAGTGAGGGCGTTACCGTTTCCCTGCATGGTCAGGAACTGAACCCCGAGTCCTACGCCATCTGCATGGCTGACATGCTGATCAAGGGGCAGGAGGTCAGTAACATCAAGCTGGGCAACACTCTGTCCGATGACCAGCTGGCATCCGACACCTTCGATATCATGCTTTCTAACCCTCCGTTTGGGGTGGAGTGGAAAAAGGTTCAGAAGCAGGTGACCGATGAGCACAAACATCGAGGCTTTGACGGTCGCTTTGGCCCAGGTCTGCCACGAATTTCGGACGGCTCCCTGCTTTTCTTGATGCATCTGGTTAGCAAAATGCGCGATTCTCGGGAAGGCGGCTCCCGCATTGGCATCATCCTCAATGGCAGCCCCTTGTTTACTGGTGGCGCCGGCAGCGGTGAATCTGAAATCCGACGTTATCTGCTGCAGAACGACATGGTAGAAGCCATCGTCGCCCTGCCAAATGACATGTTCTACAACACTGGAATTGCCACCTACGTTTGGGTGCTGTCGAATAACAAGCCTGGCGAACGCAAAGGCAAGGTGCAGTTGATCGATGCTACGGACCGAGCGACTAAGATGCGGAAGTCTCTGGGCAGTAAGCGTCAGTTTGTCGGTGACTCCGACCAGGATGCCATCGTTCGCCTGTACGGAGACTTTCAGGAAACCGACAACAGCAAAATCTTCCCAATCGAGGCTTTCGGATATCGGCGCATCACCGTAGAACGCCCTCTGCAGCTGAACTTCCAAACCTCTGAAGAACGCATTGAGCGAATACTGGAAGATAAAGCTATCCAGAAAATGGACCCGGAAGATCAATACAGAATTCTGGCTGCTTGCCGTGCCATGGATGCTGACACGGTGTTTCGGAACCGTAAGCAGTTCCAGAAAGAGTTGAAGTCGTCCCTTACCGACAACCATGTGTACCCAAGCATTCCACAACTCAAAGCGCTACTCAATGCACTGAGCGAGCGTGATCCCGAAGCGGACATCTGTACCGATAGCAAAGGCAATCCTGAGCCGGACAGCAGTTTGCGCGACAATGAGAACGTGCCGCTGGGCGAATCCGTGTTCGACTATTTCGAGCGGGAAGTGAAACCCCATGTGCCTGAAGCCTGGATTGATGAGTCCAAATGCGACGACAAGGACGGAGAAGTTGGCATCGTTGGTTTTGAGATCCCCTTTAATCGGCACTTCTACGAATTCACGCCCCCGCGGCCGCTGGAAGAGATTGATGTGGATTTAAAGCAGTGTACTGATCGGATCAAGGATATGATTGAGGGGCTGTCGGCTTGACTAGTATCTATGTCAACTATAGTATTAACAATAACACACCCGCCATGCCTCTCTTTGAAGCACACTTTGGTGGGTTTTTTGTTTCTGGGGGTCGTGAATGAACGATTTTCGGAAGCCCGCAAGCAGCCTTTCCCAACAAATTGATACCCTAAAAAGTCGTGGTTTAATCATCCCAGATGAAGCACAAGCACGTCATTACCTCAGAAATATCAGCTACTTTCGTTTGTCTGCTTATGCGCGTTCGTTTTATCAGCCTGGGCTTTTAGAGCATCAATTTCTGCCTGACACTACATTCAAAGACGTTTTGGAACGCTACGTATTTGACAGGGAATTGCGTCTATTGCTTCTGGATGCCATTGAGCGGCTAGAAGTAGCATTGAGGGCGCAACTCGCGAACACGTTAGCAGAGCATCATGGCCCCCACGGTTATTTGAATGCAGACATTTTTGATAGCAGGTACAACCATGCTTGGTTATTGGAAAAGCTGGATAAGGCCTTTGCCGGGCGGGAGGCTGAAAAGTTTTTGGTTCACTACCGTCACAAATATACCGAAGCCCCAAAGCAGCCGCCCATTTGGATGGCCGTTGAACTGCTTACCTTTAAAGAAGTGTCGATTCTTTTTGAGAAGCTTAAGCTGCCCTTAGATACCAAAAAAATCGAACAACATTTCGGCTGGAAAATGCCAGTACTTCGTTCGTGGTTTCGCAGCTTATCTGACCTACGCAATATCTGTGCGCATCATGGTCGAGTTTGGAACCGAGAGTTCGGCAGCCGCCCGGAAATGCCAAAAAAGATCACGCAAATCTGGCCGTGTATACCTCAAACGATTCCCAGTGGTTCTCAGGCACACCCAGAGCAGGGCATTGACCCTCGCCGCAGATTGTATATGCAGTTGGTAGTCATCGAATCTTTAATGAAAATTATTTCACCCGACAGCCTATGGGCAGAACGCCTAATAACACTCCTAGACTTGTACCCGAAGGTATCCCTTCCTCATATGGGTTTTCCTGAAAACTGGTTAACAGATCCATTCTGGAGTGATGCGGCGAAAAATTCACGGGGAGGAAAGAAGGTATGAGCTTTCCTGGATATTCTGAGTACAAAGACTCTGGTGTGGAGTGGTTGGGGGAGGTGCCTATAACTTGGGCTGCTGGCCGCCTCAAGCATCTACTTCGCATTCGAGGTGGGCAAGACTACAAAGCGGTTGAGAGCGCTGAGGCTAACGACTACCCCGTTATCGGCTCTGGTGGCCAGTTCACATACGCCACGAGCTATTTATACGATGGTGAGTCTGTTTTACTGGGACGAAAGGGAACTATTGATAAGCCTTTGTATATTCAAGGCAGGTTCTGGACTGTCGATACGATGTTTTATACAGAGGTATTGCCAGAGACCAATGGCCGGTATGCGTATTATGCTGCTACAACAATCCCGTTCTCCCTGTACTCAACGAACACTGCTCTACCAAGCATGAGCCAGTTTGACTTGGCTAACCATGCTCTGCCATTGCCGAGTTACGAAGAACAAACCCAGATCGCCAGTTTCCTAGACCACGAAACCGCCAAAATCGACGCCCTGATCCGCGAGCAGAAGCGCCTGATAGATTTGCTTCAGGAAAAGCATCAAGCGGTGATATCCCACGCGGTGACCAAGGGTCTCAAGCCGAATGTGCCTATGAAGGACCCTGGGGTGGAGTGGCTTGGGGAGGTGCCGGCGCATTGGAGAGTTGGAAAGCTAAGATGGTATGCGACCATTCAAGGAGGTCTCGCAAAGGGAAAAGACTATCAGGACAGAGAAACTATTTCTCTTCCATATTTGAGGGTAGCGAACGTTCAAGCTGGATATGTGGACTTGACTGAGGTTAAAGAAACGGTACTCCTTGAGTCGGAAGTCGAGCGATATAGCTTGAAACCTGGTGACGTATTAATGAACGAAGGTGGCGACAACGACAAATTAGGAAGGGGGGCTGTATGGAAAGCTCAAGTCAATCCTTGTTTACACCAAAACCATGTTTTCGCTATTCGTCCGAACGTACATTTGTTGCCTGAATGGCTTGCTATGTTCACTCAATCGACCCGAGCTCGCTCATACTTCTTTCTAAATTCTAAGCAAAGTACAAACTTAGCATCCATCTCATCCAGCAACGTAATGAACTTGGACCTGCCCATGCCGCCGGTCGCTGAGCAAGAGAAAATACTTCAACGTCTTGAAACCGAACTACAGCAATTTACCAACTTCCTGACACAAGCAGATAAGGGTGTAGGGCTCCTTTTGGAGCGCCGCTCAGCCCTAATCTCCGCCGCCGTCACCGGCAAAATCGATGTCCGCGCCTGGCAGCCACCCGCCGATGAAAGTGCCTTTGATCGGGAAGTACGAGAAGCAGGCTTGGAGGCAACAGCGTGAGCCACGGACGCGGTATCCGATTGTTCCTGGTAGACGGCACCCCTAATGGCTTGCTGACCGCCGAGATCATGAACTGGACGGGTCATGCCCTGACAAGTCCGCGCACCAAACTGAAAGAGCTGGTGCAGCGACCCGAGTGTGGCCGTACCGGCGTTTACTTCCTAGTGGGGCCAGACCCTGAAAATGCCTTGCGCCCTCTGGTGTATATCGGTGAGTCCGACGACGTAGCCAAGCGCCTGAAGCAGCACAACCAGCCAGAAGACAAAGGCGGCAAGGATTTCTGGGAGCGGGTGTGTCTGATCACCAGCAAAGACCAGAACCTCACCAAATCCCATGTGAAGTATTTGGAAAGCCGGCTCATTGCGCTGGCCAAGCAATCAGGCCGGTGTGGCCTGGTGAACGGTACCGCGCACGATTACGGCGTATTGCCCGAGTCCGACCAGGCCGACATGGCGTTTTTCATTGAGCAGGTGCGCGTTCTTCTGCCCGTGCTGGGTTTTGATTTCCTGCGTGATCGACAAAAACTCGCTGACCAGGCCCACCCACCGGCGGACTCAACCAGCGACACAGTGACCTTTGCCATGGAGTTGCCCAAACACGGCATTTCCGCCGAGGCGCGGGAAATAGACGGTGAGTTTGTGGTGCTCTCTGACAGTAAGGCCAGGGGCAAATGGGTTAGTAGCAGTCATCACACCAGCTACAAACCGCTCTATGAGCAACTGACGGCAGACGGTGTGTTGGTGCCCGACGCCTCCGGCGTGGTTCGTTTCTCACAAGACCAACCGTTTTCCAGCCCAAGCGCCGCCGCAGCGGTGGTATCAGGCCGTTCTGCCAATGGCAGGATCGTCTGGTACGAGAAAAAAAGCAGGAAGTCTTACGGCGACTGGCAGAGTGAAAAATTGGAGCAAGCGACAGGTTGATTCAATCTGATTTATACTGAATCATAATGAATTAAATCCATGAGGTGCATTGCCATGTCCAAGACCGACACCCGTGTGGTGACCGCCCATGTCCCCGTATCCATGGCGAACAAGTTGGGGCTGATTGCCGAGCGCATGGAGCGTTCCAAAGGCTGGATCGTCAAACAAGCACTGGCCGACTGGATTGCCCGGGAAGAAGAACAGGATCGACTCACGCGGGAAGCGCTGGCCGACGTAGACGCTGGAGCGGTAATCGACCACCAGGCGGTACTGGCCTGGGCCGACAGCCTTGATTCTGATCAGGCTTTGCAGGTGCCCGCGCCTGAGCTTCGCTGATGAAAATTCAGTGGACAAATAAAGCGCTGTCCGACCTTGAGCGCGTGTATGAATTTTTGGCAACGGTGAACAAACCGGCCGCCATTGCTGTGGTGCGGTCGCTAACGAACGGCGTCACCCGGCTGACTGACCATCCTCGCCTTGGCGAGTCGTTGAGCCAGTTCGACCCCAGAGACGTTCGGCGCTTGCAAATCGGCCGATACGAAGTGCGGTATGAAATTCAGGAGAGTGTCATTTTCATTCTGAGATTGTGGCACACCCGAGAGGATCGTTGAGTCAGGCACAAAGCCAGGCCATATAAGGAGCAGTTATGGCGGACACCCGCGAGCGCGTATTCCAAAACGACATTCTTGCCGCACTGGAAAGCCAGGGCTGGTTAGTGGGCAAGGCGTCCGAGTACGACAAGGCGAACGCCCTTTATCCGGAGGACTTGATCGGGTATTTCAAAGAGGCCTGGCCTGAGCGCTGGAACAAGTTCGCCAAAGCCAATCCGCAGGCCCCGGAAAACGTGCTGATCCAGAAAACCGTTCGGGAGCTTGAAAAGAAAGGCACGCTCGATGTGCTGCGCCATGGCTTCAAAGTGCCCGGCGTCAAGATCGACCTGTGCAGCTTCAAGCCCGACCATGGCATGAACCCGGATACGGAGCGCCGGTACACAGCCAATCGGTTGCGAGTTGTGGAAGAGGTGTCGTACTCACCCCACGCCAAGTCAGAAGGCAAGTACAACCCTCGGCTGGATCTGGTGCTTTTCGTCAACGGTATTCCGACCACAACGCTGGAGCTTAAAAGCGAGTTCAAGCAGACCGTCGAGAATGCGAAACGTCAGTACAAGAACGACCGTCCGGTGAAAGACCCGTTGACCCGAAAAGCCGAGCCGTTGCTGACCTTCAAGCGCGGTGCCCTGGTGCATTTTGCGGTCAGTCAGGATGAGGTGGCCATGGCCACCAAACTCGCCGGCAAAGACACTTTCTTCCTGCCCTTCAATCGAGGTTCCGCCGAAGGTGGGGCCGGTAACCCCCGGGCCGAGAATGAAGGCAGCTACGCCACATCCTACCTATGGGAGCAGCTGTTCCAAAAGGACGCCTGGCTCAAGGTGATTGGTAGGTTCCTGCATCTGGAGAAAAAGACTGAAGAAGATTTCTACGGTAACCGGAAGACCAAAGAAACGCTGATTTTTCCGCGCTACCACCAATGGGATGTGGTCAACACACTGGTCGATTCGACTCGCCAGGAAGGTACTGGACAGCGTTACTTGATTCAGCACAGTGCCGGTTCCGGCAAGTCCAACTCCATCGCCTGGACAGCCCACCAGTTGGCGCAGTTGTACGATGAAGACGGCCAGAAGCTCTTTAACTCGGTGATTGTGGTCACCGATCGCACCGTACTCGACAGCCAGCTTCAGGACACCATCTATCAGTTTGAGCACGCTCAGGGTGTGGTCTGCCCGATTACTCGGGATATCGGCAACCAGAGCAAATCTGAGCAGCTGGCCGAAGCCCTGGCCGAGCAAACCCGCATTGTCATTGTGACTATCCAAACCTTCCCGGCGCTGTTTGATGCGCTGGATAAGTACCCAAGGCTTGCCTCTGGCCGCTATGCGGTGATTGCCGACGAAGCCCACTCCTCCCAAACTGGCTCATCGGCCACCAAGCTCAAAGCGATTCTTGGGAGCGACCGGCCCGAAGGGGAAGACATCAGCGCCGAAGAAATGCTGGACGCAGCGGTGTCCTCGCGCAAACCCAGCCAGCAGATCAGTTACTACGCGTTCACCGCGACCCCCAAGGCCAAAACCATCGAACTGTTTGGCCGGGTACCCGATGCCTCACTGCTCAGAAGCGACGACAACAAGCCCGAAGCCTTCCATGTGTATTCCATGCGCCAGGCTATTGAAGAAGGCTTCATTCTGGATGTGCTGAAGCGTTACACCACCTATGCGGTGGCCTGGAAGCTGGCTCACCCAGACGAAGACGACGAAACCGTGGATTCCAAAAAAGCCCGCACCACGCTGGCCAAATGGGTGCGCTTGCATCCCTACAACATCAGTCAGAAAGTGGAAATCATCGTTGAACACTTCCGGGCCAACGTAAAGCACCTGCTCGATGGCCAGGCCAAGGCCATGGTGGTCACCAGCAGCCGGCAGGAAGCGGTGCGTTATCAGCTGGCCATGCAGGCCTATGTAAGCGACCAGGGCTACACCGATGTTCATCCCCTTGTAGCCTTTTCTGGCAGTATCCTGCCCGATGACCATATTCCCGAAGAGGTCACCGAAACCAGCACACTGCTGAATCCAGGCCTCAATGGTCGTGATCACGCCAAGGCCTTCGATACCGAGCAGTACAATGTGATGATTGCGGCCAACAAGTACCAGACCGGCTTCGACCAACCCAAGCTGTGCGCCATGTACGTGGACAAGAAACTCCACGGCGTGGACTGCGTGCAAACCCTGTCCCGGGTGAACCGAATTTTCCCGGGCAAAGAAACCTTCATTCTGGATTTCTTCAACGACGCAGACGATATTCTGGCGGCCTTTCGGGAGTATTACACCACCGCCGAGTTGTCCGGCGTGTCGGACGCCCAGGTGGTCTACGACCTTCAGGAAACCCTGGATGCCGAGGGCGTTTATCACTGGGGTGAAGTCGAAGCCTTTGCTCAGGCATTCTTTGATCCCAAGGCTCAAGCCTCCAAGCTGAGTTATTACTGCCACCCGGCCCGCGAGCGTTTCACCAAACGCTATAAGCTGCTTCGCGACGAACGAACCAGCGCCCGGGCCGCTCGAACCCAAGCAGAGGCGGACGGAAACACGGTGGGGCTGAAGCAAGCTGAGACACGGTTAATCGAAATTGGCAAAGGGCTGGATCAGCTCGACTTGTTCCGCAAGAACCTCACCGGCTTTGTGCGCTCTTATGAGTTCCTGTCGCAAATCGTGTCCTTTGAAGACCCGGAACTGGAACAGCTGTGTGTGTTCGCCCGAACCCTGGCGCCACTACTTCGGCAGGAGTCTTTAGATGACGAGGACATCGACATCTCGGAAGTAGAGCTCACCCATTACCGGCTGACCAAGCGCAAAGAGCACGAATTGAGGTTGGCCGAGGAAGATGATCCAGATGGGCTTGACCCCATTACTGGTGTCGGTACCGGAAAGCCACACGACCCGGAGAAGAAGCGCCTCTCCGAAATCATTGAAGCGCTCAACGATTTGTTTGGGGCCGAGGTCAGCGACGAAGACCAGCTGCACTTCGCCAACGGCATTGCCGACCGTGTGCGTCGGGATGAGACGGTGATGGCGCAGATCGACAGCCATTCGACGGAGCAGGTCATGCATGGGCTGTTTCCGAAGCGGCTGACAGACCTGGTGCTGGATTCCATGACGGATCATGAAAAGTTGTCGATGGAGATTTTGGAGAATGATCAGAGCCAGAGAAGGTTTGCGCTATTAATTCTGCGATTACTGTCGGGTGCAGAGCCGAAGCTGAGGAGCACGCTGAATGAAGGTCAGTGACCGTGATTTGATGTGGCGTGCAACCAGCGAATTAGAGGACTGGTTGAGCCGTTTGGCTTGGGGAAATATGTGCTTCAGCATGGTAAAAAAAAGCTCCCAACCCAGAATCAATGATCGAGAGCCCATCGAAACAGGGAGAGCCAGTTGAGTGATTTTTGCTCCGCTTGGGCTTGGTAGGTTTGCACCAAAGTAAGCGGCGTCCGATGTGAATAAGTCAAAAATTCGAGGTCTTTCAGCAGTATGAAAATACTAGCAACAGTAATCTTGGTACCCGCCGTGCTTCTTAGCTCCGGCTGTACCGCCTTGGCCATCATGCAGGAAAAGCAAAAGTTTCCACGAGATACGGCGGTCATCATTCAGGGCAACGAATACCTGATCAATCATACAAAATGCGCAGAAATCCGCAGCATTAGTGACGATGGCGAATTGGACTGTTATGCACCCAATGGCAGCCAGTCCGCGCCCGTCACACCCGCTTTTGACAGTCAAGTCGATATCACTGAAGAGAACTGGGGCTACTGGGGGTCGCCAGCTCATCAGGCGTTTCTGTTTGACTACTTTCACATGGGTGGAATGGAGCGGAACGCCGAAGCTATTGCGCAACAACTGATTGGTACTTATCAGATTACCAAATCAATTACCGATACCCTCGACGCATCGAAGAAGATGGATCAAGACAGCGCAAAGATGGAATTAGAAGGTGTTGGGGCCTGGGTGAAAGGTGGACAGTCGGCCTGGGAGGCCCATAGCGCCCGCAAAATCCAATGGCACCTGGACAATGCCCAATACTTCACCAATAAGATGTTTGAAACGCCTCGATATTAGCGTTTCAGAAACAATCAGAGATCGGCCAAATATTCCCCAAACTGAAAAAGCAGACTTTCTCATGACAACGACAGCACCTTCGGTCGCTGAGATAAAAAAACTGGTTTCATTCCTGCCGCGACTCTATGCCAAAGGATTTACCCCTGTTCAAAAATGGGGTGGTGCATCCGAGCACCAGGACGGGAGCTTGTCTTTGCCGTGGCCAGAATATGATCCCCTCGTGATAGAATTTTTCCAAATTGCGTCGCAAGAATGCTGGACCGACTATGACTACGATATTGCCATTACGGAGAAGAATCTGAACGATGAAAGTGCAGTAAAGAGGGCAGATCTTGACCTGATCAAGGCTATGTTGACCTACTGTGTGCGAGGAGAAAAATTCTGTGATGGCCATTGGGGCGCAATGGTTGAAGGAGGCCAGATACGGCGAGTGCTTGAACGACTGGATCAGTTACAGTGAGGCATTAGCACTGTGCAGAATCCCGTTTATGATGAACGCAGCAGGTTATAGCGCTCTCTACGCTCTGAAGTGACTACATTATTAGTTAATATTGATTTCTGAAAAATCATTCAGAGGGGATCAAGGTCCTGCCAGTTTCTCTTGTCAGGACTCTGACTATAAAAAAACCACACACAAAATACGTTAACTCATGGTGGGTATGGGATTATTTCGAAACGGGACAAGCATCAGTAGACCTCTTTCGCTATCTAGCGCATTTACCTGGGACAACGATAGTTCGCGTGTTTACGGGCTGCTGGATCGGTTGTTCGGCGACAATTAGGGTGACCGACCGGACAAGATAGTTGACGCCAGACAATCGGTTTATACCCGTGTGGAGGGTGTAAATAATCGGCTGGATAGCCAGGCAGGCCAGCTGCTTTAAATATTCGGTGGATCTAATACGAGATCGGAACCGCATATCTTTGCTCGCAAGCCAGCTCCAAAGCTGCGGGCAAATGCACTAACTCAGAGGCTTATTGAAAATGGAAATAATGGATCGGATTTCTGAGATCATTCAAAAGCATGACGATGACGCCCATATTATCCTCTCTCAAGCGTTTCCTGACGGCGGTGCTGGACCTTTGTTTGGTCGTCTCGAAAGAGCGGCCTTAAATCAGGTTGATGAGGGTGGCGCGATGTCTTCTCGTTACGGGATTTGGGCAAATACTGTACGAGACAATCTCGTGGATGCGTTGGCCGATATAGATAACGGTTCAAGCGATGCATCAAAAAAGATCACTCTGTGCATCAACTCTCTGTCAGCGTTTGCCGAAATCCAAAGGTTGTTTTACGTGAAAGACTAAAAGGAACACATATTCATCTTTGAACAGAGAAAGCGTTGGTCTCTCACTGGCTCATCCAAATGCCTGTAAAAAGGAAAAGGCTTACTGCGCATAATCGCGGTTATGGTGAACACGTTCAAAAGGGGATAGGGGCAAGGCCAGACCTCTCCCGCACCAAGGGCCTTGTAAGCTCCTAGATTGCCCCTAAAAAATAACTCTTTGCCCAATAAGCCATATACTGAGAAAGCCTCCCAGCGTCCTCCAAAGGTCGCCTAAAGAGATTATGTACAGTTACTTTCCAAGTCGGATCTTCTGACCATTATCGTCGAGATAAGAACCATGCTATGGCAGCCTTCAAACTGTCAGAAGCTCTTGAGAGAAATCTTGAGTGTTTCCTATCTATCTGGAAATTGGGCTGTCTTCTGTCCATTTTTGTAAGTCGCGAAAAAAAGAGCCAGTTTCCTATCTATCTGGAAATTGGGCTGTCTTCTATCCACTTTTATTCGTTGGGGAAAAAAAGAGCCAGTTTCCTATCTATCTGGAAAATCGTTGTCATTTCCATACCGCTTGAATTTTTTGGAAAAGCGTCATTTTCCTTCGTGAAAACTGGCGGTGGTTTTCCAGATAGATAGTTGTCTGGAAAGTAACTGGCAAATTCCCAGGTGTGAGATATGCGAATTAGCCGCCGAAATTCAAGAGCTATTCGACCCTAAATCCGAGGATTTGAGAGCCGAAGTGTCTGAGCAATCGTTTTCACGCTTATGAGAGTACGAAACTGCGCTGGATACTCAGGCGCGCCTGAGATGGCTTTTAAGGCAGATCTTTGATCACCCTATAGAAAGGCATGGAAATCTTTTAAAGCGCCGTTTATGGCCTTCAGGTGGGTTCTAGGGGGACTAACCGAGTAACCGTAGCGCACTTAGATACGCTGGGGCTTAATAGCATCATAACAAGCCAGCAACGCTCTCTCTGACGCCACATTCGAGTGGCAGCAAAAATTGATCAAGCCAAGCTTGCTAGTCGGGTGATAGGAATGGACAAGCGAGCGCGTATTTCAGCTCACGGTAAAGGCAAAGAGCGGGAAGTCTCTAAAGCAGACCGGAACAAGAAACAACTGATCCTGAACTTTCAAGCGAAGCGCAATCTTTAGAAAGCAATGACGAAGCAAAGGAAGCCGTTGCAAGTTAATAAAGTTAGAACAAATTGATTAAAAGCCCCGCCCGTACCGGGGTTTTTCGCTTAAAGGTTGCGTTTTTTTTGAATTTGATAAGATGTCAGTAATTCAAAACGAGGACTCTAAAAATGAAGGCTTTAATGAAACTTTTGCCCATGGCGGCGGCTATTCTTTTTACAGGTTGTGCGTCGATCATGGATCGGCAGTTTGCTTATCAACATGATCATAGTAAAGCTTACAACGTAGCAAGAGCTGGTGATCTTTTTGAGGGCATAAAAGATACAGCAGTTCCAATAGGACAGTCACAGGCTTTAAGTAATGCTGTGTTAACGACAGGCTATGCGGGTGCCAATTTTTTAAATCCTCAACTTGGGATGTCTAACTGGACAATAGGCGGTCTGTCTCTTTTAGATTCATTTTTGGCACCGGATAGTCACAGTGAGAGAAACAGTCTATTGGCTTGGATGCCAATCGATATGGCTGACAGTGACGAAGAAGCTCAAGCTGTCATGTTAGAAGCTGTGAAACAATCCTCGATAGCAGCTTTGGGTCAGTTGGGCATTGAAAATAAATCAATCTACTCAACGGAGGAATTCGTTTCTATAGACATACTCAATGAAAGTTGGGGATGTTATGACTTTAAAGCGTATAAAGAGCGTGGTGCGAATAGGTGCAGAATAAAGATATACATCTTTGAGCCATTCAAGCATAAAACACCTGATTTTGTTTCAGAGAGCCGTGATGAAATATGGAAGTTTAGAGCAAATCATAAGTATGACTATAATAGAATACATTTCGATATAGATGAGGGGTCTGATGTTCCAACAGATCAAATCTATCAGCAGATAAGCAAGCTTCTACCTAGCTGGGCTTACCTCTATGTGGCTCCAAGAAAAATTAAAAATGACGGAAAGACTGATTACACATTTCCCTATATTTTAAACGAAGGTGAAATAAACCTTTTTGTCAAAGAGTCAAAGGCTCCTTAAACTTTAAAGAAAATGAAAAAGTCTACTGTATGATGCAGTTATTGCGTATTCCGGTGAATGTAAACACCTTTTTTCTGAATGCATTATCCAAACGGTTGTTATAGCGATTATTTCTGAGCTTACTCATAGTGGACACAGGGAGCGTGTCCTTGCACTGCGCGGTCAAATTGAACAAACGGGAGGGGAGGACAAAAGAAGCCAGACCTCTCCCTGGTAGTCACACCACTATGCAGGTGTCGCTTCAGCCAGACATCCGAGTCGGCTTTATGGTTTTGAACGAGAATCCATTCAAAACCCAAGGCAATAGTAGCAGTTCATAACGGTCAGTTCACCCTGATGGATGTCACAGCTGGCAGGCCTACACCAGGTGATGCAGAGGACGAAGCCTGGAAACGGTCTGGGGGAGCCCTTGGTTCAGCAAAAGATCTAGGAATTGGTTTGATTCAAAGGGTGGATTTTTAAGCCCTCTGCGGTGGTTCCGCGCGGCCTCAATCACCGCAGAGGCATGTAAGTCGTATTGGTCAGCGATGAACTCATCCGGATGGATGGCTCTCAGATTGTGCTGAGAAAGGTAGTCGGGTGGAAAATCTTTCAGATTGAACGTAATGATCGCCTCGGCTCGGGTCTGGATGGCCGCTGCAACAACGTGGCGATCGTCCGGATCAGGCAAAGATAAACCACTCATCAATGGCTCGTACCCACTGACTAAGGCGCCAGGCACGTTGGCGTTCATCAACGCCCGCGTTCGTTGAAGCTTTTCAGGGTCAAGGTCCGGGCGATTTTTGAGGAGATTTCGAATCCATTCGTCGTGTATCTGCTCCGTCCAACGTGCTCGATAAATCCCGGTTGCAGCCAGGTACATCAGAAAGCTTCGCAGCGGTGCCGGATACATGACACACGCATCGTAGATCACCGTGTAGTGAGAGTTCACTCGTACCCCATCCCCAGCTCCTGATCCAGAGCGCTTAATTCTTCAAGCGTCGCCAGACGGGCTTTCTCAATGCGCTTCTTGTAAGCCTGGAGATCCGAAAAAAGAATTTTTCGCCGGTTTCCTGCCCGGTGATAAGGAATCGCTTCTTCATCCAACAGTTTGATCAAGGTTGGCCGGGAAACATTCAAAAGATCCGCTGCTTCCTGGGTCGTCAGCTCAGCATGAACCGGGACAAGCTTGACCATGTTCCCTTCACCCAATTCCGTCAGAAGCTCTACAAAAAGTCGTAATGCACTGACCGGGATAGCCACCTTATGGGCCACGCCCTCACGATCCTCTAAAGTAAATTCTTGCGCTTCAGATTTTGTGTCAATAATAGCGGACAGGCCTTGGCTGCATGACCGTGCGAGAAGCGCTTCTTCCGCCGTTGGAAGGTTGTCTTGCAGATGATTCATAATTGTCACTCGCTTTTGATCTTCATATTCGCATTATTCGCAAATATAGAGCGCCTGTCAATTTTTGAAATATTCGAAAATACGAGCAGAATTAATGAGAGTCATAAAGCCAGGAAGCCAGTGATAACCAAGCGTTGCCCAGTGGCTTGCGCTGCGTTTGGTGCTTGCGTTATCAACAGTGAAGCAGTCACTGGGCTTCCCTGTCGCTGAGGGTGTAAGGATCGACATCGCTCTCGGCAACCACCGTGTCGCGAACAAACACCCAGCGTGACCCAATGGGCTTTTGACGGTGATCGCCTTGGTAAAACCGTTTGTCACGAAGCTGCCGGAAATGCCATTGCCGATAGTGTGCGCTCGGAGCATCTTTCTGAGACAGCAGGCTGCCCTGCCCGAGCGTAAAACTCTGGCTGGTTTTACGATCCAGTCGCCCCTCAACGTGAGGTACGGTGTTGCCAGGAAAGCCAGGCTTTAATAAATCGCCACGAGTTGCCATGTTATACACCGACAAAGCACACACCAATTTGAACGCATAGAATTCAGCCGCCGCATCGAGTGTGGAGACGTCGCGCACTCGATAGTTGCTGTGCTTCATCGGCCCAAGTCGTTGCCAAAACTCATCAGGCGTGGCCGCAGCCAGCAGGTCGGGAATACGGCTGAAACCCTCGGAGGCTCGGATGGT